>Ga0179593_1483589_pt1 | contig 24049 bp, 27 predicted proteins | sample CZODoug2_1_08_16_FD_185931 | JGI IMG/M metagenome (GOLD analysis project Ga0179593, IMG submission 185931) | Vadose zone soil fungal communities from Angelo Coast Range Reserve, California, USA - CZODoug2_1_08_16fungal (PacBio error correction) | ecosystem: Environmental > Terrestrial > Soil >... | reverse complement strand
GCCAGTATTCTGTGTCCGTTTTTTTGTGTTTCTGACAGAGGCGCCGCCCTGGTCTGTAGTCCCCTGTTCTGAGATTCACCCCGCTGGAGCTAGTGGTTCCTTTCCCCCCAAGCCCCAGAAAATTAAGCACACGGCTGTCTCGGGCCCCTGCCTTCGGTCCTTTACCTTTCTCCTCCCGGAACCCCTTACTTGTAATGCGCAGAGGTCTTTACTGCGATCCAGACTGTGTCTTTCACGTTTTATTTTCTGTCATCCGTATGCAAATTCCCTGTCGTTACTGTGGAATTCCCACCGACTTTCCCTTTGTGCGCGATTGTACGGACTAAGTTTTTTTTTTGTTTTTCGATCGGCTCTGCTCAACGTGCCCCCATTGCGGTCTGTATCTTGCTGTTCCATTCCGAAGGGACCTTTTACGGGTACCCTTTCCCCCTGTCCCTCCTTCAATTCCGAGGCTTCGTCATGAGCTAGGGGGCGCATCCGAGGTCCCTCTGAAACATTCCCCCCAGAATGATCCCCGCAGCCAGAGACGACCAACTTCTTCGTCCCAGCCGTTCCTTTCGTGGGTTTTTATGTGTTGCCTGGGGTAGTCCCTGATCTGCTCGTCGCTCGCCTTCAAAGACCCCTTTGCAAAGCTATTTTAGGTTTGCAGTCTTGGACTCTTCGCTTGTTCCATTCATTTTACCCCCGTCTGAAAGGAATGCTATGTCGTTCTTATCATCCCCGATTAGTATACGTACCGGGCGGACCCCCCACTGCGGGCCTCTTCCCTGCTTGTCCCTTTTCTTTGTCCTTCCCCCCCGTCGTCCCAGTTGCGCGAACGGGGAATTTCTTCTGTCATATAGGTGTGGTGCTAGTGCGGGTTGTTAGTTTGAGCCTTAATGATATTGTTTGCGTCCGGACCCATTTCGTCTCCTGAATTGTGTCCCGTTCCATTCCCCCTACTCCGCCCCCCCATCGCACCACGCAGAGAATAAGATTGTCGTCCTTCGTCCACCTTAATATTTTTTTCCCCCCCTCATCTCCTTTGACCCTTTCATCCCTTCGTTATTATAAGTTCTTTCTCATTCACCTGGCCCACCTCTCAAGGGGGGTTTTCCTGACAGGTTTTTTGTTCTGTTTGCTCCATCCCCCCACCCATAGTTTTAAAACCAGATCGATCGGTCGTCCCCAAGAGGTGCCCGGACATAAGGACGGGTCAAGCGTTTCCGTTCGCCGTCTTGACGCCGTGGGTTTCTTTTTCTTTTAAACCCCCTTCTCTTTTTTTGGGGGGTGGTGATCCCGTTGGAGAGTCATGCGTCTTCGGTTTTCCACCAAAAAACTTTATCCCCCCCCCCCCCCCCCCTTCCTCCACCCCAGGACCCCCCACCATCCCAGGAGTCTCCTTTTCTGATCTTCCCTCGGCTCCTTTGAAATTCCCCCTTTGCCATGGCCTGGATGTAAAGGATCGTGAACTTGTTCATAGCCAACCACCCCTGATCCTGTTTTTTCCGGGTCGTAGGAGCCTTCGTCGTTCTTCTTCTTTTTCACCTTGTCCACCCCCTCTTCGGCCGGCCCTTCCCGCTGGGGGTATTAGTATGAGTCTTTTACCTTTTCTTTTGCACGCCTTGACCCCGGTCAACCGGCCAGGAGAATCCGGCTAACCCACTAGGGTCCCCCCCCCCATCTTGGCCTTTGGGGCCCCCGGCCCCTTCCGGGTTAATCACGATTGCCCCCTTTGCTCCGGCTGCCTTTTTGGCGGTCGGCTCGAGGCCCCTCTCTGCCCCGTAGGTCTTTTCCGTGTTCTTATGCATCGTCTGCTACCGCAGTCGACTTTTGTGTTTGCCCCCTTTTGACCTCTCCTGCCCATCGTAGCACACGCTCCCTTTTTTGGACGAGGGTTCCCCTTTACCGTCCCCCCCAGAGGACTGCCTTCGCTCCAACGGCCACGTGACGACCCCCCCACCCCTCCCTTTCAGCACAATTTACTTTTGCACGACGGAATGGACAATGTTTAAACCCCTGTTAGATTTTGTAGTTCGTGGCCCATTGGTTTGGAGCGATTACCGTCGGGCCGGGCCAGCATTTCCGGGTCCCGTTTTTTCTTTTTCCCTTTTTTTCTGGCGAGTGTTTTGTTGCGTGAACGCGACTCCGACGTAGGCTGGCGTCTTGTGTTTTTTACTGTTAACTTGAACGAGACTCGGTCACCCTAACAGACCTGTCCCCCCTGCACATTTGGCACGAATTTCCGACCGCCTAGGTCTCTTTTTCCCCCGAGCCCTCTCGGTTCTGACGACCAAATCCGCCAGAGTGACCTTTGTCTTTCAAGCCCCCTCTTGCCGTAGTTTTGAGGCTGATTTGACCCGACTTGTTAAGTCTTTTTTCCTCATGTTTCCGCCCCCTGTCACATCTCGCCCCCCCCTTCTGTTCCAGTAGTGGCGGTTCTTTCAACCGGCTTTCTTCTTGATTTTCTGCCTGCGGACTGGCCCCTTTTTTTCACCTCAGTGTCCCCTGAATGTTTTGCGTTACCCCGGCTTTCCGGTTCTTCCCCTGTTCTTTTTTTATTCCCCGGACGTCCCACTCTTCTCTCACCGCCCCCCTTTTCCAATTAATGCGTAATTGGAAAAAGGTGCCGGAATATGCATATAAAGGGCCCCCCCCTTTTATGCTCATTTTTTTTCCCCCCCCTCTCGGTCCCGCCCTTTTGGCGCGTTTGTCCCGACCACAGGGTCCAGGCTGACCTGTGGAGAAGGGGCGTTTCCATTTTTTCCCCTTCACTCCTCTCCCCACGCTGCATCTCTTCTTTTTTCTTCCTTCCTTCCGTTTTTTTTGTTTGCTCTCCTGGAACGCGTGAAGGTTGCGCGGTCATTCCCAATGAAACATCCTGGACTCTAAACCAACGCGGCTTGTGTCTTGCCCCCCCTGGCTCAGGCTTGCCCTGTCTTTTGCGGAACCCCCTTCTTTTTCATGGACATTCCCCCCTTTTTTCCTCGTCGAAATGGCCTGTGACTGGCCACTTGTACGCATGTATTAAATTCTCTTTTAGCTTGTCTTAGTAGTTGTCTGAAACTCCCAGTCCGGTTTAATGTCGGTAGCTCTGATTCTCCTTCTGGCCGGGTCCTGGTGCGCCCCATTCCCTTCACTCTGAAGGGGCCCTCATTATTTTCCCCCTTCCCTGCAGTATCGTCCTGTAGATCCCGACTTCTTTGCTGTCCCCACGGGCGTTGGTCCCACCGTCCCAACCCAGCTGAACCCCCCCGGCCTGACAAACCCCAGCACCTTTGCTTTCCCCCTCCCTTTCCTTCCCCTCCTTCGTATTTTTTTTTTTTTTTTTTTTTTTTTTGTTTTTCCCAACCTCTTGCGGGTGCTTCATGTTTCCTTGCGACATCGGCTGTCGAAAAGGTTAAGTGATCGTTCTTTTTTTCCCCATTTCCCCCCGTGTTTTATGGGCTTTCTTAGATTGTGCCATCGCAAAGTCCGGCCTGTGCATGTCTTCACACATTCTGCGCGCCGTTTGTAACTAGAGTTTGCAACAGCCTAGTACACCCTCCCCCACCCTTTCACTGTATAGTTTCCGTCCGGCCCTTTCCTGCCCTTACATTCCGGTCCCTTTTTTTTCAGCTGACCCCTCCACGACGACAAGCCCGTAACGGTGTTTTTCCCCTGTTGCAGTTCCTCTTTGTGTGTCAAGGGTGGACCCTTTGGAGTTGTGTTTGATTTTTTTTTTTTAGTTTCTGGGTTTGCTGGTCTCTTTTCGGCGTTTCCCCTGCCCCGCAATCCGAATGCTGTGGCTCTTGCGATTTAGGTGGTCAGAACCCTCTCTCTGTATTTTCATGCTACTCCCGAATACCTTTTCTTCCTTCGCTGGTCAAAAGAGGAGACCAATCGCACCAGTCTTTTTTGGAGTTTGCCTCCTGTCCGCCTCCGATTGGATAGCCTTTCTCCCCCCTGGTTGGGGTCTTCCCGAAACATCCCTTGTCAGGCGGTTGTGTTTCGTCTTGCCCTTGCTACGGTTCCCGTTGGTTTTCCCCCGGTTGCTTTGCCAAGACCTCCTCCAACCTCCCTCTAAGCGGAACCGATCCACAAAGCGGCTTTGCCGGGACCTTTCGAGGTGCCCGGTGACGATCCCGACCCGACCCCCTCAACTATAGCCCTCCTTAACTGTATTTTTGTTTGTTATGCCTGGCGGACATCCTAACCGATTGTCCCTGGCCTGCACAATTTTCCGTTTGCCCGACGACGCATAGTCCACACAGACCTTCTCCAGTCTTTGGAACTGTGGTGTTCCTTCTGTTAATTGGGGTGGTTTTTTTTGAAAAGATTTCTTTTCCCCTCACCTCTCCCTTCTGTCACCCTTTCCTTCCCCACCCCAACCCCCCCCTGTTTGTTTAAAGATAAAAATGATTTTTAAATCGTAGTTGAAGGACTCATAGATGCAGTGTTGCTCCACCACCCCCCCCCCCCCCACCCAACACGGTTGAACCGAGATTTCTTTGGGTGTTCGGTGGCCTCCGGGTGAGGGTCCCCCCCCCCCCCCACTGACCAAAACGATTTCAAGGGTGTTCTACCTTTTTTTTCCCGGTTTTTTTTCTATGCTTCCATATCTCTTCCCAGGGAGACGTACTGCTGGTAGTGAGGTGGCTTTTTTGATCTTTCCTGACCCCTTCCGTGCCCCAGTGGCCCCCTGATTTTCGCCTTTCCAGGTTGTCTGGTTGCTTTTTTTTCTCTAGGACATCCGTTTTGGAATCCTCTCGAGCATTTTTCATCCTCCAAAAGCTGGGGGGGTGGACTCCGCACTCAGGGGCCGGCCCCACGCTCTGCAGGGAATCCTTGGTCCTTTCTGCGTCGTTTCTATTCACGGAGTGGTGTCGTACGAAGGACCAAGCCGAGTAACGGCCCCGCAGCATTGTGGAAAGGTCCCCTGCGTCTCGAGTCTTTTCCCCTGGGCTCGCGCGCCCAACCACACAGTCTATTCGACGTAACACTTTTTTTGTTTTTACCACGCGCTAACTACCTCCTCGTCCCTTCTTGAGCTTTGCTGGTTGGTTGTCTGCTAGCAGACCTGGGGCCGACTCCTAAGTGATTCGTTTTTCCTCCCTCCTTTGCACGGAGGAACCACGCTGAACGTCTGTTGTGGATACTGTTCGTCTCTTTCGTCTTTTTTCGGTTTACCTTGCTTTGTCGGATGTTTTTTTTCCCCCCAGACGTTGGCACCATTTTCCGGATCCTCCTACTTTTACCGTACTTTCCCGGCCTTGGCAATGCCCTCGAGATATTCATGATTTTTTATTCCGGTATGGGCCGTTGTCGCCGCGCCCTACCACCTCTTAATTTTCCCCTTTCCCCTTCCTCATGGCCCCCATGGGAATTGTTTTCCTGAGAGGCACGGAGAGCAAGAAAATTGACTCCCCTTTTTTTTTCCGCGTCGATTCTCTTGCCGATTCCTCTCCCGTACCAGGTTGGGTTCCGGTACTGTGGGTCCCTGAGGCAGGCTTTTCACTTTCGCTTTTGCTGTGAGGGGTCGGGATGACGCTCAGGGCCGCCTGTGTCCCAGCCTCTCCCCCCCTTCTCCTTCCCCTCTTCCTTCTGAATCCCTGCCACTCAGGTTCCCTTACGTGAACAATCCCTTTTTTCCATCGAGCTCTTTTTAATCATCCTTGTTTGAGATGGAGGATTGTCCCCTTAATTCTGGTCGTTTTCGTGGACTTCCCCTTGCCCGTTTTCTTCTCATATTTCTGTTTTCTTTTTCGGAGTCATGTGGCTCTCTTTTCACCGCTCGCGCTTTCTCTCTTCATCGTACCCCCTTCCCCACCTCCAATTGCGGAGAGTTGCAAGCCTTTCCCTTTCCCTTTCGTTCTCCCCCGGAACCCCCTGTTTTACTTCGGGCGTGCGTTAGTCCTCTCCCCTACCGTTCTCCTTAAAGGGCTTCATCTCTGTTCTTTTTTTCGCGTTCTCCTAATGCCGGACGTCTGTTTTCCTTCTTCCTTTTCGTTTACGCCAGACTTTGTCTTTAGTGCTTCGGCTAAATTTGACCCCACTTTCTCGGTCCTCTTTCCACATGATCAGTTGTCCATTCCTGGGCTCAGTGGTGTAATTTTAGTCGGTTCTTTGCGGCTTTTTCCTGCAATCCGTAGTGTCCTTTGACAACATCTTCCGGGGCCTGTTCCAGCCAACCCCCCAAAGACTTTACGTCCCAAATTTCTCCCCCAAGTTGTAGCGCTTTCCCCTTCCCCTTGGGCTCCCCCCCCCTCCTTTTTCCCCCCGTTCTTAGTGACTTTTTTTTTTTTTTCTCCACTCACACCCCCGCAAAAGCTCCATGGAGTTTCCTTCCCTGTCTTCTTTGTGAGATGCTTTGGCCATCCCACTTTTCCGTTGCGTCCTGTTCCCGTGCTGATTGTGATGGCGGAGTGAGATTCCTCGCCCCCGAGAAAGCGACCCAATCTGCTTTGGCGTTACTCTTTATTTCAGTTTGTGTGACGTCCTGTGCGTCCTTTTGCGCTCTTAGGAAGGAGACCTTCTTCAGTCTAGTTGCCTTTCTTTGCTTCCGGTAGCCCCTAAGTTTTTTGAGACGAACCCCCCTTCTATATTCTGCTTTGGATTGTTCCCCCCCCTCTCCGTCCCCCCCCCATCTCCCCCCCACCACTGCAATGAGAAATGATGGCTCCCTTGGTTCCCCGTTGTTCCTGACGATCCCCCCTCCTGCTTCCGCCCAGAATTGCCGCGGCACTCCTTTGAGATATACGCCCTGTTGCCACTCATAGTTAGCGTGCAACTTGTAGGGGCTTTTGTTGCAACCTCCCACGCTCTTCCCCCCCCCCCCAACTCTTTATCCTGAGTTTGGTTTTTTTCCCATATGGGACCCGTTGCCCTATTCCCTGCGGCTTCTTTGAGGGCTCATTTTTTATCGGGTGGGACCCTCCCTCTTTTGTTGTTTTGTGTCCTTACGGTTTTCTGATGGGACCTGCGAGAGTTTGAAAAAAATTCCTCTGCCCCCCCCCTTCCCTGTCCCCCGGTTCCCCCCCCCCACCATTTTCAACCTGTCGTATGTCCCGATCTTTTTCTTTGTCCGACCACGTCCCCAATTTGGTGCCAGGTTGCATCCTTTCCTGTCATGTCGGTTTCTGTTGTAATCCCCCCACTCAATTCCTTCCCCCTCCTGAGGAGTAGATTGGTATTACGGTTGCTTGTTCAACCCTTGAAACCCCGGCTGTGCGTCTGGACATTCTGGCGGTTATCTCCTCTGAGCATCTTTTCCTCTGGTATTCCCCCCCGCCAGTTTTTTGACAAGTGAAACAGTCGCTGCGGCGCATCGCACCCCTTACTATTTGTGCGTTCCACTTAGGCGACATCAGCGGGTATCCCCCAGGATGAGCCTTTCGGCCATTCTTTGGATCTTTTTTTCTCTAGTTTTTTTTTTTTTCTCCTAGATGGCCGGGGCTTTCCGGGTAGTCGTTCTCGCTTTTTCAGGGCAGTTCCTGTTCGGCCTTTTAATTTCTTCGCCTAAAACGGCGCCTGTAAGTGGTCTTTTCCCGCACCGAGTTCTAGCCGACTCTAAAAGACCACTTCGCCACCGGACCCTGGTCCCCCCCCCTCCCCCCCGTTCCCTTCACGCTGGGATTTTTGTCACGGGGCAAAAACCCGGGTATTAGTTTGGTGTGACCGTTAACACTGGTTTGTTCATCTCGGAACGTGCCTCCTTGCTCCCCACGGGCCTGAAGGTTTCGAACCGTTTCTTTACTCAACGTGATTTTTTGGATCTTTTCTTCAGGTGCCTTTTTCCCTCCGCTTTTTGAGACGCGGCTTTTGTCACTTAGGACCCTTGCGAGGGCACATCCAGAGTCCTCACTTTTTGATGTCCCGCCCTTTCTTTCCCGTCCCCCGCAGAGTCGCTGGCCTTCAGTAATCTAGGCTCAGACCTCCGACGTCGCTTTTTGTATGCCCGCTTGGCGATTCTTTTTTTCCTGCAGTTTGTGTTCCTCATTTTTTTTTGCCTGAATTTTCCGGCCGTGGAACCTAGATGTTGCGTCCTTTCGATAGTATTGAATGAGATTAGGTCTTTTTTTTTTTTTAACAGCTTTCCTTTCCTGAGGACGGACATTTCTCCCCTGCCTGGGACCCCCACGCAAGTCTGCTTCTTCTGACGAACGTTCCCTTCCGGCTTTGAAGGTCCTTTCAGAAGTGATCCCCCGGCGACCTACGCCCCTTTCCTTTTTCCGCCTGTCCCTGTTTGCCCTGCACAGGTTTACTCCATTAATTCCGTAGCACCAAGGCTTGAAGACGGTTCTCCCCAGAGACCCCTTTTTCGCTTGGTGTGTTCCTTTTCATTGGGTCAAGATGTTTTGCTCAGGGTGCGGCGATAGTCCATGTAAGCCCAGATTTCTTTCCCCCCCCAGGATTATCTTCCCTATATTTTTTTCTACTTTACCCACTTTGTTTTGTTTTTTGTAGTAGAGATCCAATTTTTTTACAACAAAGCACGCGTGCGGTCATGTTTACCCTTTCAATCTCCTCGTTCCCCCGAAGCACACTTCGCCGGCATGGTTTCCCACCCTCTTCCCCATTTCCTTTGAATCGTGATGGAACCCCCCGTTAGGGTGCAACTTCTTTTTTTCCTCTGATCTCATGGTGCTCTATTTGACTGAAAGGCTGTCATGACTTTTTTCCCCTGTGAATTCGTTTGCGGACTTGTGTTTTGGATGCCTTTTTTTTTCCCCCCCCTGGACCGGTCCCCCTGTCCTGGCTCCAGTCCTTTAATTCTGAGGGGACCGTCGGGCGCCAGGTGCCTTCCTCATCCTTTTCCCCACGTCGTTCTTTTTCCCCAAGTCCCCTTCAACTTTTCTTTCGTTGCTTCATTACGTCCGACAAAGTTTGTTTTAGAAGGCGTACGGCGTGTCCCCCTTACAATTCTTACCCTTCTGTCAACCAGTTGCCCCCTCATCGCCCCACTAGGTTGCTTGCCCCCCCCCAAAGCTCGTGAGCTCTTTAGTCTTACACAGTCCGGAGGATTCGGGTTCTCCGCTTTTTTTTCCCTGGCATGACCTCCCTCAGTCTTGTCAATTAACAGTGCCCGGTCTTCTAGGTAGTGCCCCTCCCCATGAAGCCGTCCATTCCACGTTTTCCCCCCCCCGGTCCCCCGGTCTCCGGTGCCAACGGCACTGTGGAAACCTCGCCCCCTCCCCAAGTGTTTTCCCTCAACCCCGTCCGTGCACGTAGGGCCTTCAGCCCGGTCTTTTTCTTTGACACTTTCACCTTTGACCGGACCACTATTCCCATGGTTTTCCCACCCGTGGCCTGAACTGCTTTCCACTTACCATGGTGCGTTCGGGGTTTCGCCCTTCTTTTCTCTATCTTCCTATTTCGTGAATGACCACCGGCAGCTTTTCCGATCCCCCCTTTGTGTCAAAATTCCTTCACGCTCGAGCTTCCCTATATATCTCCCGGTAAAGCCCTAGCGCGTGAGAACCCCCCCCATCTATCCATTTTTCCCCTCGTGGTTCCCCACCTTCGCCCGCGTTTCTTCGGCTTGGCGGGGCGGCCTCTTTTTACCCGGCTTGCGTCTTTTCGATTTTTCACTCCAGGTGGCCTGTCTGTTTCCCCCCCAGACCCTCCTACATCCGATCTCTCCCTGATCCCACCCCCCGTCTTCGGTTCCCACTCTTGGTCAGACCTTGATACCTCCTCCGCCCCTTCTTCTCACTCCGTTTGCGCCCCGGTGGTTTCTTATGGTGACCCTTACTTATTTCCCACGTTTTAACTGCCAATGTTGTACTGTGGCTGTCCGTGACCCTGGACCCGTTTAGTTAAAATTTTTTTTGCCTGTTCTTGAACTTTGGGGGTGGTTCTTTCTTATTTTGCTGATGCTTTCGCCGTTCCCCCCCTCAGACCCACCCACCCCCCACCCCCCTTTTGTTTGCGGGGTTTCCCTATACCCCCTGCTTTTTTTTTTTTCGTCGAACGGAGTCCTTTGTATTGCCAGGCTACGTTTGCCGGATTTTCTTTGGGTGTTCTTCTTTTTTTTTATGAATTCCCCCCCCCCTCCCACACCCCCGGCACCCTGACATAGCGTGCCTCTTTTCTTTATCCTGGAGGTCTGTTTGGTACCTACCGTTTTCCCTTGTAGAAGTTTCCGTTGGGTTTCAGGTACGCTGGGATCGCCTCCCTCTCGAGAGTGGTTTTTCCCCTTCTTTTGGGATTTTTCCTCTTAATCTTCCACTTGCTTGGATCAGGTTGAGCTTGGGGGTCCTGTCCTCAATTCCTTTTTCAGAACCCCCCTATCTGCACTCTGGCTATTGTCCCTGCGGGGGCTCTCTTCCGGTTCTTGCCCCCCCTTCCATTCCCCCACTCATGATGAACGTGCCCCTGAATATGGTTCTCCCTGTACTCCTTGGGGAGCGCCCGATCCCGCCCTGCGTTCGTCCATTAGTCATTATTCGCCCCTGGTTGCCCTTTGCCCCCCCTCAGCCCTTTTAAGCACTTCGAGGGCCACCCCCTCCATTTTTAGATTGAGTTTCTGGATGTCGATTGGACGCCGACATATTAGTGCGTCCCCCTTCCCCCCCCCGTCGACCCACCTGTTGGTCACTTGGTGTGGGGGGTCCCGAGTGTCTCTCGGTTAGTTAGGGGCGAGGCCAGGAGTGGTGGAGATTCCCTCACTTCTTTTTGCTTGATCTCGCTCCTGCCTTGAACCGGCGGCATGGACGTCTCCCTTTTAGGTTGTGTTCCCCCGGGCTTCCATTCCCCACCTTTTGCCGGTCACTGGCTCGTTTTTACCCTCATCCATATCGTCACGGCCAGTTTTTTTTTTTTATTGACCCCTTCTTCTTGTTTCTTCCCTTTTCGCGATTTCTTCATTAAGTTCCCCACCCCCTCTTGAGCCTTCTAGGCCCGGCTTTTCTTGAGCATTTTCGGCGAGCTTTTCCGGTCGTTTTCCGGCCTTTCTCTATCCATTAAGTGCTTTTTTTTAGACTCGGGTTTGCGTTCGTGTGGCGGGTTTGAGGTTCGGAAGTCCCTTTTCGACGTGTTTTTTTCCTTCCAGCTTAACTTCCTTCCTTTCCCGTCCTTTCATTTTTCACTGTCCCAATACATGGTTCCCTCGACGGTAATTGAATACTGGAATCTCTTCTTTTCCTCTCCTCTTTTTTTTTTTTTTTTTTTCTCTCATGGTCCCCCTTTCCCCAGTAATTTCATTTTCTGTTGTTCAGTTTTTGCCTGAATTTTTATTCTTACTCCCGCATCATGTAGTCTGTACCATTTTAGCCATTAGCAGTTCTTTCCCCTCCCCCTTCCCTTTTCCCGGGTCCACCACCCGCTTGGTGAGTGCGCCTGCCCTCTAGATCAGTACACCGAAATTTGTCACTAAGTTCTCCGTTAGTCCCGTCCTGCGGGTTTCGAATTCTTCCCCCCACGCTTTGTCTTCCTTCCGGCTCCCCCCTTATACGGCGGGGGGGCTTTCCCCCAATGTGCGGTTTCCCTTTGACTTCCAGATGCTTTCGTGTGCTTTGCTCCCTGGCCCCATTGGCGGCTGCTTTAGTGCCCCCCACTTTCTACGCTGCCAGTGCCTATCTTTTTTTGGTGATACGTCCCCCGTGAGCTATGTGAGGCAATCAAGTGGCTGTGTCAAATTCCCCCCCCATATGCTTCGTCCCCAACCCCACCCCCCTGCACCCTCCCGCCTACTGTAAGGGCCCCCGTTTTCCCCTTTGGTTCACTCTTCCCTTCAGGTCCTTTTTGCCGCTTTGATACGTTTCCTTCAGGTCTCTTCTTTTTTTTGTCTCAGTTTTCCCCAACATCCCATGCTATGGCGTGTCTTTAATTCGTCGAGCTGATTTGTTTCCCCCCATGCCTTGTCCTTCCCGTCCGATTACAGCAGAGATGTTGACTCTTTTCTCTAATAATTTTTTTTTTTTTTACCCTGTCTTCCTGTTGACGACAATTACCCAGTTATAGGAGTCCGTTTTTTTTTTTTTTTTTGACTCCTCCCCTCCGAGCCTCCGGAGTAAATTAATTCCCCCTCCGGTCCTTGAAATCTGTGGAGCCCCCCCCCTTTTTGTCTTGTCTGCTCCGTGAGCAAGGACATCACCCCCCAGTTTGTGGTCCCTCGACCTTTTTTCGAATGGATGTTTGCTTTTTTTCCATTCCCCCCCCCCCCACACGTCCTCGACCTTCTTCTGCGATTTTTGTGTAGTCAACGGAAGACTTTTCTTTTTTATCTTTCTTCTCCCCATTTTCGATTTAGTTTTAACAGCCTCCTTTATCTCGAATCTTCCAAACCCCCTCGTCGGTTCCCCCATTGGATTCCCTTGGTGTTTGTCGGGATTGGGGATCCTCAACTTGTCTTTTTTCCCATCCTCCTTTCTTGTTACGACTCCCCCCCTTCACTCAAGGGCGCGTACGATCCTTTGAGTTTTCATTTTGATTGAAATTTTTCATGTCTTTTCTTGGGTTACCTACGTTGCGTTTTGGGTGTGTCCCTTGTTTGCAGTAGGCACTGTTTTTTTTTTCCTTTGCGGAGCTTTTTCCCCAAACCCCAAAACAATAACTCTTTCCCCCCAGAACGTGGCCCCCCACCATTTTCCCCACGAGTGCCTGCTGTCTATCTTGCTCTTTCGCCCCCCCCCCCCCGGCCCTTGGCCTTCTGGTTCATTTAAAAAGCTTGGCGCCCCACCGTCCTGCCGTTTGCTTTCCTTTTCACTCTCTCTTTTGATGCTTTCTTTACGCGCTTTCTTTTTTTTTTTTTTGGAGTAAATGTTGTTTTTTTTAAACGTTGCAGCCCCGGGCCGGCCTTGGGTGTTTTTTCGCTTGAGCGAGTTCCATTTTTCGCCCCCCCCCCCCCCCCCACCCCCCCCACACCCCCCCCCCCCACCCCCCCCCCCCCCCTCCCCCCCCCCCCCCCCCCCACACCCCCCACCCCAACCCCCCACCCCCCGCGCGCCCCCCCCCCTAGACCGGTCCGCACTTTTATTTCTGAACTCCGAAAGTCAAGATTGTGGGGCTCCCCCCCCTCCTCATTGGGAGCCTCTCACAGTTTGCCCTGTTGCCCATCTTTTTTTTGACGGATGGTATAGTTTTAGAAGAGCCTCTCCAGGGATTTTTCCTTGCTTTAGTCTGTATAGTTTTTTCTCCAATTCCTGGGGAACTATCTGGCTGGTTTTTTCTTCCTGTTACATTAGAATTAGTTCAACTTCGGTATTTAGGTTTCACCCCTTCTCCTCCCTAGAAAAGCCCCCGCCCCCCAACGACGTGACAATTCACAGTTGCAAGCGGCGCACGTGTTTCCTTTGGATTTTTTCCCCGTCGTTTTTTCCCATTGTTTTTCCCCCCCTCTCCCCGTTTTTTCAAGTTTTTTTTCTTAAAGGCCTTTGTTTTTCCGAATTTGGTCGAGGTTTTCATTTTTCTTGCACCTTCCCGTGACTAGTTTTTTGTTCCGTTGGGGGTTTGCGGAACTGGGCTTTTTTCACGTTCGATTTCCCCCCCCACCTCGACCGCCTCTGCAATTTTTTTTTTCCCGTTTATTTTTTTCGAAGTTTGCCGGTTTCGGCTTGCCCACCCCCCGGTCCCAGAAGCCCCCCTCCGCCGCGGCCCTTTCGGTGACACGAAGTGGAGTCTTTTTCGTTTCTTGTTTTTCCCCCTTCCTTTGGTGACTTTTTTCCTGAAAGTGGTTTTGAAGTTTAAAAAGGTCAGGAGTTCCAAGATTGGTTTTATCCGACCTCTCTTTTTTTTTATTTCTTGCGGTCCTATCCTTCTTCCAGGGTTCCCCCCCCTTGTCCCCCCTTCCCTGGGTTTCCCCGTATCTGGAGAGGATTCAGAAGTTTTCTCGGTTGTATCAAAATACTCTTCCAAATTACGCGCATTGAGGTTACCTGAATCCCTTTTTAGTGAACATTATCTACCTTTTGCTTCCCCCCCCCCCGTTTCTTTTTATCCTTTTTTTTTTTTCTTCTCTTCACCCATAACGCTAGAGGGGTTCGTCAACCCCGGTCCCCCGTGATGTGTCGCATGTGTTTTTCCCCCATTTTCCTAGTCATGTACAGAACTTCGTTCCCCCCCCTTTTTTCCTACATTATCTTTTCCTTCCTTTCCCCCCCCTTTTTTGTTGTTTTGAGAGATCTGCCTTTTGCCCAATAGGTCCCTGCCCCTTAACGATCGTTTTCCTTCCTTTTGGCACCTTTCGCCGGCCCTGGCGCCCTGGCGCCGGTTCTTTCTCCCTCTCTCCCACCGTCTTTTTTCTTCCCTTTATAGGTTGTGCCGTGATAATTTTTTTCTGTGGCTGGCCAGTTCCCCCTGCCTTTCCCACTCAAGGGATTCGTTTGTTTTTTTTTCTTGAGGTCCTTTTTTCGTGTTTTTTCTACCTTTGAGACCCCCTCGGCGTCGGCGGGCCTTACGCCTGGAGCACTCTGCTGCTATTGTCCTTGTTCCTCCCGTGTTTACCTCATGTCCCGAGACGCGATCAAGGATCCTCAGTCTCAGGTTTCCTTTTTTGTTCCTCGCCCATTTCCTTCCCCCCACATCCCTACCGGATTCCCCCCCCTTGTTTCCCTCCTTCGACCCCCCGTGATGGAATACACGCTCTGCAATGATTTTTTCCCTTTCGTTCACTCGGGGGGCTTCCTTTCCCGAGTGGACGTGGAAGAATTTTTATTGTTCCAGGCTTCCTTGTGCTTTCTGCACCCCCCCTCCTTGCTTCCTTCGGTACCACCCCCCCTCTTGCTTTCTGCGTTTTTTCACGGCACCGAACTCTGGAATTTCCTGCCCTTTTTCCCCTTCCTTCAATCCTTCTTTTTCCCCTGCGTTTTTCCAACCATTTCCCCTTTCCCCTCACACCCCCCGACAGGGTGTTCCATGCAGGCTTCAAGTTGAACTGCGTGCTCTTGTCGTTTTTGTGGTAGATGCTGTTGTTCTTTCGTTTTGTGCGTGTTCGTCCCCCGGACCGCCACCTCCGTCCTTGGCAGTGAAGATCACGGACAGTCCCCCCCGCTCCTCCTGCGCTTCAGCTCTTTTCTCCCCTACTGGACATTTTTCCGGAATAATAGCCGGCGAAAAACGCACCCCCCTTTCCCTTGCCCAATCGGGTGGAATTTCTCCTTCCGGTGGAGAAATTCATCCTTTCCCTTTCGGTTTCTTTCGTCCCCTCTTTTAGGTTAGGATGGTGATCGGAACGGTACGGTCCTCTTCTGTTTCCCCCTTCCAGAAGTTTAACCAGATCCCTCCCCCCCTGTCGTTTCCGGCCTCTTCACTTGCGTTGTTTTTCAGGTGACGCTTCCCCGGACGCAAGCTCTCTCGATTTGCTTTTCTTTTTATTGCCTTTTTCCATACTTTTTCCCCTCCCTTGGCATGTCCCCCCAGGTTGAAGTTTTTTGTTCCGAGAAGACGGCTCGTGGACCCAAATCGACCTCCTTGAAAAAAGTTGGCCTGTTGGGTTTTTCTTTCTTGGACTTTGGGGTTCAGTCTTTTTCTCTTTTTTTTTTTTTCCCCCGGATTCCGCCTTTCAATATCGGCACGGGGAAGCACCCAAACCCCAAAGGAGGTTGGTCCTTCCCCCCTGTTGCCTCGATCCTGAAGGCGGATCCCAGGTTGGTTTTCCCTTTTTCCCCCCCAGAACAGATTTCCTTTCTCGTTCTTGGTGGTTTGATATTTTTAGGTTGGAGCACCCCATCCCCCAAACAGGCAGTCCGTAGGAGTCGATCCTTTTTTCTGGACCATGATATCTTCCCTTGGCGGCCCCAGGACAATTTATTTCCCCTAGCTCTGAGCTTCTTTAGTCCGGTTGCAAAAGTTACCCGTCCCTAGCTTCTTTATTGTTTTTTGGCCTTTCTGTTCCCTACAGGGAGCAGATTTTCTTTTCCTTCACTTTCCGTCCAGCTTGGAGGGGGTATTCACCGCCCAGCCATGGGCGCCAAGCTATAGGCTTGTTTTTTCGTTCTTCTTCTTCGGACCACTTTTGTTTTCGCCCCCCGCACTTGTTTCCCTGGCATGAGACAGGGCCCTCTAGTTATGGGCTTCCTTCCCTTTCTGATTCGGCTCTGTCATCTTTCTGGCATTGTTTTTGATTACTACAATATCCTTCCTTTCTTAGAATGGTAGTGGCAAAAAGGGACTGATTACTTGCCCTATTGGAAAGCACCCATAGACTTTTTTTTTTTTATTTTTTATGTTTTTGCTGTCGTAGGAGAACGAAGAGCATCCCTCACTTTTAGCCCTCTCTCCCCCTATTCAAGTAGCTGGGATTTTTGGTGTTTTATGCGGGTAGTTTTTTTTTTCTTGGTTTTCGTAGTGGTGTGCTTTAATTCCGGTTTGATACTTTCCAAGAACTCTGATGCACCATTCCCTTTTTTCCTCCCCCCCTTCGCATGTTTGCCTCGCCGGCAGTTCCTTTATTCCAGAGGCACGGTTTTTTGCCCGGCGCCCCTTTTCCGTTAAAAAACTCCTTTAAGAACTACTTTTTTCCTCTCGTCTTGGGCAACTGTTTTTTTTTTTGCGTGCCATGGACCTCTCTTGGTTTTTTTCCTTTTTTCAGCAGGCCGATCCCTGTGAAGCCTTTTTCGTCCGAGCTTCCCCCCCCCCCCCGGGGCGCTTGCCTTTCCCTTTTCCTTTTTCCTGGAATGGCAGCTGCGTTGCCTCGTGTTTGATTTTTTTGTTGTTTCTTTGTCATTCCCTCGGGCCTTCTCTTTTGCGTGACCTCCAGTCTTTGAACAAGATCTGTTATACTACTGCCATGGTTCCATTTACCCCTCCCCCGACATTACTTTTGTTATCCTCTCTTTTTGTTGAATACTCTTGTGGTTTTTTGTCGAGGATTTCCCCTTTCCAATTTGTTTGCCCTTCCTTTCTTTGTCTTTTAGTTTATCAGATTAGGTGATCCCCCTTCGATTCTCCCGGTTTTCCTCGGATCGCCCCCCCCCCGGAAATCCATCCCCCCCCCTGCTGCTGAGAGAGGTGACACGAAAAATTAAACCTGAACCTCCCCCCCAGAGGTTTACTTCGATGTGGCCTCCCTATCTCGCGCTTGAAGGCTTTTTCCCCCCCTTTTCTTAGCGTCTCCGTTGGACCTTTCCCGGCATGCCCGGGGAGCTGGGGTCTTTTCCTTTTGGAGCAGATGTTTTCTTGTTTTTGTTTTTCTGGTCACGGCCCATGTGGATCTCTTGGACACCCTATGTGGAGGCATGCCAGGGGGGGACCTTGGATCTGACGGACCTGTCGGTACGGAGGCCGGGGGTGGTTTTGGTTGTTGGTCCTTCCCTCGTCTTTTAAACAAGTAATTAAGGGTCGATTCCACCCCTCCCTTCCGCCGACAAGATTCGCAAAAGAATGTAAGCGATGTCTCCCGTTTTTCCCTTCTGCCGGTGCAGAGAGATTCGTAGGTCTAATAAATTTGCCCAGTCATGGTGCTTGCGTCATGCTTTCTTGGGTCAGGTTTTCTCTTCCCGAAGAAGCATCTGTTTTGTTCGTGCTTCTCCCTCTGCTCTTTCACACACTGCGGGTGGTGGTCGGAACCTGTATTTTCTGACCGCCTTCCGTTGATACGCCCTGAGGTCGAGTCCCCGCCCTTGAGCGTCTGGAGGTTTTTGTTTTCGACCACTTTTGGATGGGCCTTGCGGGGTTCCCCCCCCTTTCTGTCCGCCCTTCTACGATTTCTGACGATTTTTTTTTCCCCAGTACGCCACCCCTTTTTTCTTCACACCGCAAGGTAGAAATTCCTTTTTTTCCCGCCCCAGTAACTGTTCCCCCTGGACTGCTAGAAGTCCCCCGGGCCGTAGGTAGCCTGCTTTTTTTTAGTTGGTCTTTCTTGCCAAAGAGTTCGACCAGTTGCTCCCTTTTTGGGGTTGGCGAACTCCCCACCCTAAACCCCCCCTTCCTTGATACGTGCCGCGTTTTTGGTTGGTGTCCATCCCGAAGTATGACCTCCCCTTCGGGTGGCCGACTGGCCTTGTTTCTTTTTAGTTCTCTTTCCCTCCGCTGTTGTTTTGGTTTTTCCCGTTGTCTCCTGGCGTCTTCCTTTTCCCCACCCAAAATCATACAAAACACCCCACCCCCATTCATCCCAAGTACAACCAAAAAACATTTCCATGAAGTACCGTATCATGTCTCTTGTGGACAGGAACCTTCTTTTGTGCGCGCAATGGGGATCCTTTTTGGTCTACTTGTCCCCTAGTGACTCCGTCCCCCCGCCCACCCCTCCTCGCGCCGTTCTGATTGAGCTTTCACCCCACTTTCCGTTTGTTTCCCACACGTGAAACCCGGCGGGGTTCGGGGACTTTTTTCACCTCTGGGTATCTTCAGTCCCTTCCCTGTTGAGAGCCTTTTTCTTTTTCCAGTTATTTCCACCCCACACGCCGCCCCCCGGTACAACTTCCCATTGCACTTTCTACTTTTTTTTTGCCTTTACGACTGATTCTAGTTTCTTTCTGGCCCGAACGGAGAAAGTTGCGTATCCCCTGTCTGCAAGTGGCGCTTTGTCTGTGGTCTCGACTTTTTTTCGCCCGGTCGATGCAGACTGTTTTTTTTATATTCCTTCCTGTTTATTAGAGTGGAGTAACAAATCTACTTCGTGTTTGCTTCTGACCCCGTGACCTTACCTACTCATTTCCTGCTTTCCACCCGTCTCCCGTGACAGGTTCCCATTTTCATCCCCCTCCCACGGAGCATCAGCCTCCCCGAACCCAAAAAGTCCACTGGAACACTCAAGAGGCCTCTCCACGGCTGTGTACACAAGTTTTTCCAGACCCTGTAGGTAAGAGTAGTTTTTTACCCTGTTTTCTTGGGCTTCCCGACGACGGGCTGTGCGGAAGGTTCAGTTATGATTTATGAGACCTTTCCTGCTTTTTCAGGGGTGACGGTTGCCATTGAAAGTTGTGGGCGTAGATGAGATTTTTCTTTTAAGACCTCTGGTGACCGCTTGTCCCCCCCGTTTGCCGAGACACCGTCCTTTTGGTGTCCCTCTTTTCTCAAAGAACTTATTTAGACTAGTGGTGTGACCCTCGTAATAGGTTTTTACACCAATAAGTGGTTAGAGCACAACCTTTGAGTCTGCTTAGTGATCCAGCTTTTCGATGTCCTAATGTCGAGTGGCCCTTTGCCGTTGGTTTTGGTGCCTATTTTCATTTCCTTTTCCCGCTTCCCCCTTTCTTTCCGGCATGTGAGGGCACCCTTTTTAGCAGGGTTGTTTTTTTCCTGTGGTGTTTTTGGACCAGGGTTTTTAGTCCCAAACAGACTATAAAAGTACGAGCATCTTTTACTGCAATTTCTATTTTGCCCAGTCCACCTGATAGAAACTGATCCCTCGACAATGTCTGCACTCAGACCTTTTTTTTACGATTGCTGACGTGATTTTAAAGCCGGTCTCCCCTTTTGTTTTTCTCCGGGGGGGTCGCTGCGGCTAAGCTTCCCCCCAGATCCTTTTTTCTCTTCTCCTTGTTGTTTTTTTTTTGAGTCCTAGATGCTAGCGGTTGAAGTTTCGTCCCTTTTATGACATTTTTTTCGCGTTTCCGAACTTTTCGCTGCTGTGTCCGGTCGCTTTACGGGCTTTTAGCGGAAACCCTCGGCCCCCACGGTTTGTTTTTATCGTTTTTTCTTACCCCACCCTCAGGACCCCCTGGGCGTTTTTGGTCCATCGAGTGAATGTCCCCCTGGTGAGGCCGCCTACGTCCGTGTTTCCCCCCTCGCTCCGCTTGTCTCCCCATTTTTGTTTTCATTAGTTTCCTCCCGATAAGCCGCATCTGTGCAGCCCCTCCCCCGGTGTCCGGAGTTTTTTGTTTCTGCCCTTTTCTGGCACAAACACCCCCCCTCCGACACGGCAAACGATTTTCGCCCCTTTTCTTTTGGCCCCCTCATTTTTTTTTCGATTTTCGTCGTCACCCTGGGGCTACGGTTCAGTTTGGCCTTATTTTCTTGACCCACCGCCGTGAACTTGTGCATCGTGCCTACTGGGGTTTTTCCCCACCTGCTCGGCCTGTTGCCCTCCCCGTCACAATAGTCAAGCATTTCGATGTCCGTCAACCCTTCGTGCGCCGTTCTTCTCCCTCTTTGAAAACCATTTCACGACGACCCCCCCTCCCCCTAACCTTTTGGTTTTAAACAGTTTTGAAGTCTAGTGAATTTAAATTGGTCGTTCTCTGGTTTGTCGTCGTGGACTTGCGCTCTGGCTGGCACGGGTGTTGACCCGACCTTCAGGGTACGGTGCTGCTGCGACTTGAAATTGTCGACGGCATCTCTTGAACCTCTCCCGGACTTCTTTTTTTTTTTTTTTTTTCGGCTTGGGACGCTCTTTGTGTCCAATCGAAAAAGTGGTGTTTTTCCACGCCTCCTTATCGCCAGCTTCCCAGTCCTTCCTGACTCCTTTTGCCCTTGGTCGCGGTCTCAGTTTCTTTAGGGGTTTTCTGAGGTTTTCCCAACTTCTTTTTTCATTCCACCTTCGATCAGCACTCAGATCACCTGCCAAGCTTTGCCTTGCGCTTCTTTTTTTACCCGGGTTTTTTCTTTATCCCTGCTAAGATATCCTTGTCCCGTGTTGGCTTCCTGCCAGGTCGGACCTCCTTAGATAACGGTACGCCCCAGTTTAGGGACGTGCTCTACAGAGACTGACCCGGTTCCTGGGTTTTGAAAGGTTTTTTTTGTGTTTTAGTCTGTTTTTGCACCCTCTGGCTAGCAGTTTTTCTTGTCTGCACCCACACCAATTTCGTTTCGCCCCTGCTCTTGACTTTTTCCGCTCCTTCATGCCTTGTGGTGACCAGCCCGATTTTTTGTTTGTTTATCTTTGCGGGGTCCCCCTTGCCCCCCCCTTCTCCCCCCTTTTTCGACTTATTGGTGCATCGCTTCTTTCTTTCCGGCCTAACGGACGGCTTGTGCTTCTCGGCTCCGCGGCCAGTGCCAGATGTTTTTTGTTCTTTTCCGTGTAGTTCGGATCCTTTTTTTCACTGTTTTTCCTCGTCACAGCTTGAGTGCCCGCCTGCACCAGATTTTTTTTCTTCCGCTGCCAGCGGTTTTTTATTTTCCCGCGGGCTTTACACGGCCGCCGATAAACCGCCCTCCACTGTTTCAAGTTCTTTGAGCGATTTTTTAGGTAACTTCGCCTGCCAGCCCTGGGCTGTCCCCCCCTTTTTTTCAGATCTACATGTTTTTCTTTTTTCAAGAAGATTGGTGTTTTCTCTGAATAACCGAGCCGTCTTAGTGTTTCAAGTGCCTCCTTTGCCGTGATGTTTCGGCGTCCTTTTCGGCCGTTAGGTTCCCCTTGGTCGATGTTAAAGCACCCATTTTTTTTCCCCCGGCCATGACTATAATAAACCCGCTTGACCCCCTTCCCGTGGGCCCTACTGTGTTTTACGTTTAGGCTCCGCCCTCTGGGGCGTTTTTTTTTAATGAAGCACACTAATTTCCCCACCCTTTTTCCTGTGCCCACTTCCCTTTTCTTGACCCTTTAGTCCAGTTCGACTTTTTTTTTCCTACCCCCATTTGCCCCCCGTTTGCGTACATGTGGACTGCCTAGGCAGTTTTTTTGTTTTCTTACCTTCGATCTCTTCTGTTCCCCCCCCCCTGAGGGACTACGGGCGCGCAGGGAATTGCTACAGTTCTTTCCCTCCCCCCCGTTTTTGATCATTACCTTTCATGAAAGGGGTCCGAGCGTTTCTACTACTCATCTCTTTTCATCCGTTTTGTGATTGGTTTTGACCAGTAACTTATCTCTTCCCCTCTCTTTTCAGGTCTTAGCATAGATTATTTCGTCCGTGGACCTTAGGATTTTGGCGCAATCTCTTTCCTCTCCACTTAAGGGGTGACCATAGTGCCGTCCGGTATTTATGCTTCGAACTTCCTTCCAACCGGACCATGGACGCTGTTGATGCATTTCTGATTACGTTTTTGATTCGGCTGATTTTAGCGTCATGGTCTGACTGCCGACTTTTTACAGGTTCAAAGGCCTGTTCCGACTGCCCTTGGCCCCTTGACCTGTGATGCCTTGTTAGTTTATCTTAACTTTCCCACTTGGGAGTTGTATGATGTTTGATACTAAATATGTCCCTCGCCAGTCTGTCTTTTCGAGTAAAGGGCGCATCCCCTGGTCTTTTTCCCACTCTCCGTCCCCCCGGACCGAGACGCACCGCGTATCGCCCAGTTTTTGTGTGGCCCCCCGATTTTATCATTTCCCTTGAGGCGGACCAGATCGGCTGTTGATTCCCCCCCCCCGAGTGAGTTTTGCATTTCCCTGTCTGAATCTTATTTGGTTTTACACGGGTCGGCGGCCAACCCCCAACCCTTCACGTGACCCCACCCTTTGCGTTGATGAGAATATCTCTCTTTTTGAAATTGTTCTTTATACGCCACGTTCTTTCTCCAGGTCTCTGGAGTCCGCTCCACCCGCGGTCTCTGGGTTTTTTGCCCCCTTGCGTTGCCTCTCAGGCCCTTCCCCTCTTTTTTTCGTCTCCGCCCTCGATTTATGTCGATATCTTCCCCCTGGTCGAATTACCTTGTCCCCCCGTTTCGTCCCGTTGAAGGACTTTTCCCCTTTAGATGTTCGACCCAGCAGCCCCCGCCCCCTTTTTCCCGGTGGATCTCTCCCCACTCGGCCGCGAGTTTCGACCCTTCTTCGTTTTTTTTTTCCGACTGAGCTTCAACGAGAATCGTCTTTTTTCCCCGAGCGGCATTTATCAGTTCTTTCTTGCGGAACGGTCACAAAGCCTGTTGTCGGGCCCCCCTCCGGGGTTGGGGTGCCCCCCCTTTCTGAGTATTGCACTTGGAGTCTATATTTCTCCAACACAAATACCGAACCAACTACAGAACACAGGGCCTTCCCAACAACCACCAATTCCCCTTCTTCTGCGTCGATTTCGATCTGCTCGGCTGCCGGAAAACTTTGTTTTGCCTTGCCGCATCGTTTTAAGTGTCTCTTCCCCACTTCCACAAATATCCTGAGTTTTGCTGTTTGAGGTGCCCCTGTTCCGTCCTTCTCTTCACCCTGTGTACACTTGGCCTGGATCTGACCCCCTTGTTTTTTTTTCGCTGACGGGCGTATTTTTCTGGCTTTTGTTTCCCCTTCCCATCCCGTGGGCACACCCTTTGGTCCGTGAGGCTTCCCCCTCGTACCCCCGCGCCCATTGGCGGCCGCCGCCGTAAGGTATGCCCCCAGCGGCCTGAGACCTCCGCGCGTACTTTTTCCCAGCTTTTTTTTGGATGGTTTACGGCGCGGTCTTCGGGCTTACTGATAGTCTGAAGTACTGTTTTCTCTCCCGCATTTCCGCCCGCGAGGTTTATGTCGGGGTTTTTACCCGGCACCTTCAGCCTCTTCCCCCCCAGACACTCCTCCCCAACACGCCAAGTTTTTTTTTTTTCTTGCACTTTCCCCCAATGCGGCTTTTTCGTCTTTGAACTGCCCCCCCCCAATTGGTTTCCGGTCGATTTTTTTGCTCCGGACTTTTTCGTCCGCGTTCTCGACGTTCCCTTTTTTGAGTTTTTTTCGTCTGGTGCTTTTGGAGGTCGTTTGCCGTTCCGTTGCTTTTTTTTTTCTGCCGTGAGGGGCACGGCGACCGTCAAGGACGGCCCTTGATGTCCACGAACCTTCCTCTCCGCTTTTTTTTTGATTTTTTCTCTTCCGGACCCTTCGGTTTTCCGACGAAGAGATTGCGGTCCCCAGCCGCCCCGTTGTCTTACCCCCCCCCTGCTCTGATTTTTTTGTGACACTTTTCCGTTTCGATGTTCTGATGTTCCATTTTTTTGTTTTTTCCAGTGGGTCTTCCCTCGGTCTGTTAACGAGATTCTTATTTATTTCTCTTTCTTCATTGCGGACCGGCCTTTTGCGCCCTTTCCCCGTGGGGGGCTTCATTTTTTTGGCGTGCTTGGCGGCGGTCTCAAAAGGACTCTCACTTCTTCGTACCGCGGGCCCCTCCCTCCTAGGTTTTCCCTTTTTCCCCCAACTTTTCTGCCGACGAGTGACCGTTGATGGGCCTGCACACCCTTTTTTTTTTCGCGCCCTCCCACGCCGTGCCTGGGCTTGGTTCCCGTCCGGCCGGTGCCCGGAAGATGTTTGGTTTGAGTCCTGCCATTCGTTCAGTACCAATTTTTTGATGGCTTCCATACACCCGTCTATTGA
>Ga0179593_1482789_pt1 | contig 24049 bp, 31 predicted proteins | sample CZODoug2_1_08_16_FD_185931 | JGI IMG/M metagenome (GOLD analysis project Ga0179593, IMG submission 185931) | Vadose zone soil fungal communities from Angelo Coast Range Reserve, California, USA - CZODoug2_1_08_16fungal (PacBio error correction) | ecosystem: Environmental > Terrestrial > Soil >... | reverse complement strand
ATCGCGACTTCCTCCCTCCTGCCGTTTGCCAGCCTCACATCTTCTTTTTTTAGTTCAATGACCTGCGCGATCCGGAGAATTTTTCCCGTCAAGACGCGGCAGGTTTTTCCTCGGCGCGGGCTCGTACCGCGTGACTTTCTCTCCATTTTCGCTAGCATGGCCCTTGCTCGCATTTTCACCACCCCCATCATCCCGCACACATTGGGGCAGTTTTCTTCTTCTTTCTCCGCAATCCTACTGGCCGCCACGGTTAGCTAGAGGGGTTGAAAGTAGAGGGTCCCTTTTTTCATCTCTCAAGAATCCACCAGCTTTCTTCCCTTCATCTGGATTCGTCTCCGCCATGCCCCCCAGACTTAATTCACGATGAGAACGGTTTTCCACTTACCTTTTTCCTATGCCGCCAACACGCGGACACTTTCATTGGTCCTCTCCTTGATGTTGAGAGAAACCCGTCCCCTCCGATGAAGCCACAAATCTAGCATTGAATCGAGCAGTTGTAAACAAAATTCACGACGCATTCCCCTGAGACAGACCAGTTTCTTGCCCCCCCCTCTCTTCCGTCACTCCCAATACGGACGGGCACTTTTCCTCCTCAAGCGTCTCCCGGCCTTGAGGGACAGTTCGTCACTGTATAACTTTGCCCTGGATTCATTTTCGGTCCCACCCAATCTTCCTGTTGAACAAAGCTTAGCGTTTTTGAGAGAGCTCTTTCCCTTCCGGTGGTGACCAGTTTTTCTTTCGATATTTGGTTTCCCAGCATTTGAATTCCCGATTTTTTTTTTCAGCGTCACTTTTTCCGTCTGACGACGAGTTTAAACTATCGCTTATTAGGTGCCTCGTACTCGCGAATTTTTTTTTTCGTATTTTTTTATTGAGAAAGGGCACCCAATGCCCCCCTGTCTTTTCAAGGAATGATGCTTGAAAAGGTACCTCACGTCCGCCAAACCCGCCCCCGACTCTAATGAGCCGCCCGATACCCCCATTTCCAAGAGTTTCTCTACTTTTCTAGCCGCCCCTCAACTTGACATAGGACAGCTTCCCTTCCCCCCACTCGGCGTTGACTAAGCCCGCACGCTTCTTCCTTGAGCTCCTTTTGGGGGTGGGGACGGTTCCTAGCGTGAACTTCGCACCCGATTTTCTTCGCCGCCCTTTTTTGCCCTTCACCCCTAGTTAATGCTTGTCTTTCGAGAAAAACACCCTAGCACTTTGCCTGATTCTTTTCCTGGTGGTAAAAACCTCTTTCACACCGCCACCCTTCCTTTTCGTTCATTCTCTATCCAGATTCCCTTCCTCTCCCTCCCCCCTCCAACCATGCGCCGCCCCATACGTGTCCACATCACGCCAGCCCTTTTTCCTCTATATTTTAGTTCGCATTACCCCCCACTTGCTTGAAAACCGCAAACTAACTGTCGATTTTCTCCTTCACTCTCAGCCAGAATGAGATGAATTGCCCTGGCATATTATTCTCTTGAAGTTCTTACTCTTAGACCGGCTTCCTCTAAGTCGTTCGCACTTTTTTTCAGGACCTTTTGCGTATCTTTACGAACAGCTGAAGTTTACGTACGCAGGCGTTGCCCCCAGAATCCTAGTTTTTTAGACAATAACCTCCCAGAGGTCCCGCACGAGTACAAGACGCGTTTTGGATGTTTTCAGCAAGTGCTATTCTTAGCGCCAAGACCGATAATCTCGCCCTTTCTCTCGAGCCCTATTCTACTTTCGACAGCCTTCTTTTTGATTAAGCAGAAAGTTGGTCATCACCTTTCGTCCACTCCGCCCCCCCCCCCCCTAAATTCACCACCTTCTCTCTTCCCGTTAAGATTCTCCTTGTCCCCCTCCCATCCCCTGATCAAGGACTGCATTCGCTGCGCACCCAAAGAATCGCCTTTGACGCGTTCTCACCAGTGACTCTCACCCCTTGAAAATGATCTTGGTATATCCTCCCTTTACCCACATAAGAAGGTCTTTTTGCCCCGCCAAAGACCGATTCCCCTCATTCCAAAAAATTACCCCCCCTGTATTAAAGATCGTGTTCTTTTCTCTTTCCTCAGTGAAATTTTGCTGCCAATCTACTCTCTCTTTGTTTCCCATTCCTTTTATTGGTCCGATGCTTGGCATGTTTCCCCTTTCGACGCTGATGCCGATGTTTTTTTTTTTTCCTGATTGCTCTCTGCTTACTCCTTGCCGCAGCATGCGACTAGAAGTAAATGCCTGCTGAGACAGCATGAGACTTCCCCTGTACTCCCCCCCCCGACTCAAAATATTCTTTTTCGAGTCGCAGAGCGGACACACTTCTTTCGTTCAGCCTTCAGACTTTGTTCTTAGACCGTTGAACCCCTCGCTGAGTATATTGAGGGACGGGAGGTCTTTTTTCTTTCCTACTTTCGAACGAGGATCTTGTCGTATCGCCTCCAGCCACTTATGGGCTCGTCCCGCGATTACCCGAGACTACCTTTTTACACTCGCGCTTCTGATTGATGTGTCATTTTATACTTTTTTTTAACTTTAGCTCCCCGAGAAACCTAGTCGTGTCCCTCCCTTTTTGTTTTTTTTTTAAAGTGCAGTATTATTCCTTCCCCTCCATAGGCACAGATCGAGCGGTTCTTGGGCGCACCCTTCAATTTTGCATTTTTTTTATTCACCTGAGGGTACTCATCGGAGATCCCCTCGCCCTAACTTTCCCTGGCAGTTAAGCCCCCCCCTTTCCCCTTGTCTCTTTTCACGACGTTGCCTCCCGATCTTTCGAGTCCTCGATTTTTTCAGACTCGACCATGCTTTTTGACTCATCATTCTTCCCCCTCATTTTTTGATTTTAGTTGTCTTCGAGAGCGCCATGTTGTTGAGGTCCCCCTGACAATCTCTCTCTCCCAGTCAACAGATTCGACTCAATCCCCCCTCCCCCCCCCTAAGACTTAACCTCCCTTCTAGAGATGGCCTGTTTTTTTCATGAGTTCGAGCGTTTTGCGTCCTTAGACCTATTTCCTTGGGCCCATACTCCACCCTATTGACAGCGTGCCGACTTTCTTTCTGAAGACTCCTCCTGCTCCCTTTTTTGTCAGAACAGCCAGCCTTGGCATCGTTTCGACCCCCGTTTCGATGAAAGAGTACGTCGCACTTAACCGCCGACCCTGTCTCAAGCAGATGTCATCGGGGCGCCGTCCTCTCCCCTGTGAAGACGCCCTCCCCCAAGTCTTTTTTTTTTCAGCGCAGACTCTTTTACATTTGTCCCCCCAGATACACAGGCCATCACCCCCCCGAACCCAAAACTCCCCTACGCCCTTTGTCCTACAGGCGGCTCTTCGAGCCTCTTTCAACCCCAATTCCATTTTTTTTAGTTGATATGAGATAGCACCCGCATTGGCTCAGAGAATCTGAATAACCGTATTCGCCTCCTCATCGAAGCCTTATTGTTTGAAGCCGAGCTTTCTTCCTCTGCTTTTTCTCTCATATCGGCAAGATCGACCCCCAACTGTCGATCCCATGTCCCTTTCCCCCTTCCTTCTCCAGCGACTTGAATGATGTATTTTTTCGCCCCTTGACCAGTGCTCTCTTGGAAAAAAATACGACAGCCCTCCCCCAGCGCACCCCAACTTGCTCATTTTCATACGGGAAATTTTGGGGTCCGTCTTTTTTTTTTATCTAAACTGGGCGGCCCCATCCCACTATAGGTTCACCGGGAGTTCAGGAGATGTATCAAGACGCGTCAAGTCCCCCTTTATTTTTTTAGCCCCCATCTGAAGAGCGCCAGACCTTCCGTAGATGGATGCCTTTTTGAGACCTCCCTTACCGTCAACTAACTATGGTGGTCGTTTGGTAGCGCTTTTCCCCTCTTCACTCGACCTAGAAACGCCCTTTCCAAAGACCGACCTTTGTGGTATTCACTTAGTCCCGCCTTCTCAATTTTCCTTAGTCTTGAACGATCAGTCTTTTCGAGTACATCTAGAACCCACTCCTCCTCTTGATAGATAGGGTCGGGCCCAGCCCACCATTCATTCATGTCCCCATTCCGTCAAGGAACAGCACAGGTTAATCACCCTATACGCCATCCCTTCTTCGCTAACAAACCACAGCCAGTTTTCGACATACTCGCACTACCTCACTGCTGCCCCACTGAGCTCCCCTGCCCCCCCCCCCAACTTTTGAACACACCCCCTTACTACCCCCTCCTTTATACGCAACCTTTCTCCCCGAGCACACTCCCCCCACGGGCCCTTAGCTCCCAGACCCCCAGGACGCCTAAGACCAAAGCCGCATACGGTCCCACTCCGAGACCCGCCTTCAACCTCCCCCCCCCCCCCCGCCTCTCTCCGTACCTCCCCCCCCATCCCTCTACTCTTGTAAACTTACCTTACGTCCCCCTTCTAAAGGAAACCTATACCACTCCCCCTCCCCCTTTCCCAACACGAGCAACTGCCCTAATAAATCCTATTTGCCCTCGAGAAGCGAAGACGTTGCCAGAACAACAGCGACGATGCCCCAATTAAAAACCCACATGAACCCATCAAAAAAACAGCACCCGCATCTTGAGACTGACACTCGCCTGCCAACCACTCGATGGAAAGTTTTCAAACAGAGCGGATTTCTTGTGAAAACCAATTGAATCGACCTAGGAGTTGGCTCAAGCGCAACCATCTATCCCACCCATCTCTACACACCCTCGCCACGAGAGCCAGGCCCCCACGATTGCTCTCCTTGCTTTTTCCAGTGCCCGCAACTTGCCCTCCGCCATTTTGCACCCCCCGAGGCCACGCGAAGATCCCCGCAGACCCCCTCCCATTTTCCTCTCCTTACCGCCTCTCCGCTCTCCCTACCGCCCCTCTTCCTGCGGCTTACCCACTACCCCCGTCCACCCCCCTGCTTCCGCCGAACGGAAAGAGGTTGAGTTCCTCCTCCCTGACCCTCAGCCGTTTTTAGCCGCTCCAACCCCCCATAGTTGCAGAGCACCCCACGCCCCCTTCTTGTCCCCCCGCTCCCCTTCATTCTCTCTTCACCCCCCACCTAAGCTCTCAGTGTGTGGCTTCAGTTCGGGCCTTGGTAGAGAGAGCACCAATGACATCCCGCTCCCTCCCTCTCTCAGTGAGCACACAATGGACACCCCCCCCTTACGTACCCTCACCTCCCCCATCCCTTTTTATCCCCCCCTTCCCCTCCCCGCCTCCCCCCATCCACACTACCCGGCAACACCCCCACAGTATCCATGTGACGTCTGAGCACCGTGCGACTCGCCGTCTATTGGCAACCTTCCCCCAGCAAAGACACCCTCGTCCCCTCCTTCCCCTCTCTCCCCCCCCACCTAACTTCCATTAGCTCTCCCTTCTCTAGCCCCCCCATCAGCCCACGATGTTTACTGAACCCCCCGTCTTGCAACGTCTCTTAGTATTCAACTAAAGCACCCCGTTCCAACCTGGATGTAGGCAGAGCCACAATAACTACGCTACGCAGCGAGTCCCCCCACTTACTGTATTCCCTTGAGCGACATGCCCATTGAATTTCGAGGAACCCCCGTAACGCCCACCGAGAGGTAACTCTCATAAGTGGAGCTTAATATTTCGATTCACCCCGACTACACATCAGTCTTTCGACCGTCCCCTGCTTGTGCCACGACTCTATGGGGTCGTCCTACCCCCAGTCCCACCCGCCTTCCCCACGACCCCCCATACACACGCGTCCCCCGCCCACCGATTATTCCACCCTCCACTGAGCCGGTATATGAGGTGATTTTGCCCCCCCTCAGGAAATCACTCTCCTGACAGGTTAGTACCGCCTCTGCCCCACCTTCATCAGCACGTGGATTTTTCACGCCTGCATACTCCTGTCTCCTACACCCCCCACTTGTCCCCTATCACTCCCCCCCACTCTTCGCGATCGGATTCCCCCTTCGCGCCCTACCCTCCTTTTCCCCTCTACCCTCCCCCCAGTCCCCTTTTCGCAACATTTCCCCCCCTCCCCTGAATTGCACACTTGCCGGCGGTGCGACCCTCTCTCGACAGCAGAAAGAGTACAAGACCAATTTCTTATGTGGGAGGCACCTGTCCCCTCGTACCGCCACCACTCACCCCAGACCCCCTCAGCAAACCAAGGCAGCATGGAACGACTCCTAGTGCGCACCGGGCAACTGATTTCATCTTAAACTAGAAGTCCCCGCCCCGCACCCACATGACACCTCGAACACTCTCTGGGTGCGCATAAAGCCCACATTGTCGATGGACCGCTTCGCAAAGATTTGGTAAGAAATAACTCAGATCAACATGCCCCCACCCCCCCGTCTGGTCCGAGTGTGAGACGCCTCGACCCTTCAGCATCTTACTCGCGAGTGTCGTAGTCACAACGTAAGTTAAAAGTTACCGCAACAAAACCATAGTCAGCCGCCATTTCGGAGTCAGCTCCCAGCGTGTGGACCCAATAATCGTCAAGTCAAGGAAAGACACATCAGGACCGTTTTGCCCTCATCAAGTTGAACGTAATTAGTATGGAACAACCAGAACGCTTTGCAGATGTTGAATCAACATGAATTTCTTACAGCAGACACCAGAGAGTGAATAAAGTATTCCACTACCTTTGAGGCCCGAAAGGTCTATGAACCCCCGTTCAGCCCCCCCCCTCTTTATTTCCCTTAAGAGTAGCCCCATGACTCAAGTAGCCAAATCCTAGTCCATATTCAACCGTCGTCGTCTTAGATTGCGTTTTTTTTTTAATTGAAAGGCTATTCATTTCTCCCCTTACCCCAGAACTAGGAGCATCCCAGGGTTACGTCCGCAGTCACGGGGTGCATCCCGAATAACAGACGCATCCTGAACGTAAACTTTTCCCCGGCTTAAATTTTAAACCCCCCAGGGCTGTTTGAGGTTTACTATACTACCTATGGGCCCGACCCTAAACCCCCCCCCCCGCCCCACTCGATCTGTTCTCCCTCATACTCCCCTCATAAACGGCCCCATGATACACACCCCCTGCCAGGCAGAAGCAGTCCTCTTTTGAACAAGAGAGCAACAGTCGCCATTGACCCCCTATCCCCCGTTGAACCCGCCTTAACTATATCCCTCCCAGACCCTCATTCCTTACACCCACCTCTCCTACCACTATCCGCCGCCTTCGTGTCTACTTGTGTCCTACACCTCCTCTCCATCCCATCCCCCCCCCCGCTCTTCTCTCACGACAATTCCCTCAGCTTTTCTCCCGCAGCAATCAAGATATTCAGAAAATAGCAAGACGCATACCTGGCACCAATTCACCAAGCCCCCACCCCCACCTCTTCCTCACCCTACCCCACCCTCCCACCCCTCCTTTCCTCCACATACTTGTCACCCTTATTTTCACCCTCCCTCTAAGAGCCTCAATCCTACTCCCTTCGCACCCACAACCTCCTACGAGCTTCCTGCCATTTCGAGAACAGCCGAGCCACGTATTTTAGGGAAAAACGAGCACAACTAAACTCCCCTCCAACGACAGCAAGAAATCTCTACCCACCACCCTCAGAACCGACCGATTCAACAAATGACCCCAGCTATTGCCGCAAAGAACGATCACCTCTCCTGACCTAGGAAAGATAATGAAGTACCCCCGCCCATAATCAGAACACCAAAAGGGCCACCTGGGACATGTAACCCCCCCCAGGAAGGAGCCGCGGTTTTACTAAAACCCATTGCACCCCCCCCACCCCCCTGTTCTATACGTACCTCCATCCTTTTCCCATCCCCACCGAACGTGTTTACTCACTACCTCTCCTATCTGATATTTTTGAGCACCACCCCTTTCACCCAGTTACAGCCCACACTTTCCCCCCCGCTTCCCCTGCCCGGCCACACCCTTTTCCCCCTACTTGTTCCACCTACATGACGAGCCCCCCTTGCCCACATCATCGTTATTTTTGCCAGAACCTATATCCATCTTCACCATGACTAAACTGTAGCGCCTAACTGAACAATTGCAAACTCTTTCAGCCCCCTCCACAGCCCCTTCCAAAATACCTGACCTTACCCGTCCCTCAATCCCCCCTCTTCCCTTCCCCCCCACTCCCCCCGCCCCTTCCCCTCCCACCCTCCTACTTCTCCCCTCCCAATCATCCCCTTCCCCCACCCCCCTCCCCTATCTATAGCCACAGTGAACACCCGAATATTCCCAACACCCCGGATACTCTCGTTGTCCCTTAGATAAGGCGGTGTGCGTACGGAGCAGCTTTCCATGTCAGGAACCCCCGCCCTACCTTTCAGTACCCCCTACTCCCCTCTTCACCACCCCCAAGTAAGACCTTGAAGCAACCGCCCTCCCTACATGGGTCGACCCCCATCAAGTGAACCATTCTCCTAAATGCCTTCAACGCCGCATCAGGTCCCATGTCTACCCCCCCTCAAAAGCTACCTTTTTTGCACCTTATCACGATCCCAGCAACGCCACCGTACTCACACCCACTGAGAACTCTGACCCAACCACTCCCACTTCCCCTTCCTGCTACGAAATGCTTTTACCCTCACCCTACCCTCCGGCCCGGTCCCTCCCCGTCCCATCCCCACGCTCGCTGCTATAGGGATCGCTCCCCCCCCCTCCACCCAGTGTCAAAGAACAGATCTCTTTTAGTTTTTTTTTTTTCTTTTTTTTATTCATGCCCTCCCTTGTCGCCGCCTCATCTTGTTAGCGCACGCAGCTGATACCCTCGGGCATCTCCATTACTAGGTCAAACGCTTTTTACACCCCCCTGGTTCCATCGAAGGAAGGACCTCCGCATTTTTACTCGGTACCTGGTCGCCGCCCCCACCCCCCTCCCCCCACCACAACAAACACCCCACCCCCCCCGCCCCACCCCCAACCCCAACACACCACATCCCCCCAAACACCTTCAGATGACCGCACGGCTTTGTGAGAAGGGAAGCATCGAGGATTTCTCCCCCCTTTCTCCCCCATCGCATTTACTCCCCCCTCGTTTAGCTCTTCTTGAATATGCCCTGCGGTCCCTTTCGAAAGAGAGCCTTTTTCTCCCAAGCCTTTTTAGGGCCAACTCCTTCTCAATCTTGTCGTCTACTTTCTCCGCCTGACGACACTTTGCCCCAAAAGGCCCGTTTGAACTACTCTTTTTCCAAGTCATCTTCCTTAGAGCCCCCTCGCTGGTCTCTTCCATTCCCACCCACGACGACATTTTACAGCCGAACTTTACGGACTTTATGTTCGATCGCATGGGTGCTGAGTGATCTCAAAACTTCCCCACCGTCTACTATTTGGTCCTGCGGGTTCATATCGAAAGAATTTCTTTCCCCAACCACACCACCCCCTTTATCAAGCTGCGGAAAGTGGCTTGTTCCTTCTTCTCCACGCGTTATCGTCCTCAATACACGCTTGCGTGTGCCATGATTACAACGAGGCCCCTTCCTATTTTCCCGACCGCGTTCAATCTTATTGCAAAACGTTAATTTTCTCCGCTTTTTTTCCCAAAAGAGGCACTTCCCCGAAACCAAACGTGTCCGAGTTTGCAGATTTTTCGGTTTTCGACTTGATATTTGGTCATGAGACGCCGGGCTTGCCGCTTATTTTTTGTGATTAGGTCTGTCGAATTAGTTTTTTTTCACCTCATCTCCCTTATTCTGACAGATACGAATCTTCTATAGTGAGTCTCAGACGTGCCCCCGATGCCCCCGCGAATCTTTTCAACCGCCCTTCTCCCGTAAGACTGTTCTTCCTGCCCAAGACCCAATACCAATCACAGTTCCTTTATGAAATCCATTTTCGTCAAAGTTCCTACCCAACCCCCACCTTTCTTCTCTATATGAACGGTTTACTACTCCCAACGCCATGTTCATTCCGCGGCTTGCTAACATCAGGCTGTCTTCGTGATTCCTAGTCTTTATACCCCGGAGAGTTCCTGTTTCTTACTAAATTCGTCCCGTCCAATCGTTTTCTGCGAAGGGGCCCGCCTAGAGATTTATCGTACCTCTTTTACCGTTTATGGGTGCTGTGTAGCCCCGAAACTATATCATTTGAACTTCTCTTAGATTCCCTAACAACACTCTAAAACCCAGGATCCACTTTTGTACCAGTATTCCTGTTGATAGTCTAGAGCGCTGACTGGGCAACCCTTTATCGCCAACGCTGAATGTCGCCCGCTTCACCAGCTAGCCCTTCTACAGGAACTCGCGTTTTATTCTTTTTACTTTCCCTCCCCTGGTCCGAAATATATCCTTCCACTTCCAATCCTTCCGATGAAGTGTAAATTCGGTCACCGAATTGTGGCATGTAATGCTCCTTTGTTACTTATCTCTTATGTCGCAAATCGAATCCCTTCTTTCCGTCTCTCGTACTTCTCACTTTTTGAGCAAGCGTGCTCTTGCAGACTTTTGTGAACTGAAGAAAGTTTTAGAATTCCAAGAAAAATTAGTGTGCCATCCCCTTTTTTACCCTATGACGACCTGCCTATTACGCAGCCGGCAGGTGTTTACGGATGGCTGGCCCAGCGCTAGCCGCAGCAATTCATAGAGATGTTTTTATTGTACTTTGAATCGTCCTCAAGTTTTGCTACACGCCCTTCTTCTTTTATCCTGCCCAGAAATCGCAGCTGCTGTACTCCCTCCCACTAGAGTAGAGGACTTCCCTCGTCGTTTAATTCGTGCTAGCCCTTGCCCCTAGACTTCTCCTGAGACGAGCGTTTTCTCACAAAGCGATACTCCGAGAACGATTGGTTTTCCAGGTCATGATGAACCACGCCCGCCTTCCCGCAATAAGGATCCTTTTTCCCTTTGGTGCCTAGGCGTCGTTCCTTCTGAAGTTTGCTGACCATTCTCCCGTCCCTATGTCTTTTGGCGACAGCAAATTCATCATCCCCCGTGCCTTTAGTGAACACGTGCGTCTCTGTTTCCATGACCATGTTTCCTGCTCTTCCCCAAGGGGCTCTTCTTCTTAGGCTGAGAGCGCGAACCCGATTCCCTGATTCAAGCCTCCAATTCCATGCCGGTTTCTTTCTCTAGTAATTTTGTCGAGCAGCAGACCCTATGAGTTATTCCCGTCGTCTTGAAGAGACCCCCCTGCCGCTGCCCCTGGAGGAAACCCCCAGTCTTTTTTTTTCACTTTGAGGTGATGACGTGTTCGAGAAAGTTTCTTTCACTATGGCCTTCCATGCATTTATTGGACGGTCTTCGTCTTGACCGATGAGGCGTCGATTAGAACCTTTTTTCGAGACTTTGATCGAAGTTTCCGTACCTTGAAACTTTTCGTTGTCGAAAATTGACGCCGCCTCCCTCCCGTCACCCTCCCCTTTTCTTTGAGCATTACTTTCAATTAACCTCACCATAGGTTTTTCACTTCCCGTCTATGGACTAGATCTCGTTTGAACCCTCCGGCCATTTTGCGTATAATGCCCTCGGAAGACCGCCCCCCCTCGTTCTCACACGAAGTTTTGACCCCCCATGTCCCCCTTCACCCTGAATTAGTCTTTCTCTCCCCCCTAGAGGATGCGCGTTTTTATCCCTGCTACCGACAGGCCGACATATCTACTTTTTTCTTGTTGTTTTTTGTTGACATTTGGGTCCTCTCGGTCCAATATCATCGACCGACATCGTTGCTCTAATCAAAATGATCTGACATTTTTTCTACTCCCTTTTTTCTTCGATCTGAAGATAGGGCGATGCGCCTTTCCTATTCCTCCGCTGTAGCAGCGTGCCCCCCCCCCTTTCATTTTTTAACTTTGCAAAGTCTTCTTTCATGTTTCCCTTAATGAATAACAAGGGTTGAGCAGTACGCTCCTCATCTAGAGCACCCGTCGTGACCACTTCCTTCCCCCCTCCTAACTCATCTCACTTCGTCTCCATCACTCGCTGCAATTCGGCCTACCTAAGAGAAAGATTTGCCCCATGATCCGAATGGAAGGACTCAGACCCCGGCCGCCCCCCAAAAGGTTCATAACCCCCCAACCCTCAAAAAGGCACCTCCCCCTGCCCGGGGTCTCCTCTTCTTCCCTCGGCAGCTCTACATTCCCATGAAACCCTTTTTTCGCTGTTGATCACTGAGTCCCCTCTTTTTTCTCATGAACATCCGCCACTAAGATGCAGACTTTCTTTTTTTCCTCTCTCCCCCGACCGTACTACCGCCCTATCCCTCCCCTTCTCCCTCAACTCGGCCCCCCGCTCCCCGTTTCGTCCAACTTTTGCCGTCTCTCAGACTTTTTTTCTCATTATTTTTCCTCTTAGAGATTTTTTTATTCTCTCCTTTGAAAAATTACATAGTCAGAAGTTCTCTCACTCCGATTTCCATTCCTTGATTCGGAACGAGCGCTTTCTTTTTTCCGAAGTACTAGGGCCCTACCGATGTATAAGCCGACTTGTCGCTTTCCATGCAGAGTCCCGCCAGTTCCAAGCCTTTTGATAGAGACTCAGTTATGCCCCTTTTCGGAATCTCCTTTTTCCTCCTCTTTTTGCGTAGTCCCTTCAAATCTTCCCTCCCTATGTCTGGGCCGCGCTGCCATTTTCGAAACGCACACAGCTTTGAACTTTCACTAGACCATATGAAGCGCAAATGTTGGAACAGCCTTTCCACTTACTCACCGACTATACGACGCTTCTTCTCCCTACTTGATTTTCGGCTGCTACGACTCTCTCCCGAAACACCTCTCCCGCTGGCATCTTGGCAAGACCTTAGGTCAATTTTGCCCCCAAACCTATGATTTACTTTGTATCCTCGCCTTTATCATACACCTCTTTTTCCTCCACCGGCCAAGAGATGAAAAATCACCTCTAATGGCGCGTAACCAGACTTTATACTATTCTGCCTCAAATTCAGTCATCCTCCCAGTCAACACTAGAAGTGACAACATGAAGGCTTCGTGCGAGTGCACATTCCGGGGTGGACATTCCACGGCAGGATTTCCATTTTCTGGACAATGGACTTTTTCTGACCTAATTCGGAAGAATTCCCCTGCGTGAACCAGCCTTTCAGTTGAGTATAGCCATAGGGCCCCTCCGTTGTAGAGAAGTTGTCTCCGCCCCGCTGATTTTTCGGTAGAGAAATATCTCCCGAAACCGTCTGAACCTTTCCCCTTACGGGTCCCAAAGTGTTTTAGGTAACCAGAGATGACTCTTGTACAATCTCTATTTTTTTTTCGTAGCGCGCCCCCATTCACTTTCCTCCTTTCTCCTTTAGATAGCCGCTCTACATTAATTTTCTCAGCCGAACAGGCTCTTCCTTTTCCCTGACTTTGAATCCCCCCCTTTCCCTCCGCCGTTATAGGAGCCCTAGCCCTCTGCCCGATGCGTTTGCATGACGCTCCCCCCAGAGTCATTCTGAGAACTTTCATTTGGCCTTTGGGAGAAAATTCCTGATTTGGCGTAGCATCTTTTCCCTTCAGCGATAACCTCCCGTTGAGCCCACAGTTTCTTTCATTGTTCTTGTTCACCCAAAGACTTTAAAGCCCCGGCCGCATGATCGGTGCCATCGAATACTCCCCTTATCTAACCCCCTCGAACCTCAATAAACCTCGCGAACCTTTCGTCGCTCTAGTCCCCAATCTCGCCCAATTCCACTTTCCCATTAGAGTAACAATGGCTTTCTTTCTTCACCTCAGCCTTTTGGGCTTTTTTCCCAGAACTACCCTTTCCTCTACCGGATTACTGCCCCGTAAGCTGACGTCTCTTTCTATCTTCAGTGCACGACCCCTCATTTTGCCCGAATCCGTGCACCTTGACGCATTTTGTCCCTAGACAAAAGCCCGCGCCTTTTTTTCTCTGCATTTCGTTTTTGTGATAGAACTTCCTAATGCCTTCATCAACTTTCTCTCTATTAAGCCGTCTCCCTTGGGTAGAACCTCCTATTCTGAAAATTAATTCCCCCGCTCCTGAATTTCTTCTGTGTTTTTCTGTTGACATTCGACCTCGTCGTATACCCCCTATTTCTCGTTTCAACCCGTGCTCCTTAAGGATTTTGGAATGAGCCTGTCTCTGCCCCTAATTGCTCTTACAGAATGATCCTCTTTTGCCCACAGATGCGGTGGACCCTCCTTCTTACCAACGTCCGTGAAAATGCCCTTCACAACATCATAGCCCCCCCCCCTTTTTTTTGTTCGCCCCAGAGATTGATTTAAGATCCTCCTCCCCGAACCCGCACGCAGTCGTCTTCGATGAAGGTTTGGCTCGGAAGGGAATGCCGCGGCCCAGCGACTGAGAAAGTCGCGTCGCATGTCAACCGTGCCTATGTCACCTGACTCGCTTTTGAAGTCGATCTCTCCCTCCCTCCTTGACGAAGGTCCGACTTGAACCTCCACTCCCTCTTACGATATTCGCTAATCTCTCCCCCTTTCTTTCACCTTCCTCCCGATTGGCTTTTTAGCGATTTTCTCGTGCCCCCCCCTCTACGAACCTCTTTTCTAAAGTGTATGTCGTCAGGCGCCTCCTTATTGCGGCAGGCCGCCCCTGGCAGCAACTCTCCAAAGAATGTTTTCCTTAAGTGGCTCAAGACATCGTTGTACCTCGCGGCTTCAATTCTCTTCTTCCAGCCCTTGATACGATCCCCCCCCCAAAGCACTCATTCCCCGCCCCGGTACTGCCTGTGCGGTTTTGCTTTGCGTCACCCTCATCTCTTTGTACCCACTCTTTTTTCTGACTCGATGTTGGTTTTCATGCCTTAGGCTTTGACAAGTATCGAGCCGATCCCACCAGCTTGTAGCCCCCCCCCTTTTTTTCTCTCCCTTTTATTCCACGAGACCGCATGCCCCAAGAATCCCCCCAAAGCTCCACTCTTGTTGAAACTTGGCAATGTTTACCCCGACGAGCGTTCTAATCACTCAAAAAAGCCCGACATTTCATAGTTCAGTACATGTTAATCTCCCGCCCGGTGATCCGACACGGCAACGGCATACTGGAAACCCCCCCCCCCAGACTCTTTCGGGGAAGAGCGCCTTTCAAGAACGTTAAACCCCCTCACCGTCGAACAAGTGACAAAGTGACCGTTAAAGGGCTTGAAGCTACTGTCGTCCCTATTCCATTAGTACAAACAACTCTTGCTCTTCCCTGACCGATTACAGCCTAATCACTGCTGTAGAGGGGCATACTGTCACACTGACTATTCCCCCTCTTCGCCTTCCCCCGTCACCCGCTAAGTTTTTTTCAACACAAGAAAGTCGTTTTTCGCTCTTTTGGGACAGGCATTTGCGAGGACGATATTAAGATCCACCTTATATCTCGTACTGACCGAGAGCAGGTTTTCGCGTATGTGGTTCGTTCTTTTGCACCGGGTTGCTACTTGAACTATCTAGTCATATCCATCTCCACTGCCCCCGACGTCTTCTTTCGTGGTCTAATTTTTTTTCCAGCCACTGGCACGACGACCCCCTGTCCGCACTGTCTCGTGAATATCTCCCTAAAGACTGCCTTCCCCCATTCCGTCGCTCTTCCAATCCCCTTTTTATTTTTCTTTTTTGTGTGTGTGGTTTTTCGGGGGTCTGTTTTTTTTTTTGTTTTTTTTTTTTTTGTTTTTGTTTTTGACGCCAACGATTTCAAACAATCCCTTTTTTCTTTATGACCACTTGGTACTCGCCAGCCCCGCCATCGTTCCCCTTATTTGCCGTTCAATCCGGAGTCTAAGATGAATTCACTACCTAGTATCTGGAGGCTCCACTTCTTTTCCACCTATTAGAGTGGCAGCTTTCTTGCATTATTCGACGGGCATGTTGGGATTACCCCTGAAAGTCTAATCTGATCTTTTTACAGACCGGTCACACAACGTCAAGTAATGGTTTCATCTTTTTTAGGGATTATTTCGACTCTCATACCGATAGCACCTGTCCGACCCCGTTCTCCGCTTAATAAGACTCACCGGGGACGATCCCTTCCTTCCTAGTAGTAACTCTCCTACTATTTGGAACGCCCACAGGAAATAATCCAGTGGTTATATTAACTGGGCACGCTCGCCGAGCGGCGTGGAACCTGTTGTGACTTGGATGATTTATTCCCCCTCTCCCGTAAGTCGCACTGTTCGGGAAGGTAAGCTTCGTTTGTGACGACCTTGCCCCTTTTCCCCCAAAAATAATTTTTAATCATACAAGCCTTCCGGCCGGATTCCCCCCCCGGGCCGGAACGCGCGTTCGGTTCGTTTGGCTTGCTCGCAGATATTCGGCGACGAGAAAATCTTGCGCATCTTTCCCCTCATCTTCGAAGTGCGCCCCCCCAAGTTATCCTTTATCCTGGCCTTGGCCAAGATAATCCCTTCCCACCATAGAGTGAGGAAGTTTCTCGGCGTCATAACCTCTTTTTATTGAATTTGACCATTTTCACCTAATCATCTGTGAAGATTTGACGGAGTATTCCCCCTTCCCCCAATAAATAATGAACAGATTGGTTTTTTGCCACAAGGGGTGGCTTGCCGCCAAAGCTCAATTTACACCTCATCCACGGCTTCACCCCCTCCTCGGTTGGAGTCGGGTGCGTGTAGGGTCGTTTTGTTCCCAGGCCGCTTCCCTTCTCTTTCTGCGAATTTTCTACATAAGCGCGTTCCTTCCGATCGACATGGTGCCGACGGTGCTTAGCGTGCTAGGGGCGCTCTTCTTGTGCCGACGCCTTCCGAAGAGATTTCTTCCCCCCTGAAATACCCGGGACTCCGCCAGTCTCTTAATGGAAGAGCTTGATACTCCGCGGCCCCGACGACCACGTCGTGGTCGAACCCGCCCATCCCACTTTCTTTTCCCCTTTTCATACCCTACCTCCTGCCTTACATCCCCGTACCATCACCCACCCTTTGTTTCCCTCTCCCCTTCCCTCCCCACTCTTCCACCCTTCTCTCTCCCCCATTCTCTGACAGCCCTAGTTTCTTCCTTTCCCTATCTTTCATCCCTCCTCTCAACTCTCTACATCCCCCCTTTTATCCTATTTCTATTAAACTTTTCCACCTACCCCAATTTCCTACCTCCCCTCACCACCACTCTACCCATATCCCTCCCCTTACGTCCCTCTTCTCTCCCCCACCCTCTTTCCCCCTCCCCATTCCCCCCACCTCGAACTCCAGTCCCCCTCCCATCCCCCCTAACTCCCCCCTAACTCCCCACCACCAGCCCCCCTATTCCCACTTATTCCCCTACCTCCCTTACCCTCACCTTACATCCCCTTCCACTCTCCCCCCTCCTCCCTCTCGTCCCTCCCCCCCCCCCCACACCCGTTGTATTCCGCCGCTCTCTATCCGGATGTACCCACGGTTCGTTCTTTGTTCAAGGTTTGGGGTGAAGTGTATTTCATTATTTCCTATTGGCGAGACCTCTTTGGTCGCAGCGAGGAAGGAGCATCTTAGCGAATTCCGCTTTCCTTGCTTGTCTTTTTGTCTCCCTTTCCTTTCGGTTTCTATTCGAGAGAATGTAGCGTCGTTTCCCTCCCTTTTGAGAAGTCGTTCAAAAGCATCTGATCCCCTGATGGCGTTGGAACCCCATTCCCCAGACCTTCCGCTTCCGTCGCTCCCCTGGCGCCCGCCGCTCAACGGAGATTTAGGACAAGTTTTCTTTATCTTGTATTTCTCGCATCGACCTTTGATAAGCGAGTGCCCCCATCCTCCCTCCCTTCCCCACCCCTATATATTTCCTCTCCTCTTTGTGGTTTTTCCTTAGACCTCCCTAGGAGGCAAAATAGTGCATCTAGGCGATAACTTCAGTTTTTTTGATCTACCTTTGTCTTTTCTTTCTCCCGAGGCGCGCGAGTACGAGCCCCTCGCTGGCTTCAGGGGCAAATAGCAGAAACCGACTCGACGTCCCTTTTCATTATATCTACCCAAGGTCTTTTCCTCCGCTCCTCGGCTCCCTCTGAAAGTCCCCTTTTAACGCCCGGCCTGAATCATACTCTCCAGTTTCTTCGAGACCTCCTGATGCGGATCCCGTCCTTTTCCTTCCCTTCAATCCGACTCCCCTGACATTTCGTGCGTTTCAAGGACACTGAAGTCCCGCTCACCGGTCACCTCACAACCCCCAGGTCGATGCCCCCCCCCCCCAACTGCACTCCTGGTTTTTTCCCCCTGGCCTTATAGGACACGGCATCCCTCATTGTTCCTCCTGGTTCTCCTCTGCACGATTTGCTGCGCCGATCCTCTGCGCTCTCCTCGGCCCTTTCCTGTTAGCCCTAGTTTCCTCCTCCCGCCCATATCTCTCTCCATCCTTCCCCCGCCTTCGCCAGTCGGACCTTTCCCCCATGCCCCGTCAATTCCCTCCCCGCTATTATGTAGCTAAGCACGCCACGTCCCTTTCCTGTATTTTACCAAAATCCCCTTTCCGTCCCGCCCCCCCTCGTCCCTAAACCCTGACGTTTGCAATATCTTTGAAAGGCCGCGTTCTTTCTTTCACCTTCTCAGGCCCCCCTCTCCTTTTTTTTTTTTTTTTTTTTCCCACCATAGCGGAGCTTGTGAAGTACGTGCAAAGAGGATCATTATTTAGGTCCAGTCCCCGCGGTCCTCCGCCCGGCTTTCCTCCGTAGAGCATCTCCTCTGCGCGTTATTCGGGATTCGTCCCCCTTGCCTTCCGGAGCAAAGCCCCCCCGCTGTTGCGACCCCTTTTTCCCCCCTTCCGAAAGCTTCCTATCCTAGCTAATATTCGTAGGAATAATGACCCCCCCCTCCCCTCCCCCTTAGTCGTACCTCGGCGTACGCCCCATGAGGGTATGGATTTTCCCACAAATCGATTTTTCCATCCCGATTAGTCACATCTTTCCCCCTTCCCCCTGCCGTTTGCCCCTTCACGTTCTTGTCTATTCCAATTTTCTTCTTTGAGATGACATTCAGCTAACCAAAATGATCCACAGCGGAGGCGTAGCGCGCCCTTTTTCTTCAAACGTCTCTTGCCGGTGTTTAAGCCATAGTGGACTCATTCACCGTCACTTCTTTGCTTCGCCTCAGTGCTCCGTAGGTAGAATAATTTAGCCATTCTGACGCCTTGTTCCGATATCCGTGATTCAAACTCCAAAACTCACCTTCCGTGTACTGGTTTTTGGTTTCCCCTGTTTTCGGAAACGATTTTCCCTTGATGCCCCCCTATAGGCGAGAGCTATTTCCAAGCGATCCTGCTTCGTTCCCTCTCTACTATTTCTCGAATTCTCTCCAGTCCTCTCCTTAATCTTCTTTGAATTACTTCCATTGTAACGGCCGCCCCCTGGCGCTCTCTTCCCCTTTTCTATAGGGAACTTTATGTGATCTCTCCACCCCCCGTCTCCTCTAGATTTTTTTCCTCTTTTGGAATTCTTCCCTCGTGCTGCAAACATGTTTTTTCCCTTGTCCCGGCCCTACGCCATGCCCTTTCCTCCTTCGCCTTTGATCTTCCCCTCCTACGCGCCTCTTTCCAAAAAAGAGAAATCCTCCACTAGCTCGAACTAGTCCTTCCCGCAACAAGCATCCCCCGACGCTCTCCCTCGACCTCCTGTGTCATCGCTTTTTTTGCCCCTTTCTAAACGGGCAGATCCCCCATGAAAGGTCTTCCCCTCCTGTCGATCTTAACCTCCCCTCCAGATTTTTTGAAGAAATTTCTCCCTCGAGCTGCCCCAAGCGGTCCCTCCCTTTCTTTGGTTCCCCTGCAAGACTCCCCTTCCATTTTCATATTCTGCCGGTGGCCCCCCCCCAGGTTCCGATCACACCCTCGATGTTTAAAACTGCCCTTTCTCCAATTGTTTTTTGTGTTTTTGCATAGGTCCCCTTCTATAAATCTGATCTTTTTCAATCTAGCTTGAAGTCTTGTCTTTTCTAGAGAGCTTTAGGACCCTCTTGTCTTTTACCTCTGCCTCAAGAGGTTTTGATCGGATTTCCCCTCTCCCCCTTTTTATTCACTTCACCACTCGCGCTTAACCTTTTCGCCAAAGATTGAAGGATAAGCACCTCACCCCATTCCCTTATGTCGCGTTTTTCTCTGGCTGAGCCCGCCTCCCCGTCTTTCTACTCTCTTCACGAGTGGGAAAACAGCCTCTCCCCAGTCCTTGGTCCCCCTTTCCTCCCTTCTTTCCCCATATGAGCAGCCTCAGACTTGCGTTCGAACTTCCCTTCCATCTTCTCCCTAGATATTCCTCTCTTTCTTGTTGTGTTTTTCTATATATAGGTCTTTGCGTTTACCTTTTCAAGGTTTGCTCCAAGTCGTTGAAGCTAGCGTTTTTCTTTTTTTCCAGAACCGTCCTACAGGGTTTTCTGAGGTCCATAGACTTGTACCCCCTTATATATAGACTTTCGGACGTTTTTTTTTTTCCATGTGGCTAAGAGAGATCCATGAATCCCGAACGGCTGGTGCGTTTGCTTGTGGAGCCCGATGATTGCGCCCCCGTTTCGCTCCCTACGTATGGTAAGACGGTTGTGCCTTGGCATATCTAAACTATACCACCCCCCTTGATTCCACGATTTCATTCGATCCCCTCTTCGAGCCATCCCTCTTCAAAGAATCCCTATTAAAAACTTGATCCACTTGGCTTTTTAGACGGTGTCTAGGCACCTCCCCCCCGTCCAAATTTCCGTTGCCGTAAGAGTAGTTCTCTCGTCCATCACCGGGCAGAGATAAAACTGTTTTCAGGCATTTTTTTTGATACTTATAAAAACCCAACTAGGTCAGGGCCCTTTCTTGTATAGACTCCTCGTTTTACTTTATTCAATCCCTGGGGCTTTCCCCGTGAGATCCGCGCAAGGTTGTTTTTGTTTGCCCTTCTCGGTCTGTGTCTTCTTGGTCCCTCACAGTTTTGTGTTTCCTTTTCGGTGTGCCCCACGAGGAAGTTAAAAAAAAGACTTGTTTTTCTCATGAGGGTGGGCCCCCCCTCGTTCTCTTTGTTGCTCTTGACGAATCGGTTCGCGCTATGTTTGGTGTCGGTCTTTTCACCCGCCCCCCTGTTGAAAACTTTCCTTATTTCTTGCCTCTGAGGCGCCGTGGGCGTTTGATTATTGTCGTCATTCCATATTGGCTTTTATCCTGCCGGTCGACCCCCTTCCTCCCCCCCAATACGAAGATGACATCGTTGTCGATCCCTCCCAAATCCGGTTATTAACTTTTTTACTGCGCCACGACCCTTCGGTGCCCATTTCCCAGGAGTCCGACCTTTGTCTTTTCCCTTTTCCCTCCCTGAGAGCGGACGTCTCCTTTCCTTCTTTCCAATATATTGACAGCTAGAGTCCCTCATCTCTTTAAGTTGAATGTCGCGCTCATACCCACGGCATGATTTTGCGCACCAACAGGTGTCAACCCCCTCTCTCCCTTTGGGTCCCGCTTTTTCAGGCCTTCTGAATCGCTGCTGGAGCCAACGGTGAGCAATTCCCCCTCTGAACACGGCGCTGCACGCCGTGCACTAGTATTCCCCCATTTTCTCAAGGCAGATTTTGCCTTAAAAATGCATCCAGTATTTGTTTTTGCATTTTTTTCCTGGTCGTCGCATCGGATGTTGGTAAGGTTCATAGCTGTTACCCCCTTAGAGTTCTTGGCCCCCCTTTTCTCGTCCTTTCGGGCTGCTTTCCTTCCGAAATCGGTTTTTTGTGACGACGTAGCGCCGGGACACAACTCACTCATAGTTGACCCGCAGAGGCCTTCTCTTACGACCGCGGTTCGGAGCGCCGATAGTCCTGCCGCGAAATCTTCTACCCTTATACTTCTCTTCGCGTGAAGTTGAAACGGCCCTTCTTTGCCTCCGGGCCGGCCTTCTATAGACTCCGATTGAAAAATTCTTCCGTACCTCAGAGGACCTTCCCTGACATGTTCCCCATACCTCCTTCTGCTGACGGCTGTATTAACAATTTAGAGATTTCATACTTATTTTGCTCCTACAGTGTTTCGTTGTCCCGTTTCAAAATTAACGCATCCCGTTTGAGATTTTTTTGCGTGTCTTCCTTTTGTGACCCTTTTACGCGTCAGTTTAGGGTTTTCGATACTCCTATCCTTCTATTCCTTCCGTGCAGGGCCCTGTAACCCATCGAGCGTGTATTGTTCTCCGGCCTTAAGGTTCGGCCTCCGCTTCGAAGTTTTTTTCCCTCCTCCCCCAATCCCTCTTCGTCGAATGGCAATGAGGACGAGCCGCCGGTGAAGAGATCAGCAGTGGCCATTCTTTTGAGACTCTCCTCTCAGAGCCCCCGAGGAGGAACCCCCGTTTTCTTTGATTTTCCCCTTGTTTAGGTTTTATGCCTGTTTATCTGGGCAACTGATTCTTCCCAGACCTTCATTTTTTCGTCGTTCGAATCGTTGATTCTTTCTTCAGCTTTCATTTTGCTCCTGTCCGTTTTCAGTTTCTTTCCATGTTCCCTGGTTCCCTCTGTGCTACTCTCCTCTTATCTGTGCCAGACTTTTTTTTTTTTTGGATGTTAAAAGAACCCCAGTTACGCCCAGTACGAGGGATGATCTTGTGCTTCCCCTCAGACAGACGCTTTGGATGACGCCTCTTTCGCCCTCATTTTTCTCCGTCCCCTGTCACTATTTGATTGAGCCATTCTAGGTTTTTTCGGGTTCCGTCACCGACAGGAGTCCCTTCTTCTCTTTCGATTTTTCCCCCCCCGAACGGTAATCGGCACCTCTCCCTTGAAGTGACTCTTGGCGTTTCACTCCCCTATCATTCCTGGCATGTCTCATCCCGTGAGGTCGCCGGGATCCCGAGGTAGCTGAGTCCAGGGACCTCCTGTGATGGCTTTGGACCCCCCCTTTCTTCAAACTAGCGCGTGCCTTCTTGGCTTGAAGTTCCATATTCTCCAACCTTTTGACGAATCTCCGCTGTCGCGCATCAAAGAAGGTTTTCCCCTAAGCGACTCAACCAAACAACAGACCATTTCGCTCCTTTGGTCGTCCTTCACGGCTCCGACGCAAGAATTGGCTTTCTTCACTGAATTCAGGCCCGTTCACCGCACATAAAACTCACTTTAACAAGCAACCCGTCACTGACCTTTTTTTTCCGCCTTTTGTGTCTGACCTCTTCCGATCGCCCGCCAACTTTTTTTTTTCCCTTCTTTCTAGATAACCAGATGCGTGTTGATTTCCCCTCCTTTCAATTCCCCGCCTTCCTTTCCTTTCCTTCTTGTTCCGTCTTTCGTTGATTCGCCGCCCTTTCCCCAGATTCCTCCCAGTTCACGCGAAAGTCTTCCCCCATTTCGACACTCACCGACTTTTTTTTTTATTAATGTGTTTTTTCTTCCCGTACTGCGTCTGATTGCCCCCCTTTTCCTGAACGAGCACTCTCATTGATTTTAATTTGCGGGGGAAATTGTTTCGTGTTCCCCTGTTCCCAGCACAGCGTTCCGTCTTTTTCGAGTTTTTTCTCCCCTCCTTCCAAGCGGTACTTTCTGTGCCCATTACTCCTCGAAGACCTCTTTTCTTAGACGCTCGAACTTTCCCCCCTCACGCATTTGGTACCGGTATCTAGTCTTCTCCTCTCCTCTGCATGAACGGAAGCAAGAAGGGCGCTGGTTATCGGCCAGACAGATTAGAATGTACGTTTCAAGTTTCTTTGGGAATATATCCTCCGCCCCCTACGCCTCTTCTCACTATGGCGCTTTTTTTTATTTTTCCCTGCCCCCATTCTTCTTTTGGTCACGCCAGGAATTCGTCCAACACGTGAAACTTCCTTCTCCTTCACCCCGTGACAGGCATTTCCCCCCTTCCTTCCAAGATTGGCTGCCCTTCAATACCCTCAACCCCCAAACATCACTGGATGCCTACGAGGGAATGGCCTTAAAACCTCAAGGATTGCAGGTGTCCTGCCAACTTCTTGCCTCCTTACTTTTCACGATGCCGGCTTGCCTTAGATTTCGATTTCTAAGGATGAAGAGTGTTTTGGGCTCCCCCGGGATTCGCTTCCTTCTTCCGACCACCCTCCTTCCCGTCCATACCTTGCCTCTGGGTTGAACAGTTTCGGAGCCCCAGATCCTGCAACCTAAGGGGCGCTCCCATCAATTCAACCGATAATGCCTTAGTTTCCCGCTTTTCTAAGATTCCCCGAATTTTTCTCATTCTTTCGTTAAGGGGCGTTGCAATTTCCCTTCCGCGCTTTTAGCCTGCAGGATGACCCCGATTGTTGCGCTTTGGTCACCATAAAATTGAGTTGGATCGTGCGACCCTCTCTTATTTGGCGGCCGTTCTTTCTGGATTCTCCCATCCGTGTAGCCTTTTGTCTGATTTAAT
>Ga0179593_1694818_pt1 | contig 24052 bp, 31 predicted proteins | sample CZODoug2_1_08_16_FD_185931 | JGI IMG/M metagenome (GOLD analysis project Ga0179593, IMG submission 185931) | Vadose zone soil fungal communities from Angelo Coast Range Reserve, California, USA - CZODoug2_1_08_16fungal (PacBio error correction) | ecosystem: Environmental > Terrestrial > Soil >... | reverse complement strand
AGCCAACCTTTTTTCCTTCCCCTTTTGCATGCGGTTTACTTTCCCCTTCTTCAGTTTTCCCTTGGTAGTTTTCCCCTTATCCCCAATCTAGGGGCGTTCTTCCCCCCCGGAATTCGTTGGGTAATTTGAGCATTTCGTGTCCAAGCTCTCACCCCGGTTGGAATCTTCTATGTCCGCATGAATAATAGTCCCCCCTCCTCCCCTAGAAATTAGAGAGAGCGTTTTTCCTACCTTTCCCCTTTTTGGCGAGCATTCCTTTTCCAACTTTTTTTCTTGTGAAGGATTACTTAGAAAGCAATCTTCCCTTTTTCCCAAATGCTGCAATCGGAATGGTGAATTGTGTTTCCCTTCTCCCCCTTTCTTTTTTTGTTCGAAAATCTAGGTGCCTTTCCCAACTTTTCTCTCTTACTTTTCCTAAACCGTTTCCCCATCAACTACAAGAAAGCAATTGTGGGGTCTTCTTTTCTTGGGAGGCAAGAGAGCATCTAATGCTCGTCTTCTTTTCTCAAGGGGGATCCTTTGCCTCATCCCCCCCTTTCTTCTTTATTTTGTCTTGCTTCCTCTTTCCCTAGATAAGACAAGTTGGCCAATCCTGTCATCCCGAAGCCATGTAACATTTTCCCTTTTTGTGGAAACTGGCATAATCAATATTCGGCCAAGTTCTCTCTCGTTTTATTCTATCAAGATCTTCGACTCAGCTGTAGTTGGGTGTGAGGCCTCTTTTTTAACGATCCCCCACCCCCTTGTAGTGGCGACATCGGTATTAATCCCCCCCGCTCTCCGAGTTGTCTTCCCCTCCCAACTGTTGTTTTTTTTCCCCCCTTTTCCCTCATCCTCTGTCCTTCTGCTAAGATCAAATGTTCCCGAAGTACGTTCGCAATCCCCTCAGAATTTCTTTCCCCCCTCCAGCCCGGACCTCATTACTAACCTTTCTCCCCCACTTTGCGTATGGGTTTCCCCCCCTTTTCCCTCTTGCTACCCAATTGATTTGAACTCACTCTCTTTTCAATTGGTTTCTTGAGTTTTCTTTTTGTTCGCCTGGATTTGCCCTTTTCTTTTAAATTGACTTGGTTGGTCTGAGACCTCGACCTCTCCCTCCCTTCTAACAATCTGGGTCTGAGATGGTTCCTTTTTCCCCTTCAGGGAACCACATTTTTCTTCTTTTCTTTTTCAAAACTTATTTGGTCGTGGTTTCCAGCCCGTCGAAATCCAGTATTCCACGTCAGTTTCTTTCCCTGCTCCGGTTTCTCTCGAAAAGAGGTACAGCCCTTCTTTGGCCTCTTTTCCCTTCCCTTCGCGTCAAATCTCGGCGTAAACTTCCCGGTATTCATAAGTTTCTGGACGGCGACAATTTTTTTTATTCGTCCTGTGTGACACTCCTTCCCGGCATCGCGTAACTTCCCCTTTCTTTAGCCCATCGTCTAGACATAATTTTTCCCTCTCAGTTCCCTCTATTAAGAACAGGCGCCTACACCCCCATTCTACCGTCCGATAATGATGTTATTCTGGTTTGTCTATACTTCCTTCTTAAGACCCTGGCTGTAGTAAAAGCAAAGCTCTCCCCTTTTTTTTTCTGATTCATGTTTAGTTCAATTCCCCCCTTTTTTTCGTTTACAGTTATACAACACCCTTGAATAAAAACATTTTTATCTTCTTTTCGTAAGTAAGGTCCTCTTCAAACCCCTTTCTTAGCTAGAAGGGTTGGGGCATTATCTCCCTCCCCCTTTGCTCCCAGCATCTCCCGATGGTCTCCTCAGACAAGTGATCCCCTTTCCCCTTCTTTAATTTCGCTCGAGCTTTTCCGTATGGGCTTTTTGATTCTCCTTGAGGGGGGAAACCCTACTCTTGCACCCCCCCAGACCCCTTTCCTTTCCCGATCAACTCCCCCTCTTTTCCCTTTTCCGTGATAAAAACATTCATTATTCCCGTAATCTCTCTATTCATCATCATACTGTTGTATGGGTCTTCCTTAACGGATCCCCTTTGGTGACTTAGCAAGAAACTTCTCCCCCCGAACTCTTTGCTTTTCTCTTCTTCTTCTTTGTGACCGTAATGTACCCCCTTTCTTCTCCCCGATTAATTCTCCCTACGGTCCAAGGAAGGTGTCAGATACGAGGAGAAAGTTCCACTCTTTCCCCCTTAATGGAGGTCCTTCGCAAGCCAGTTCCTTCCTCTTCTCCAGATGTTTCGTCCTTCCCCGACACAAACTTCTCCGTACTCTTTTAACCTCAGGTTGTATTCATGAAGAAGTTTCTAAAACTTAACCCCTCTCCCCCTTTCCTTATTCTCCGAGAATTTGTATTCCGCTTGTCACCCCCCTGTGTCTGTTGCGTCCCTCCCCTTCCCTCTTTCATAGTATTTTTCCCCCGACCCTTCCCCCTTTCCTTTGCAAATCCGGATTGCATTATTTTAAAACCAGCGCCAACAATCTCCGTCACCCTCCTTCCTTCGTTCGAATGGCGTCTTTCATTCTTCCCCAAGGATTTTTTTTTTCCCCTTGTAACTCTTCTTCCTTTAAAATGAGTTACCCTCCAAGGGTCCACTGTTCCCTTTATTTGCAGCGCATACTTGTAGCCGCTATTTCTCCTCCCCCCTCGGGTAACGACCTCCACCTTTTCACTCCTCTCACCTTAATCTCTAAAGAAAGGAGTCCCCCCTTTACGACTCCTATTTCGACGGATCATCGTTATATCAACCAGATCTGAGACGCTTGAGCTCCAGCAGGGCCCTTCCTCCCTTTCCAATTACTTAGAGAGTGCGGGACTATTACTTTTTGATTTCCCCCCTTCCAAAGAGTAAAGCACCTCCCGCCGTTGTTTCATTCCAATATTCTTCTTTTCTCTCCGCAGTACTACTGACTCTCGGTGAAACCCCACAGGCGTTCATCAGGTAGCATCCTTTCTCCTTGAGCAGCAACACAGACGTCTTCCGGTTTCCCCCCCCCTAAGCAGCCATTTCTCCTCTCTTCCCTAGGGAGTTCATCTTGGGTCGTGCCTCCAATCTAACCCCCAACGCTCTTGTTTTCTTTGATGTGGAATTAATTTTCAGTTTTGGTAGGGGACATCCCCACCTATTCTACCCGATTTCTCGCCCTCTCTGGCTTTTACTCAGTTTCCCTTCAAATTCAGAAATCGACTTTGTGCACCACAGTCAGTAACTCCTTTCCTAAAATCGAATTTCCTTCTCCCTCATACAAGTGTCGCCGAACTCCTCACGGCTCTTTCTTTATCGATAAACTTTTTCCGCGTGACAACTCGATAGTAATATCTCTTGACTGAAATCGTCTTCTCTCGTCGCCGCGATTACTTGCGATCATGGAACTTAGGCAAAGTTTTCCCCCCCTCCTTCCTCCCGTGAATTTGACTCTCTCGGTTTAGTTTTTTGGCCCCCCCCTGTTCCTGAACCAGGGCATCGACGGGCCTTCATAAATATAGTTTCACCTTTTTTCCTGACTCAAACTTCCTCCTTACCTTTTCAATAGAATTACTTAGTATATAGGTCAAACCCGTTCCTTTCCCAAGAAGAAATGCCAAAGTGGCTTTCTTTCTATTTCTAAGTATTTTCCTCTCCGCGTGTGAGCCTCTATATCAAGAAAGTATGGCAGTAACCTTCTTTTTCGATCCGAGGGCGTTGCCATCGTTCCCCCCCCTCTTGTTCCTCCCCTTTCTTGGGACAAGACCTATGGTTGTTAACTTTTTCGGTGTGGACGACTTTTCAAATCCCTCCCTCCTGGACCTAACCCAGTTAGTTTCCTTTTTTGATAAGATTATATTGGTCCCGATGGCCGCGTCCTTCCTTAGACATTATATAGGGTTAAGCCACTTCCTGCGAATCGTCCTTTATCCCTTCATCCCCCAAACTCTCTCCTTTTTGGCGTTGCACCCACAGGACTCTTCTAATGTTTCTAACTACCAATCCACTGACCCCTTTTTCCCCTCGCAAGGCGTTGTTTCAGATCCCCCCCCCTTTTAATATTTTTTTTTTTCCCTTCTTCACTGTTGTTGTTTTGGATTATCATTTGTGGTAAACCCCTTCCTCTCCCTATTTTAAATTGCTCTTCCTTCATGAGGGGCTTCTCCCCCCACTCTAGGGCCGGTGGTGACTTACAGGCCTGACTTTTGGAATTAGGTTCTGAAAATCTCATTCAACATTGTTGAACCTATCCTCATCCTCATTCCCTCTCATTCGAAACGAAGAAAAAATCGCGTCGCTTTTTCCCCCTTTCTCCCGAAGGATTGGCGCTCCAGGTCGTCCCCCCCACAGTGGATGTGAAGCCTTACACCCCACTCCAGCTTCAAAAAAAGTAGGTTTGATGCTATCCTGTCGTCCTCTCTTTTCCCTCTTTCTTCCTTAGGTTCGAACAAAAAAGCAAATTTTCCTGCCACAGAAGTGCTGAGAGGCCCTTTCTCCGCTGGAAAGGGTCTTCTTTCCACAGTAGCACTCCCTCACTTCTCCTTTTTTCTCGGTTCTTCTTCAGTATGACTTACTAGACCGATATTCCCCTTTTCCCCCCTTGCCCAATTGTGAGTACTTCCCTCCTTCCCTTCTCTTAATTAGGATGTATTGCCCGGTCGTGTGAATTCGTCAGCCCAATTTTGGCCAGCCTTCAACGACGCCCTCTGCCTTTTCCCCACATTCACTTAAGTATTTGGCGGACAATGCCTGAGTTTCTGTTCCGAGAGGATATCGAGCTCATTTCTCCTTCTTCCTGTCTATATAGGAGGTGGGAGTTTTTTCCCTACCCGTGTAAAACTCCCCCTCAAAGCCTCCTCGCCTTGTCTCCTTCGCGTTAGAGAAATACTCAGTGGACATGCTTAACTTTGCGTTTGTGACCCTTTCTTCTTCTGAATCCTGTCCTGCTCGCTGTAGACCTTTTCTCGAGAAAGTCCTTATCCCCCTTACCTTAGAACCTTATGTTGAACCTGGCATGATTAAGGAACCATCTTTTAATTCTCCCGAGTATGGTGAATCTTCTTTCCCCTTCTTGGACGTACCCAAGCTTTGACTCTATCTCCTCTGTTTGATTCACTTTTTCTTTTGGACCTTTCCCGTAGTCTGGTTGCTTTGTCTCCCATTTCCCTCGCACTTTCTTCCTGTTTTTTATGAGCATTTACTCTCCCCCCTCCCCTTACGAGCGGTCCTCCCCCCTCCTTTTGTGAGAAGATGGAATGAAAACGGACGGCCCCTGATTCCCCCTTTCCCTACAGTGCGTTCATCCAAGCCAAAGGATTCCCCCCTTACGCCCAAGATCAATCTCGGTATTACACGTTTTCCTGCGTCCGCTTCCCTCCCCCTCCCTTCTTTGGAGTAAGAATTTACGCTCGGCGGTCCCCCCTTTTTGCGTAAAATGCTCGTCTCTATCGATTTACTTTGTCCCCCCCCCCGACAAGTTCTCGGAGGTACCCTCTGCGAAACCCTAGACGTTCGTCCCATTTCTTTGCCGCCACGTTCTCCCCTTTTAAGTTGTACCTTTGAGAGGACATAAACCCCCCCCCCCCCGGTCCTAGACATAATTGACTGCTTTGCTTTTCTTCTCCCCCCCGGACGTTCACAAATCGCCTTCCTCAACTCTTAAATGTCTGTTTACGATGATTTTCTTACCCTTTCCCTTTCAGTCCCTCGGATTGTACAGACATTGCTGTCGTAAAAAATCCTTCCTTTTTTTGCGTGATGGGATCTTTTTCCCCTCATTTTTCCTTTCCAGCCGGCTCCAACTCCCCTTATATTTCCCCCTTTTCGCGGTGAATTTCCCTTTAGATAACACGTCTCATGCTTCCTTTTCATTCTTAGGAGGGTTGGGGAGGGGTTAGACCGTGCGACCCTCCTAACTGGGTCTTCCTCCTCATCCTGAAATTATTTGATGCCGCTGCACTCCCTTATCAGAGCGTCTGCACATTGCATGTTTCTTCTTTCTCTCTCGGTTCCCCCCCTAAAAGAGAACGACTTTCCCAACCCAACCCCTCTTCTTTTGTAGAAGTTGTAGCCCCTAGTTATCCGATTTGACTTCTACACACATCCTCTCTCTATTCAGTTTGTTGTTGAGCTATATGGTTTCTCCTCTGATAAAAGTTTTTTAGAACGAACTTCCAGTCCCTTTTTTTTTCTCTTTTCCTTTTTTCGGTTTCCCCTTCCCCCCTCAGTAATCTCCCTTTCCGCCTTCCCCTAATAATTCAATGACGTCGAGCGGGATCACGTTTCGTCAGAACTAATTGCAATTTTTCTTCGCATCCCTCGTTTCATCTACTTTTTTCCCAGAAGGGTCGAGATCCCTCCCCCCCCAAAGTCGAGACCAGTTTTAGAGCCTGCAGACTTTGTGTGAGAAATCAACGGCCCGCCACTTTGGAAATTAATTCCGTCCCATTTTTCTCTTCCTTGAACCGCCAAAATTTTCTGAAAATCCCAGGACTCCCGACACCCCTGCATCTTTCTTTTTACCCCCAAGAAGGTATTGCAATCCGGGAATTTTCCCTCCTTTAAAACACCTGGTTCCCCTCCTTCCTCTTTAATGTTTCCTCCTTTGAAGGCATGTGTAGTCTGTTTTCCGTATCTTTTTCATGTGCAGTAACAACTTATGTCTACCTCTCTGGTCTTCCCCGGGTACAAATGTGTTTAACTTTTCCACCCTCCTTGCTTTGAAAGCCATTCCTCCTTCTGCTTTTTGTTTGGACACGACGGTACTCCGCACAGTGAAAATTCTCGAACACTCTCCTTCTACGATAACCAGGAGCTAATTTATCCCTCGCTTTCCCCCCCTCGGCGGCATTCCCATTGATCCCCCCTCTCTCTTCCGCTTTTCTCGGAACACTGATACTTCCCCTACCTCCCTAGTAATACCGAGCTTGTTTCGCTTATTACTGTTGAGAGATCCCCATTCCCTTTCCCCCCTCTTTTCAAAAGCAAAACTCCTCCTTTTCCTAGTTTTCATACCTTCTTCAAGTGTCGACCTCTCTTTCTACTGCGAGAGCGTTTTCCCTCTAAAACAAACAAATTTAATAAGGTAGAACTTGCCATTACCAATTCCTACTTCCCCCCCCCCACAAGACCGAGTAACCTTTTTTCCCCCCCCAGTTCTCCCGTATTACCTGGTTCCCTCTTCCTGGTAAACATTCTACTACTCCCATTAAGAGGTGTTATATTTTTTCTCTCTGTTTAATTCTTCAGGGCGTTCTTGTCAATTCCACTTTTTTGATTGCGAAAGGAATGTCGTCTCCTTTGCTTATAATTAAGGAACGATGAGATGCCCCCGTTCCATTCCCCTTGTAATCCCCACTCGTAAATTCGTAAACTCCCCTCGGTAGTCACGCTAAACGCTCTAGGTTTTTCCCTTTTCTTACCCGAGTGGACGGACCCCCCCACACGCAAATAGATATGACTACTATTTCCATTCGAATCCTCCTCGCCTTTTTCTGCGATCATGGCAATTATGACGTTTCTCCCCCCCCTGACTTAGACTTTGTCCATTCGTCTTTTTCGGGTTCCCCTTGTGTCGAAAGTCCCTTCTTTTAACTCCCCAATGAATCGACAGTTGGGAAACTCGGGGCATTCTCTATCCCCCCGAGACTTCCCCCCTTCTATCGTCCCCGAAAGTCGTCTTGAAATACTCCCTTTGACCTTCTGCCCTAATCCCTCTTCCTTTCTAATCTTTTATTGTCACTCCTCCGTGTGAGAAGCCTTGACTCACAGTTCTGGCCCTTCCCTCCTTTTTTGAAAATCCGCCAGGCCGTTCCCTACCCCCCCTTTCCTCCATGGTTACGCGCATTGGGGAAACCTCCACCTTTTCCTTTGTGGGTTTTTAATTTTTCAACCACCCCTTTGTAAGTTTCCGCAATCTGCGAGCCCCCATGTTGTGATCTGTAAACCATCTAGACAATTCTTTTTTGGTAGATGTGCCTCTCCGACTCTTTCTCTTTAGGCAAAGATTTCCGATTCTTTTCATAGCATTTCCGCACTTCCTCCCATTCCCCCCCGCTTCTGGAGGGACAACCGGCCCAGTTTCTCTTTTTTTTTTACACCCCAGCAATGCTACTTCGACTTTATTTACCCTTGAGAATTTCTCCCCCTTGCGTTTCCCCCTTCTTTCCCCCTTTTCCCTCGTTTTTTTTTGGTGAGAGCTATTAGCTGAAGGTGGATACTGTCCGAGCTCTTTTCATCCTTCTCATTGGGTAGTCGAAACGTATCCATTCTTTTTCCTCTTTGTTCCTCGGAATGAATAGGTTTGGTCAGACTTTCCTTTTCCTCTAGGACTCGGAAGACCTTTTCCTGAAACTATCCTCCCGAGTACTAAGGAGTTTTTTTTTTTTTCTCGTAACCACCTCACTCCACCATTAATGTTTTTTTACAAGATCAAAACTTTCTCTTCCTCTTTCTGTGAATGTTCGTACTTCCCCGTTGTTCTTTCTATCTTTAAAAACACCCTCCTCACAGTTTCCTTTGTTTTCCCCAATGCGTATTCTTCGACCTTTCTTACTCTTGGCCCGGTTGCTGATTCTTCGCCCTAGGTTCCAGAAAATTTGCTTAGGTCCCTCCTCCCTTTCCCCCCCCTTCTTTCAATCTTATCAACTTATCAATAACTGACCGGAGCTCTTTTTGGTTGAAATTCTTTTTCAGTAATTCCCTTTCCTACTAGACTATAATGATTCGTATGCCTGGATGGGAGAGATTGTTCATCGTAATATCTTCTTTGCCCGTCGATGCGTTACTCCTCCTCCCTTTGGAAGACTTCCCCCTGTCCCCAAGCCCCTTCCTTCTGAAGTCGTTTAGGAAAATGTCCCCCATGCTTCGGCAAAGGAGGATAGGGATATTCCGAGGATTTTAAGCCCAGTCTCATTTTACTTGTTGGGTTTCCCCTCCCCCTTCAACCGATCAAAGCCACTCTCTTTTTCTTCTCATGTAAAGCAACGACCTTCCCTCTCGGTCTTCCCGCACTCCCATGTTTAGGTTGTGAACTGAAGTCTTTCATGCAATCCTTCCCCCTTCTTTTTTTCCTAGAAATGGGATAGACTACCTTCTCGCCTTCCCCGGTCCGAAGTAGGTGAAAAGCCCCTCTGAATTCATTAATGCACCGCATTTTCCCCATCAATTTATTTTAGCATCCTCGGTTCGACCCAAGAACTCCCTTTATCTTCGATTTCTAAATTGTCTGGTTTTTTTTAGACCCCTCTTGCAGGTATGGTTGATCGTCTTATTGCACAAGTGCATTGTTTGACGATTTTTCTTTTCTTCTTCAAGCTTCTCGCCGTCGAAGAGCGTCGTAACTTCTTTTTTTCTTTTTTTTCAAACGGATCAAAAAATCTTTCTTTTGTTTCCCTTCTTCGCATCAGAGCCTCCTCCCGCCCCTTTTTCCCCCCAGGTCTACGACGTTGACATTTCTGGACCACGATAGGTTTAGGAACGAGACTTTGGATCTTTTTTGCCCTCTTCTCGATGGCGAGATCCCCTTCCCTTCTTCCTCTTTTTCTTCCGGAGAAATTTCTTTCTTGAGACCGTCTTTTTTTTTTTTTTTTTTACCCTATCCTTCCTCCCCCGTAATTTCTCTTCCCCCAATCTTAGAGAACAAAAGTGTACTTGCCTACGGAATAATTGGTTTTTTCACCCCCGAAAAATACTTCTTACAGACCGGACTAAACTAGTCCCCATACCCTCCCCCCTCAGGTCTAGGTCTTTCCTCTTGACTTTTTCCCTCCTTTTTTACTTCTTAGGAGTCAAGCCATTCTTCGTCATACCGACATGTATGGGGGCGGGTTCCGAGATTTCCCACCACTTTTTTCAAGCAGAGACAACCGTCTCTTAATTTCTTTTTTCCAAAAATTTGGGGTAACCCTCTCCGTCGCGGCGCTACCAACTGATGTCACTCCCGGGTTGGGAGTTGGATCTCGACACCTTGCGTCCCCCCCTCCTCAACGAGGTTGGCAGAAAGACCCCTATTTAGGTTCTCCTCTGTAAGAACGTTCGGCGTTTTAGGTACGCCCTTTCCTCAGTTTATTATGCGGAGCGCTCTTTCCCCATTATTCCTTTTGCACCCCCTCCCCCGACCCCTCCCCCCCCCAAAACCCCTCTTTTTTTAGACGTTTTTTGATCACATTTCATCGATTTCTCTCTATTCTTTTATCCTCCTCGTTGTTGTGTGATCTTTTCCCTTATTTAAATCGGATAACTCTCTCTCCACTTCTCCAATACCTCTTTTTGATTTTGTGATCGTTCGTTTCGTGGTGAAAAAGTACCTCCTAGCTCCCTCCCCCCCTCCGGCAACGTGCCCCTTTCCTACTTCGATTCCTCCTCTTCAGAGGCTCCCATGCGAGGTATACCTCTTGATATCCGAAGGTTTTCTTTTGCTCACCGCCCCAACCTTCGAACTCATCCCCTTTGCGACTGAAGCCGTGTGATTCTTCTATCTTCTCCCCCTTTGGTCAAAATACTTCTTCTTCCTTTTGTCTCGTTCTTTCAGCAAAGTTTTTTTTCGGAACATCCAATTTCGAAAAATGCATATCTCGGCCCTCCCTTTCCTCACTCACAGTTGAACCTTTCCTCCTTACCCCCCAACCCCCCCTGGCCAAAAATCTGCGTCTAGTCCGAGTTTTCTTTCTCTTGTTAGCGCTTTTCACGTATTTTTCCCCCCCCCCCCCCCCTCTTCAGTCCCAATTATGTCTAGTATGAGTTCCTCCCCTGTACAAATTACAGTTTCCAACTTTCTCCCTTAACTCCAGATTACTTGCCTTTGTGCGCCAGATTACCCCCTATTTTTCGCAGCCGAGACCTCCCCCTCCCTACGGAAGTCTATTTACTCCCCGATTTTTTCAGAAGTCTAATTTTTAGTTAAGCCTTCATTTTGGGCTTTTTTTTTGGTTTCCCCTTTTTTTCCCTCCCGGGAACCGAATACCGGAAGCCCTTTCCCCTTTCCCTCGTATCGAGCTTGAGCGTCTTTCTTGCGATTATGCACCCATGGCGAACAAAGAGTTTCTCCCCCAACGCATCTGCCGTCTGTTTTTCCTTATCCTTCCTCCAGTGTTTGACCGCTCGTTCGACGGCTTCTTTTCTTTCACGAACCACCCAAGGCGAAATTTCCTCCCCTCTTTGCAAGGCTAACTTCCCCTCTTCCCCCCCCAATACCTTAAATGGGGTCCCAACTTCTAAAAGCTCGTATAATTTTTTTTCCTCGTGGGTGTCCCACGACCCTTTACTAATTTCACCCCCCAATATCAGGTGTTTTTCTCTGCTTTCAATTACTTTTCTTTTCAGTGACGTGAGTGGGCACACCCAGTCAGTCTCTTCTTATCCTGTTTTAAGAGCTCCTGGCCAGATTTTTCCTTTCCCCTGACCTAACTTTTTTCCCCTGCCACAAGGGTCCTTCCTCCCTACGGAATGATTACATCGATGGTCGCCGGAGAGATTGCCCTTTGGATCGCTGTTTCCTCGGAGGAACCTCACGCAACAGATACCTTCTTTCGAATCTGATTCGATAGCCCTTGATCTTCTTTTTCTCCCCTGTTCATTGTCCCAAAAAATGAATAAGTGCCTTTGTCATTTCGAGTTTTTCCGTTCGGGGAATTCTTACCACCTTTTCTCGAACGGCATCGCGCCCTACCCCCATCCTAAATGACTTACCTCGCCTTCCTTTGACCACCTTCTCCCCAAGTGCGTTTGAAGCAATAATATCTAGGAGAGGCGTTCTACACCAGAGTAATGCAATACATGACTGAAATCTGACAGCTTCTTCCACTTCTTTCCTTTTTTTCCTTTCAAGATGGAAATCCTTCCCGTGCGTTACTTACCCTGTTATGGGTCTCTCCCCCCCTTTTTTAATTCCTGCAGTCGTTTGGAAATAGCTTCGAACATACTATTTCTCATCTCCTTTTTTAAAAAAACTGGTTTGGACGCTGCGTGTATGCTTCCTTTTTTTTCCCACGATTTCTTCCTTACCTTCCCCTTTTTTTTCCTTCCCGCAAGTCCGCGTTCCCCCAAGTTCATTTTGATCTTTCCACCCTCGTAATTTGTTTCTGGTGTGGCCTCCCCTCCCCTTTGCCCTGTAGATAGCTTTGCACCTACCTGAAGTTTTCTTTTAAGAAATCCCCAATTCCCAACCCTCCTTCAATTTTTCTTCCCCCCCCCCCAAACCGGCCCCAGATCTAAAACCACTCCCTGAATCGCCTGGATTTAACCCATCGCCAAGAGCCTTTTCCCCCCCCCTTTGCCATATTATATATTTTCCTCCTCCCTCGTTGTCTTCTTATCCTTCTCCCGGGGGGGGATCTAATTCCTCCCCTTTCTCTTTCCTAAATCTATTAAGTTCCGTGATTTGTTGTTTTGAAACAGTATACACTTGGCCTTTCCCTGCTTGATATTTTAATTTGATTCATTCGGGATTTCTTTTCCCTGAATGACTGACCCTCTCCCTCTCAATTTACTTTAGCGAGGAAATCGAAATCAAACATTGAGAGTCTTCCCGAACGAATGGGGATTGGAGCAACTTCCTTTCTCACCAATTTGTTACGTAAGTATTAAAACGTCCACCCCCCCCCCCTCATCCCTTAAAAAAACATTTTCTTTCGGTTCCCACTGCGATGCGGACTTTTCATTGAGCTCGGCCCTGTCTGTTTCACCCACTATTTGACTGGCCAGAAAAAATTGCTTGGCTTCCCTCCTCCCCTCCTTCACCGGAGGACAATCTTGATCAACTTATGCCCTTTTTCCCTTCCGGTTGTTAATTTCTTCTCTTTTCCTTTGTGACACTCCGAGACGACTATAATTCTCGTAGTCTAGGGCTTCTTCAGTCCCTCCTGTAATTCCTTTAGGCGGTCGATCAGTTTTCCCCTCCCCTCTGGAAAGCTGTGCACCAAAGACATCACACATGTCCCCCCCCCCCCCCCCCCCATTGACGTTCGTTGGCGGAACTGCCCCCTTACTTTCACTTACGGCAAAGGGATCCGTTTTCTCCTACTACAGAAGGCATCGTGCCGTCTATCTAGTGCGTGTTCTTTTCTTCACCTATTGACCAAAGCGATAAGCTCTAGCCTTTTTTTCGACTCGGTATGGTGCTTTTCTTACGGAATTTAGAGTGGAGAAACAAATGTTGCTGTTTTCCACCTTGTCTTCTGAAATCGGCCCCTTGCGGTCCTTTCTTTTTACTACGATCTTTTTCTCCCTCCTAGTTGGACCTTTTTTTTCCCTCCCGACCTGCGAATGCATCCTTGCAAATTCTTCTCCCTTTACCAACTTGACATTGTTAACGCGTTTAACCCTCCCTCCCCCCTAATGATGACTTGCTAGAATTGTTTCTATTTTCCCCCCCCCCTTGAATAGTCGTCTTTGTTTTCTTTTCATAATGGCTTTTTCTACCGGCAAAATGACGCCTTTCTGATCTTTGATTGCGTTTGTCTTATTAGATTCATTTCCCCCTTTAACCGACGGCAACTATTCGTTTTTCCCCCTTTTGAACAGTGGTCTCGCTCCAGTCCCTATAATCCTTCCCTTCAGTTCGGTAACCTCTTTTTCCCTTTTTCTGACCCTGTTTCGGTGTAACGAGAAGCGTCAGCAGAGCTTGGAGAACCGGAGGACTCGATTTTCTTCCTTCTCTCATGTATCATCGAATGAAGGTCTCGGCGGCCCCCTTTCTTAACCGTGTGTTCCCCGAGTGCCCGTTCAACCCCTTTTTCGACAATTTGAGTGGAACCTCAGTTGCGTTGAATCAAATCAGGTCCGAGGGACTTCAGCCCCTTCCTTGACCCGAACGGCGCTAACTACTATCAACGCCGGCTTCCTCTGAGATTTTGCCGCTGTTGTTTCCCTTCCACCCCTCCTTCCAAGACATTTTCTTTCGTAAATTTTTTCTGAATTAATGGGGGTCTTGTTAATGGGAGAAAACAATGTTTTTGCTTCCCCTCCTACCCCACAATTCTCTCAGAATATTTCCACCCCCCTTCGCTTTTTGATTATACATTGAGAATAAAACGTCTGATTTCGACCCCCCCTTCTCCCTTTAGAAGGGTTGGCCTTTTCTTTTTCCCTTAGTCTCCCCCCGATAGAAAAGACTCGACCCCACTCAATAAACTGCTTAAATTCTATGTGTCCTCTTCCGGTACGTTTTGCCCATTCTTGTTTATTATGATCGCGAGTTTCCCCCTCCTCTTCAAAATCACCCTCAGAAAGATCAAGTCTTTCGGCTCCCTTCCTTAGTTCCCCCTCCGATCTCCAGGTCTTCCTCCCCTTTCCCCCTTCATAACGTTGTTGTGGTATATTATCTCCCTGAAAAGGACAACTCTTTTTTTAGAAACTGAAACTTTCTCACAAGCGATATCGTTATTCCTCGGGGGTCAAGAAGTAATGGTAACCTGACTCCTTCACTTCCCCGTAATAAGGCATTACTTAGTTCCTCCTTTTCGGAAAAGAACTCTCAGAACCCGACTCTCCCCGAACATTAGTCAGGACTACGTGTCGAGGCCCCGCCCCAACCCTCGCCTCCTCTCAGTTTTTTAGCGAATGCAGAAGTGAGTTTTTCCACGCAATCACACTTTTCCGCACCCTTTGTTCAATAATTCTTCGCAAAGGTTCTGTCCCCCCCCCCCAACAGTGTGATTTCCCAACTCAAACACCCGCCCCCATGTATTCTCCGCAATGGTATTTCTTTCCTTCCCCCTACCTTTTCCACCTCCTTCCCCCATCAGTCACAGTATTCCGTTACTCATGGATTTTCTGTTTACTTCCCTTTTTCGGTGCGCCAGTCCTTTAGTCTAGGAATTGAGGTCTCTTGCAAACGGTAAACCCTTTTTCCGAAATGAAAAGTCCTCCTTTTGTCTTTCCTTTGAGACCCTCCGTACCGACAGAAACCTTGTCGACGCGCCTCTATAAATCCCGTCCTTTTTAAGCATCGATCCGCCGGCGGCATAAATTGTCTATCCCCTCCCTTCTTTTTCTCTGGCCGAAGACAGAGAGTACCCTCCCTCAACGTAGTAACGAGCTTGTAGCCCTCTTTTGTGCTTCTCTCTCTTTCCTGTGAGAGAGCACCACTGCCTAAAGCAACTTAAACAGAATTTTTGCCGCTTTTCACCTTTCTCAAAGTTTTTAGTCCCCTGCCCGCATTTCGAGCTTTGCTTTCTCGGTGCAAAAGTCTCATCAAACCCCCCCCCCAGGCGTCATCACGTAGACCCTCCAAGTCGGAGTTTCAAATCCCCCCGATTCAATTGGTTCCCTGTACATCAATAGCAATGCTCTGAGGGCCTTTTCCCCCCCCCTCCTTTGAGTCACTACAATTTTTCCCTGCAACCTCTGCCTTGTTATGGCGCATTGTTATAATCTTTCCTTTTCGTACAAGTTCTTTAGGGGATGCCCCGAAAGTTTTTTCTCTGTTGCGATTTAACGATTCATGAATCCCCTTTTGCCCTAAACAAGCCCCCCCTTTCCTTTTTTTGTACCCTTCCACCGGTAATTTAGTAAATTTTCCATCTTCTGACCATGATATTGATCCTTCTTGGACACGAGGTTCTTCTCAAACTGAAAATAGATAGGACTGCACGACATTAATCCTTTCTTCCTCGATGCATCCTTTTCCTAGCCCTCTCACCCTCTTCCTTTTAAGACAACTGCCTTCAGTTTCCTTTGTCAATTCGGTTTTGCAGGATCACTGTTTCTTCGCAAACCCTTTTTTTTTTCTACATAAAAATGACTTCCGAAATCTGCCTTTCAGGAATCGCCCTGCGCCTTAACGCACACAAATCTAGCTTCCGTCTCGTCTTGAACCCATTTCTTGAAAAATAATAATGTTCACCCGCATTTTTGATTCCTTTGGAAAGTTGATCAAGTTTGACCTTCATTGCGTGCTCCTCCTGAAATGGGCCAGTCACATACCTCTGTGTCTCTCCTGAGCTTTGCCACGTCTCCCCCTTAGCCATTCCTATTTATCCGAGACATTGGGGACTACGAAATTCTGGGAACGGTATTCTCTCGTAAACTCAACCACGGTGGTAAGTCCGACCCAAGTCCTTTTCTAATCCAAATTTCGTTGTTTTGTTTCACTATTTCCCCCCTTCTTTTTTTCTGATTTGTCCGCGTTTTTACTTAATTCCTGCCATTAGATAGGTTCCGACCTTAATTGACTTTGCCTTATTTCTCGCATACCATTCCCCAAACGATGCCCTTTCTGGAAAAACAACCGGCCCTCCTTATATTTCCCCCAATCAATGGACTTTTGTGTGAACTCTCCCCTTCGATATAGTGTTAAGATCCACCCCTATTCTTTTCCCTTCTGGTTTTCGCAAAAGGGGGGATCTGAAAACCCCGTTTTTTTTTCTCCTTTTCCTATTCCGGATTCAGTCATTGATTGGGTAGTAGCGTATCTGCCCTTTTTGGTTGGTCCAGGCATGCCTTTGGGAATTTTTTTTCCTTTTGGGCAAAGCGCCTGAGACTCGTTGCCTTAACTACGTATGTCCACATTCCTAAGCGCGGCACTACCCCTCCCCAAAACGCGTCGAGCTGTTTTCCCAGCCCCCCCCCTCCCGGTGATTGGCGCAAGGTCCTTTTTCTCCCCCGTTTTTGTCTTTTCCGCTAAATCGTTTCCAACCCAAACAAAAATGTAGGTCTTCCAATTCGCTTTCTTCCTCAATTTTTTGCTCGATGGCAACTTCCCTGCGGCGACCCCCTTTTGTTGTTTCCAGACAAACTGTGCTTTGAGTTCCCCTCGGTACTGATGTAACCTCATCCCTTTATGAAAGAATGTTCTCCTCCAGGAGGGTGATTTCAGGAGGAACTTTGACCGTGCTCGACGCCTAATGTATTGCGGTTGCCTCGCAGGCGATTCCTGTTCCCGATTTACTTTCGAGTAATTATTAGTAGCCAGGTACCCTTTCGAGAAGAACAGTGGTCCCGCCTGGCAACCTAAAGCCACTCGAATGGACACCAACATGTTTTCCAATGGCTATCGCCCTGCTCTGAACTGTAGAGTTGGGCAGCCCGCTTGCTATCGAAATTCCCGTTCATCGATCTAGTTGCGGTGGCTTCCGTTATCTTTTTTGTCCAAGTTTCCCCCTCCCTCTTTCCGTATCTTTTTTTCCTCCCCCTTTAATGGAAAGCATCTATTTTATACCTACCGGATTGTTGATGCCCCGGGGCAGTCTCTTTGACCTTTTTTTTGGAGCTTGAAGCTCCATCTTTTCGACGAAGTCCCCGTTCCCGGCAATCCTAGGAATTCTCTTGTGAGACACAAGCTGACCCCCCTCATCATGCGCCATATGAGTCTTTTTGTTTCCTGAAATGTTATTGGAGACCCCTTTTTCTCTGATTACGAGGCTCTCTTTGTCTTATTGGCACCCCCCACTGATCGTGATCGCAATCGTTCTCCCTTGTCATTGACGCCTTGTTGGTTGAGCTTTTTTCCCTCCTATAGGCGACTCGCGGTCGGAACACTCTTTGAGGGAGATGGCCCTTTTTTTTTTTTTTTTCCCCGACGGCCAATCTTCGTTTTCCCCTTACTTTTCGACAGTTTTTCTAGTCCCAAGCCAGTCCCGAAGGCTGCTGCCCCGTATTTCCTGTTTCGATTCGGTTCCCGCGAAAGCGTAGAACTTCTAAGTTAATGCGCCGGGGAATCTATGGCTCAACAGTAATTTCTCTTACCAGGTCTCGCGGCGACCCTTTTTTGCTTACGTAGTGTCGCCACATAGCCCCCCCTTGCGACCCAAGAATCGGCTGGTTCCACTGTAACACCTTTACCAGTGCAGAGACCCTTCCGAATAATGTGGGACTCGCCATACTTCTTGAAGACGGCTCTCCCCACCTCCCCCAGAAGCTTCTTCTCGTGAGATTGTCGAACCTGAGTTCTCTGATTTCCCTACCTTCGTTTCCCTTCACTATTATGGGGGTCCTGGGAGATTTCCGCATGGTTTTCTCTGATACAAAAATTCTCGCCTCCTTTATTTTTCCCATTTCCCCCCTTTTGATTTTCTCCCCAAGTCAGACCTTCTTAATGGTTTTGGGCGGGGTATCTACACAGTGCGCCAAGCTAGCAAGAGGGTACTCTTTCCCCTTAGTGCTGAGATTGTGAAAGTTAGCTTTCTTTATAGGCATTTTTCTTTTTGGAGGTGCGTTTTTCTTTATAGTAGTTTTTTCGACATAATTGAAGGACCCCCAACTTCACAAAGCTTCGGAGATTTCTTTTCTCATCCCCCTATTAAGATATCAGTATACCATCTCTCTCTCCCACCCCCCTTTTTTGAGAGATGGTGGACTGGATAAAAGCTACCTTATTTTAGACCCTCCCTATAAACAAATTCTCCCCTTCTCTTTGGTGAACGAAGTAATGGTCACTCGCGCCTCATCTCCCTCCCTTCCTCCCCTTAAGTGAATTTCTCCCCTTCGGAAGCTTCTAATAATTCTTTCTTATCCCCTCCCCCCCTTCCCTTTTGAGGATTGGCCATATTATAAGCACTGACCTTCTTTTCCAGGTTTTAGCGCCATTTGTCCGTGTCCTCAATCAACGGCGCCATTTTTTGGTCCCCCTCTGCTCCTTTTTTGTTCTCTTCGAAAGCCCCCCTTCTTTGTTGCGGAAACCTTCCCCCCCTAAGCTGCATAGAAAGACCCGTCTTGTCAAATCTGATTCCTTAGTAAACCCAGACCCCATATAGCACAGATCTGTTCCTCTCTCTTGTAGAGTGTTCTTATTACTCTCCTTGGTGAATCCCCCCTTCCAAATTATGTTCAGAACCCTCATCCCCGGGTGTTTCCTGAAACCATCCGAACTAACGCATTCCGTTCTTTTGCTGACACGAACGGTGACCCTTTCCGGAGACTTAATCTTTCCTCCTTCTCTTACAGAACCGATTCTCCGGACACGTCCCTTTTTCTATACAAGCTCTGCTGCCGCTTTCGCTGCTCCCCCCCCCCCAGAAAGTGTCCCCATAGGAATACTTGATGATCCTTGATTTACTCTGGGCTGAGCGATTTCCCAATTTTTTCAAAAGAGTTGAACAACTCTCTTTTTGCCGTCCAATTACCCCCCCCTCTCCCCAGAGTGTTACGACCGATCTTTTCCCTCTTTTGATTGAGGGTGAAATCACGGAGGCCTTCCGGTTCCTGCATTGCAATCCCCAGACCGACGTCATGGTTCTTTCCCCCCTTTCAAATTATAGAAAGCTATTCTCTTTATTTTTCCCAGATTGGGTTCAACTTCACTTCACGTGTTTGAGCTTTTTTATGCTTTTCATACCCCTATTCATGGCGTTTTCCCCCACCTTAGCCTGGGATTTTTTTTCCGAATCCCCCTCTCCCCCGCTGGCTCGTCCAGAGCACCCTGACTTTCATTCTCTTGGCATCAAACACCAGTTTGGGTGTTCTCACTAGAATCTTCCCCCTCTTTTAGAAAACTAGACCCTTCGATGGGATTTGCCCTCTTCCTTTGGGAAACGGTAGGATTGGTAACCTCCCACTAGACGACGGCACGATGCTTAAGATTTACGATAGCCTCGATGCCTCCTCCTTTCCCGATATGAATTTCTCCCCAGGTTCCTCAATAAGCTTTGAATGTCCATTCGTTGGCGGTTCTTTGGCCCAATTTCTTTAGAGCACGGCATCGAAGGTAATACACATCCTTGCCTTCGACGGGCAAGGATTGTCAATCTCCTTTCCTTCTTTTCGGACAATAAGCATGAGATTCTTCTCTCTGTAAAGTCCCGACTACCTTCCCCCCTATGCTTCTCCATTTTCTCTGCTATATCACGTCTTTCCTTTTTGCGTGAGAAGTCCTCTAAATGCAAAGTTTTTACCTTAGATTTGGTTTAGAACCTCCCATTTCCGTTTTCTAGCCCCCCAATTCGACATGCCGACCCGGGGATTTTGAACAAGCCCTTTTGACTAGAGGGTTGAAACGATTCATCTCTCAACACCCCCTTTTTCCTAAATCCTTGCGCGCCATCCCCCGTCTTTCCTTTCCACAAGCTGACTCGCCTTTTTTTTGTTGTAGTTGAGCTTAATTGATAGCTCACCTCTTTGCCAGGTTCCGAACCTTCCCTCCATCCCAAAACTTCCTTTGAAAAAATGGCCCCTAGAGTGGATATACCTTATAGCCGGATTCTAGCCTTTAGCCTTTTTTCCTTCTTGCAGCATCCCCTTCTCCTCTCTCAGGGTGTTGAGTTCTTCGCGTCCACGGGGGTGAACCCCTGGCGATAAATCCCGGCGATTCTATGATTGGTATTATGACCCCCATTCCCCCTTTTTTGGTGCCTCAGGCATGATCGTTTGGGGGGATTTTTCTTGAAAAAGTTCTTCATGCACATTCGCCTGCACCCATACTCCTTTTCCGAATTAATTACCGCTTTTTTCCCCCCTCGCCCCTAGCCAAAAAATGCCGTTAACCTATCACGAAATTGGATTGGCGCGGTGACTTTTCTTCCCTCCTTTTTGGCTGTTTTGGGGTGGTTTCCTTCATAAACCAAAAAAAAATCGCCCAATCAGCTTCCCCCCAAACTAGGGCGTGTTCCCCAAATTATCTGTCCTCGGCTCTACTTTTAACGGCCTGCGGAGTTATCCCCATTATTGAAGGCCCAGAAATGTCCTTTTTACTTCTCATCGGCAAGGGTTTTCCCTTCTAACTCCCTCCAGAAATAGCTTCGTTTTGTGAGAGACATTTCTCCCGGACGAGACGCCGGATCTTCTTATTTTTCTGCTTCGCAAGGGCGATCCGATTTAAACGGCCGGAGTCCATTGATGTCCCTTCCTTTCCGATGCCGCGCGAAAAAGTTTGACCGCCGGCCCACGAATGCCACGCGCCCTGGGACATTCCCTTTCCTTCGTTGGTTTAAAAACTGGCCTCTTTTCCCTAAGTTAGGCGCGGCGAGTTCAGGTAGCACCCGTTTATTTTGATGTTCCTCACACCCTCGGTCCAAAGCTATCACTCCGCCTTCTGCGTTTCGGCGACTCGGTATTTGAATCCCCCTTTTTCCCCTTCAGTGGAAATGAAGTACACTTTTTTTGAGTCCACGGGCAGCGTGGAAATCCTTTTGGCGCTGGAAGAGCCAGCGGATTCTACTAGTCGTGCCCAAATCGGCGAATTGGAGTGCCCACGTTGGTCTCTTTTTTCCCATCCCTCTCTTTCACAAATGCGTTATGGTTGCCCCCAGTCGTAAATGGTAACGTACAAATTTCTGGAACTCCGATTCAAGATGCTTTCTACTGGCTGATTTGCTTATGTGTGGTGTTGCTCGCATTTATCCTTGAGCCTTCTCCCCCTTATCATCTTTTTATCTTTTACCCCAGCTATCTCCCGTCGAAAGAGAGGTAGACATCGGTAATGCCAACTCTGGCACCAAATCTTTTTCTTGTTTGACCCACTTTTTGTAGACAGTGTTCTTCTCAAGCATATTCCGAAAATCTAAAGCATCGGTCTACGTTGTTCTTTCCCTTGCTAGTTATTCGGTGTTCCCCCGCGATCTCTTTATATCATTTAATGCAGGAACTTCTTGAGTAATTACCTGAAGCCGTTCCTGCTGACAATTTTCTGTAGGAGTCGTATCCCTCAAGATACAAAGTAATGCTTCGGGCATTCGAGTTTTTCCCCCCCCACAGTTGTACCGGGTGTTCAGGTTAATTTCCTCTTCCTCATGTGGGAAATTGGCAAAGACTGCCACCCCGGCTCTACCCCCCCCCATTTCTAACGCAGGAATGATGCTGAGATTTGCTCGTCCGTAAAGTTTTCCTTCCTTTCGGGATTTCACCTCACCCTTTTTTCTTTCCCTCCAAGACTATGAGGATTCTTTGGCTTCAAACCATGTTGGCGTTCAAGGGATCGTAAACTGAGTATTTACAAAATTTGGCTCCGTTTTTTTCTTTCTCCCTTTTGTCAAAAACGGTTTCTCTGAAGGAGCCATGATGTCCCTCTTTGAGTGGATCCGAAAACTTCGTGTCCCACAACTAGCAACGAGGGCTTTGCGAATGCCCTCTTTTATTGAAGCGTTGCCAGAAATATTTTCCTTCTTCTAGAACCTTCATTACTTTCTTTTTGTGACTTCTTGAGCGCGGGTGTCCATTACCTCCGCACGAATCCCCCGATCCCAATCCAACCGTTTCGTGAGGTGTCTTTCCTTTTTCCCCCCTAGTTAGGATTTATAAAGTTACCCTCTATCCCCCTCTTGTTGTTTGGTGAGTATTGTTCATAAATCTCCCTTTGTCTCAGAAACTTCACGTCCCATCTTTTTTGGATCGTTCTTCGTAGGTGTCACTATTCATTTTCTTTTTCCCCAACTAGACGCGAATCACTCCCTAGGCAACGACGTGACGAGCTCCTCCTGAGCCCTTCCCCTGAAAGAGCCTTCCACTACGATTCTTCGCCAGTGGCTAGGCTTTTTTTGCACTCTGTGGTCCCCCTCTTCCCCGAAACCCTTATCGAAAGAGGCCCGAAGGTTTGCGTATCAATGGAGAAATCCGCCAAATTTTTTGGAAATAATGTCTTTGTTCAGGTTGAACGCCCAACAGTCATTCCCCCCCATAATAACGCTGACTTTCTTCCTCAAATGAACCGGTTTCGTTTCGCTGAACTCCGCACATCTCCTGGTTTTCGAATGGTCCTTTAGCGACGGTTCATTCAAGTTCAGTTGCCGCGTACCAAATTTGTATCGGACCTGAGCTTCAATGGTACAACGGTTTACAGTTTCACTTCCTGCCTCAAGCTCCCCTTTGTCGTTATTTTTTTTGAACGACGTACTCCGACAGACCTTTTAGCTCCCCTCTACCCATCGATAAGAACATTAGATCCAGACATCTACCGCGCTTCATTAAATCGTCTACAAGCTGCGCCCTCTTTTCTGAGGGACACATCCTTTGGTAGAAATCACCTTCGTAATACCTCGTTGCTTTCCCTTGGCGGGCTATGCTCGACATGTCGACAAAAGCGTGCCCCAATCCTATTTTTGCGTCGTTTGAATTATCTTTCTCCTCCTTTACGACGCCTTTCGTACGGCGGAGAGCTCCTTTTTTTTTAACCACAATTCGTTCCCGTTTTTTCTCCTTGCCCCCAGGAGAAAGTGCAAACACCAGACTCATTCTGTTCCCAACCCCCTTTCTAAGCTTTTCTTCAAGTTGGTATCGTCGGCTCTTTTTCCTTTCCCTCCCACCCCATCGTCATTTCGGCTCTCCTTTGCATTAATTTGGGTTAGTCCCATTTCTCTGGGATTGCGAACTGGACTTCTATTATCCGGGCTTTTTCCTCCGGACAGATAGAAGAGCCCGTTGGTCCCACCGTTTCCCCTCCCTGAAGTCCCATAAATTGTTCTAACCGAGGCCGACTAAGTATTCTTCGTGCTTGATTCGTGTGGGACACTATTTGCCCAACCATACCCCTCACAGATATGAAGGCACCTGACTCCTTCGACTTAGATAGAACCTCCGAGTCCTTTTTTTTGTGTTCGAAGTTTCTTACTGCCCCGTGAATTTGTCCAATGCTTTCTGTAGTGGGGACAGGCTGGAACCCCCTTTTGAAATTCCATCTCCCGGTAATAAACCTTCCGCATTTGACCAATGGCCGGCAAGTTGACCCACACATTGCGATTTCAGCCCCGGACACTCTCCTCTCGGCCTATACGGTCAAAAAGTCGTCCTGTAAAGACTTCTTTTACGAAGCACCTCTCTCCCTTTATTTATTTTAACTTTGATCAAGCCCCCGCATGAATCAGTCAATTCAATTTTCTGGGCCAGTCACCTAGATTTGGTTCGAACTTATGAAGGACATAGAGCACCATTAGGTCCCCTCTTTTTTGGGGAACAAGGCCCTACTTTGACCTTCTTGTTGGACCGAATCTCAACCAGTTTTTGGTACGTTCCTCCAACCCCTGAACCCCCGTTGATTTGTTACCAGCTCTACTCTTTCTTTTGTCTTAGTGTGTCGAGTCGAGATTCCCCTTTTTCCTGTCATATAGTAAGGCAACGAGCCTTTGCCAGGAGGCCCATAGAATTTCGCCTCCCCCCCTTACCGCAATTGAGGGTCCTAGAGGGATGAGTTTCTACCCCCCCCTTTCCACCCCCTTGACTTCGGCCGGGATGTACATCGCTGAGTCTTCCCCCTCCCAAACACCTTTTCCCGCTA
>Ga0179593_1355472_pt1 | contig 24053 bp, 37 predicted proteins | sample CZODoug2_1_08_16_FD_185931 | JGI IMG/M metagenome (GOLD analysis project Ga0179593, IMG submission 185931) | Vadose zone soil fungal communities from Angelo Coast Range Reserve, California, USA - CZODoug2_1_08_16fungal (PacBio error correction) | ecosystem: Environmental > Terrestrial > Soil >... | reverse complement strand
CCTCGGAGTGCTTTGTGTGGAAAAAGTCCCTTAACTGCTTGGCGGCACTCCCGTTACTCTGAAGGGTTTGAAAGTTCGACCTCCCCCTTAACTTTTTCCCCTCCCCTCTTTCTTTCAGACTTTCCGGCTTCTTGTTTTGGGCTTGAGGATTCCCTGGTTTGTCCTTGCGTGACTGTTAGGTCTGGTTTTAGCGCCGCAACTTTTCCATGCCCCCTTTTTCACAGATTCGCTCTGATGTCCACCCTTTGCTCCGCTCTTTTGTTCCTCTTTCAACAAAACAGCTTAAACCCTTTTTCCCCCCCTTCCCCCTCACACGCTTTTTGCCTTTTTCCGGCTGGACTGGCTTTTGCCGCCCTAGATCGTTCCTCAGTCAGTTTTTCCCCCCCCCCTTTCCTTTCGTAACCCGGTGATTCTCGACAGGGAAGGATCCCGCAGTCGTTGATGTGTTTTTCTTTCCGTTTTTATTTGAACGAGGGGGCCAGCCGAGGTCTCTTAAGACAAACTCTGGCGGTAAAATGGGATCTCCATTGTTCCGGAATACGACGTTTTGAATGGGGTTGAACCAATAGGTTGAGCCGTTTTTAGGGGAGGGACCTTTAGCCCCTACGATTCCTTTTCTCCCGACTTTGAGCGTTCTTTTCGAGTTCGCCTCCCTCTTTGCCCCCCCTTTTTTGTCTCTCATTTTTTGTCAGTGGGACAGAAGTGTGTTAGTGATCTTTTTTTTCTTGCACAACGACCGTCTGAGGTAGCTTTTTTTCCTTTTTTCTCCAACCTGTCCTTATTAATGGGGAGCGATCCCTCTAAGGCCATTCCAAGAGTCCCATGTCTTCTTTACTCTACATCTTCGGCCTCGTTTTCACCTCTCCCTTGGAGCCCGGGAAGGCCCACAACATTTCAGCTTTCCCTCCTTCTTGCCGCGCCGTTATTTTCACACACCGCGTTTTTTCGCTCTTCCCCCCAGTTTCTTTCGTTCCCCCACGACTGGGGGGGCACAATGGTTTTTGTTTCCCACCTTCTGGGTGTCACAGTTTTTGTCACGGTTCAGTGCCTTGTCGAAAGCCCCCAGGTCACCACCTTCTTTTATTTTTGGTCGAGGTTCGTCTTCACTCTTTTCTGTGACCCCACACCCCCTTTTTTCTTCCCTTATTGTACCCACCCCCACCTCCTTGTAAACAGGAATTCTTGAGGATTTGCTTCTTCTTCCCTTTTTCGTCATACGTTTTCCCCATTCCCTTTTTTCCCACTTATCTCCCTTTTTTACCGCTTTTCCCCTCTTTAGTTGTCCAAACCGTGAACAAATTTTTTTAGCGTCGTGCCTCTGGTTTCCAGTTCGTTTTTTTTTCCTGCCGCTTTTCAGGCAACCCGATCGGTTCCCGTTTGCACCCGAGTGGCCAGTTGAGGCAAGTCCACCAATTTATGCTTTCTTGACAATTTTCGCCCCCCCCTTTTCTTTGGCATACCACTCCCCTTCAACACCTCATTTTTTATTCTGGTTTCCACATTGTAAGTTCCCCGCCCGTGGTCCTTCTAGGAAGATAAGAGATCCCTCACCTTCGCCCCTTTGACCTTTTATTGTCCGGTCGTTGGTGACCCTTTTGAAACACCACCACCCCGTTCAGTTGTCTGACCGACATTTTTTTTTCTGAGGTTTTTCTTGTCTTACCCCCCCCCCCCCAACACAAATTGCGTGACGCCCCTTTCCCATGGGGGGATTAATCTTTCACTTACAATTTGTCCTCTCTCCTCACCCCCAAGGGCCTGTCCATATTTCAGGCTATGTAAGGATTTTAGCTATCAAGGTGGTAAAACCTTTCCCCCCCCCCCGGTTATTCATTGTCCCGTTCTACGATAGATTTCACTCCTTCGTGCCCCATTTTTTAAATTGCGGGTTAGAGTCCGGCAGTTGACCGTTCCTTGCCTTCTAGTTTCTCCAATCCCTCTGATCCACAGATAGCCCTTTTCCGTAACGACCCCCCCTCTCTCCACCATGTCTTTCCCGTTCCCGCTACGTCACGTGTTAACAATTATCGTTCGTTTGATTTGCTTCTTTCCAGGTCTATTTCACGAAGAGGACTTTTCTTTCTTTTCCATCCACACCCACAAATTCACGTGGACTCGATACCCCACTTGTTTTTAGGGACCACACCCCCACCGTTTCCCCGTTTCCCCTTACTAATGACTTTGTTTTTTTTCTGATTTTTTCTGGGCTCCGGTTTTTTTTGTTTGCCGTCCCTTTTCTCCCTCCTCCCTTTCTCTGCCCCTACGAGGTATTCCAACCCCCCCCCTCGCTGACTCTGCCCCCGCTTCTTCACCCCCCAGTGCGATTTGTTCTTTCCCAGTTACTACGAGTTACACGATTATGGTTCTTTTTTCCAACGACCCCCCCCCCCTCCGCGAGACCCAGTCCCCCCCCTTCTTTTATTATTTGATGGTCCTGTTTCACCTACAATGTGTTTGTCGCCTATCTCCCCCTTTGGACCCGGATGGAGACCCACACGTTTTGCTTGCGAACCCATGTCCCTTTTTTTTTTTCTTTTTTCTTTTTTTTGTGAAACTGGTTCTGTTCTCTTTTTTTTCCCGCCTTGCTCGATTCTCACTTTCTTCACCTTGTTGCCCGATTCTTTCTTCTTCCACAAATGCCGGACAACTCTTTTGATCTGGTTCCTTGTTCCTTCCCCCTTGTGCCCCCCCCTTTGTTGAAGACTTTTATAACTCTTTTTTTCCCCAACCTCCCTGGACCCTGGGCATTCCGTCTTCTCCAGTGGTCCTGGTCGTTCCGAAAATTTGGACAATGTGTCAACCCCCGCCAGTTCTTTCTTCCTTTTTTCTTGGTAACCTCTCCTTGTATTTTATTTTTCCCCGGTCTGTGAAGTTTCAACCCTACTTTTTCCTTTCCCGCTTTATTGGCGTTCATTAGTGTTCCGCCACTGCTGGATAGGTTATTACTTGCCAGTTCCTTGTGAGTGGGCGGGCGTTGTTTCCTTTCTGCTTTGGGTTCTGCGGTTGATCGTATGCCCCCTGGGCCACTTCGTAAGAATCATTGAGCCCCTTTTCTTTTTCTTTTTTCCTTATTCACTGTATCGGTGGCGGGCCCCCCCCCAAAAACCCCCCCCCAATACGGTTTTTTTTCTTGTCTTTCCCCTGTGACCTGTTTCTGCCCTTCCTTTTGGGTTCGCTTTTCTCTCTTCCCCCCCACGACGTTGTCCCCCCAGCGGATGATTTGTCACCCGGCCGGATGGACTCCCCTTTCCCCCCCTCCTTTTTTTTCTCCCCGTCGGGGTGGATTACTTCATACGCCATTTACCCTTCTTTTGTTTGGGACCCCCGTTGGACCCCTTGCGACCCTTTTGTCCCTTTTCCTGGCTTTGGGGGGCCAACAAAGGGACTGTCCCACATCACTTTTTCTCTTTTCACCCCCACGATGAATACGAGGGACCGGATTTTTCCCTTTTTTCCCCCCTTCCTGCTCTTGGCTTGGGTCAAACATCCGTCGCCTTTTCCTTCGTCACCCTACTCTTTCCTCTGTTTTGTTGTTTTTTTTGTTTCTCCTTAATTTCCCTTTCCATCTTTGATATTGTTCCCGCCACCGTAACGAAAGTCTGGCTCTTTTTCTTTTTTTCACTCTACCTTGATTGTTTCCCCACTATTGGGGTAGTGCCAATTCTGGTCCTTTTGCGTTTTGCCCCCCCCTTTGTCTCCTTTTTGTTCGCACGATTTTTTTCTTGCTTGATTACCCCTTTCTTTTCTGCCCCAACCCCTTTGATATCAATCTTTGGATTTCGTTCCCCATCAGGCCCCACAACTTTTTTCCCCCTCCCTGCTTCCCGTCTTTCTTTGTCTTCTCTTTGGTAACTCTACCCCCCCCCTTTCCTCCCCTGTCATTCGTACGTTCCCATCACTCGTTCCGTTCACTTTGTTGGATAGCGGTTTTTGAATAGGCTCCGGCTTTTTCCTGTTCACCGACTGGTCCTTTCCCCAACGCCTCTTTTTGAATAGATGACCGCTAACCCTCTTCCCCTGGACAACCCCCGCTCTCCGGTCTTCCTTGCTTCCGTCTAACAACCCACCTATTGACTCAGCACATCAGTCGGCCCGCGACTTTCCCCCTTCTTTGTCCCCCCCTTCCCGACTTGGCAACGATCGGTTGGCGACTTTTTCGTTTTCCTTTTTGTCGGCGAGTCTTTTCTCGTTCACATTCCCAATTCCTATCCCCCAGGCTGCTTCCATCGGATGGGGTCCCCGCTATTGTCTAGAAAAAGTCTCGTTAGGTTTTTCCTTTACCCCTGAAGATAAACGCAGTCGTTCCGTTGTTTGATCTTCCCCTTTCATCTCCTTGGCCACTCCGACCTTGAGAAACTAATTGCGACGTTCATCGTATCCGGCTCCTATGCCAACACCCCCTTACCCTCCCCAATTTTTCGCAATATGTTTGCCGCTACCCACTTGCGATGGACTTCTTGTCCTTTCCCCCCTTGTTTCGTTTTAGTTTGCATACAACTAATAAACCCTTTTTTTTTTCTTTTTTTTTTATTCTCCCGGAGGTTTTCCTGTGACCCCCCCACTCTATTACGATCAATCAAGACCCCATCTTGTCTTGTTTTTGTGCTGGGAAACCACGGTGGGTTTTTTTATCTTGGCGACTTTTTTTTTGTTGATCCCCCTCTTCTCGTTCCGGAGTTTTCGCTTATTTCGGCCCCGCCGTCACCCTGCAACTCACCATGCCTGCTTTTTTTTTCTCCGAATAGTTCGCCATCCCATTAATAGTGGCCCCCCAGTTTTTTTGGTAATGTTTAACCGGTTTGTTTTTTCTTTTTTTGCTTTCACTGTATCAATAATAAGTCGAGGTTTTGGAACCTTTTCCGTCCACCCTCCTTTTTGATCTGTTTTTTTCTACCCCCTTGGGACGCTTAACCTTTTTCCTTTTTCATCTTTTCGTCTTGCCCGGGTGACAAGGCTTGTTTGTCTTCCGTTTCTCTGTTGATTGCTCCCCTTTCTCTTGTTGTTCTTTCCCCGGTCACCCCACGGGAACAGCTCAAGGACTTTCCCCGGTCGAGGGTCTTTTTTTACCCGTTTCCCTTTTTTCGTGGCAATGGTTTCACCAGTTGTTTTTTGGCCTTTCTGCCCCTCTTTTTCTCCCTTTTTCCTTTGCTATTGTCTTCCGGTTTTTGCATGAGTCGATTTCGATATTTTTGAGATGGCCTGTTGCGTTCCTTACTTTTTTCTCCCCCCATGCAATGCCGGTTCCATCGGTCCCATCCCCTTCCTTTACGTTTTGGGCATCGGTTCCCCGAAACCCCCTGTACCCCTCCTTCTCCCTTTCTTTCTTTTTTGCGCCAACGTGACCCCTTTCTGCTATGGATTGGCGGCGTTTACCTCCACGTTTCCCCGCTTTTTCCCCCCTTCCGTTTTCGGGCAGTGTATTGTGGCAGTCCCAAATGAGGTCCTGTGAATTGTCCCGTCTCGTTGGTCCATTTTGACCACAAACTCTATACTCTTTTTTTTTTATCCTTTTTCCTCTCCCTTGCCTGTACCAACTATCCTCTTCTTCCAGGACAGGCGGCTTTTTGGTTTCCCCTTTCTTTTTTCTCGCGGGACCCCCGACCCTGCCAGTGTACTTGCCCCCTTGAACGGGGAACGCATAAATCTAGTTCCTGTCTTTCCTTCCTCTTTCTTTTTCATATTCTCCTTAGCTTTTAACTCCATGAGTACTGAAGCGACTCGAACAAGTTTTAGGTTTTTTTTCCCTTCGTCAACCCTTTTTTTTCCCTCGTTTACCTTTCCCCCCTCCTTTGCCCATCCCCATTTTTCCGCACAGTCTTCGTTTAGAATTCCCCTTTTTTTTGTGAAGAGTCCCTTCATCGGGGTAGTACCCTCTTTCCCACCGACTTTTTCCGGTCTTTTGTTTTAAATTTTGTTTTCCTTCCGTCTGCTCCCCAAGGGGTTTTTTTACGGATTGCCTTGCACTACTTTTTTTTCAGAACTTCGTTCTTTACATTTCCAGAGGAGTGGCCCCCTTTTTTTCGTCCCTTCTTATAAGGTTGACGAAAGGCATTTCCTCATCCTTTGGGTTGGGTTTCCTGCCCCCTCCCCCCCACTTCAAAAAATGTGACATCCCCCTAAAAAGGTGCTTCCTTTCTTCCCATTCTCCGAAACTCAACTCGGTAACTCCCTTTCTTAGGTTTAAGAGTTCACGAAGTTAATTTTTTTTCCCCCCCCCCCCCCCCCCCCCCCCCCACACCCCACCCCCCCCAAAACCGGTATATTTTTTTGTCGCACAAAGTCACCGACTTTCCTGTCCCTTAGAGGGGGGGTGGGGGGTGTTGATTGCCCGTTTTGGTCTTTCTTATTTCCTGCTACTTCTCTGTGCCCCACCAGATGAACAATTTGTGTTTTCCCTTTTCGCTCCTTCCTGCGCCCGATTCCCCGTCGTCTTTTTATTGGAAGAGGCTGGGTGTAGAGTCTCATCTTCCTTTTTTTTCTGTATCCCCCGACCATTTCCGGTGGGTGTGTTTAGCCAAACCCTTACCCTGTCTGTTTCTTGTTCAGGGACCTTAAAACCTGTTCATCCGCGGCCCCCCCGTTGCGATGAGTGATCTCCTATGTCTTTTCTTTTTTTTCTCCGGTTGTTCCAGTGCCAGGGAAGCCTTACCTTTCCCCCAAGTCTCCCCTGTTTCCCCCTCTGACGCTTTCCTGCCCCCGCAACAGCGGCAGTTACGTTTTGACACTGGACACTTTTTCTCGCTTCTCTCGGGGCGTTGGCTGAGTCGTGATAGTTTTCCCCCCCCTTCGTCCCGGCGTAAAACTTTTTTGTTCTCCAGCAAAGGGGCCCCGTTTTGAAGGTTCCCAGGTTGTTTTTGTCTAGATCTCTTTTTACTCCCTTCCCCCCCTTTTTTGTTTTTTTTTGATGAGGACGGTTTTTTGAGCCTTGGTGCATTTCCTCTTGGAGAATCCAGGTAAGGACCCCGTACTTTGTCAAGGCGACTCTTTTATGCATAGAGATAAACCGTTTTTTTTTCCCCCCCTTTTCGTTGACAAGTACTTTGACCTGCAGCTTTTTCTCGTGTTGGTAGCGGTTTGCTTCTTACCTTCTGCCTGGTTTTTACTGCTGGATGGGGGGCGCGAATCCTTACCAGTTGCAACACCAATTTCGTTTGATTGATTTCCCCTTTTTTCCTGGCGCCTTCGGTTTCCCCACTTATGTGTCTTTTTTGGACGTTTTCCCCCTTTCATTGGGGACTTTTTGGGAGTTTCTCCACTTTTCTTTTCGTTTTTTCTTCCCATGCCCTTACGTGATTGTCTTTCTTGTCCTCCCGCCGTTCTTCCTTTCTTGCTCGGTTTTTTATTTAGTTAGGAGGGAAAAGGCAGATGTAGTCTACCCCCCTTTTCTTTTTTCTGTTGTTGAACCTCGTTGGAATTTCTTTGACTTGCTCCGTGCACCTCTTGTATTATTCTCTTCCTTGGTTTTCTTCTTCCAAACGAGGTCTTTTACTTTTTTTTGCCTATCCGGAGCGGTTTGGTTTGGGACTGCTTTACAAGGCAAATTTGGGTTTTTCAATCTTTTATTTTTCTTTCGTCGCTTTCTCAGTAATGACGACCCTTTGAGGATTTTTCATTTTTGTTGGGATTTTTTCTCCCCCCTACCGGCAAAGGAAACTTCCTGCCTTTTGCCCTCCATTATAGCTTTCCTCGGTGGGTTTGACCTCCTTAGTTTTTGCTTACTTGCCTTCTAAACCCATTTCTCCTGCCCGCGTTACAATTCTAAACTGTGGGTCCTCTTTTTTTGTTTACATGGAAACCCAAATCCCTTTCCTCGTCACTTCGCGGATCTACATTAGTCTTGTGTGGTTTTTTTTTTTGGGTGTTGGGTTTGTTGATTTTCTTTTCCTTTTTTTCTTCCCCCCAAACCAAATTCTCTGGCTACGAACTTTGTGGTATTGGCTTGATTTTTGGACATTAGGGTAACATGTTGCACCTCTTCTTGCCACTTTTTTTCCCCCCAGAACCCGAGCCCCTTCCGCTGTTTTCCGCTTCATACTCCTCGTAGTGACCCCCTGCTATGAGACCTAACCGCCTCTTATCCTTTAACCTTCCCTAGTTCGTCTTTCTTTTGAGGTAGTTTTTCCAAGTGACCAATTCTTTCAGTTTTTTCCACTTTCCCCTCTTCAAACACTACCGGTCTCCAACCTCCCATTAAAAGGAGTCCCTTGTTTTACCCCCTATTTTCCTCTTTTTTTTATTTCTGCTTCAGGTCACCCCTTTCTAGGGAACATATTCTTTTCCTTCTTGGGAGGCGCACACTCAAACAATGGGAAATGATTTTTCGACCACTCCCCCCCCCCTCTTTCTTTGCCTCTTGCCCAACTTAAATTTCAGGGAACCGTTGTTCGGATGCTTTCCCATTTTTTTTCTTCAGACGGTCCATCCTTTTTCTGGGTCCTCTTCCTGGGGAGCCCTTACTTTTGCGCCTTTTGCCCTTTGTCTTTGGTTCACGGTTGTGTTGTGGGCCTCTCCACCCAAACGCGGTTCTTGTTATTTCCCCTAATTTTTTTTTTTCCGCCTGTTCTACAATTTTGTCTTTCTTTCACCCCCCCTTCCCCAAACACAGCGTCCCGCCCCGGCCTTTTTTTTTTTTTCACCATATTTCACTACCCTTCCAGTTCGCCCTCCAAAGCCGGTTCACATAAGGCCGGGTCGGTGGACTCTCTCTTCTCCCCTGGCCCCACCTTAACCCAAACGGAGAATCAGATCGCCCTGCCTGACTCTCGCCCCCCCATCTCTCCTTGCTCTTTCTCCTTTCTTGACCCGGTCAATGCCGAGTTTTTTGTTCGGCAATTCCCGTTTACGTCCCTTCCCCTTTTCCAGGCCGTTCTTTTTAATATTCTTCCCCGACAAGATTACCCCCAGTGACCGGACTCGTTTTTTTACCATCTTCTTCTTTTTGCTTGTCTTCACCCTGTCCGTCCCCCCACCCGTTTTTTAGTTGGGTTCGCGCTTCCTTTCTTTTTCCTTTGTTCCAAAAGACCCACCAAAAAGCCATGATTTACCCTTTTTGGCAGAGGGATCTCATTTTCTTTTTTCCGTTTTTTTTAGAGCGCATGTGAAGTGTGTGACTCCTTTTTTTGCGCGACTCCTCTCCTCTTTCTTTCGGCGTTCCGAGATAACCTTATTTCCCCCCTCCCCATGCGCACGGGCGGTTCAACGCGATTTCTTCCCCCCCATTACCTTCCCTTCTTTTCCCCCCACCCTTTATTCTTTGGTAAAACTTTTTCCCCCACCTCGGCCTACTTCCCCCTCCTTTTTTCTCTTTTGGCTCTATTTGTGTGTCCCCGAACCATGGGGTCGCACATTTTTCCCTTTTCTGTTCTCTTCGCCATCCAAAGTTTCTTTTTTTCCCTGACCCTCCCTTTTTTTTCTTTCGTTGCCCCCTTTTATCGTAGCGCTCGTTTTTAAGGTGCTTTTTTTCTTCACTTCGTTCCCTTTCTCTCTTCCGGCTATCACACTTGCTTTCAAACTATGCGTGACCCATATTGTGTTGGCCTTGGCTCCCGGAACCCACCTTTCCTCCTATTTTTCTATTTGGATTCCTGGGAATTTTTTCCTTTCCCATCTCTTCTGGCGCCATCCTGGGATGTTACACTTCACCCTCTTAACCCCCCTGGTCCATGTCCCCCCCTAAGTACCGTGTTGACCCTCCTTTCCCATTGCCACTTGATCGAACCCTTTTTCCTTTTTTCTTCCTTTGTGGACCCATTACATGTCTGCTCTTTGCCGCTGCCTGGCGGACGTTTTTCGCATGGCAGATCTGTTTTCGGGGGGACATGGTTGAGTTTGAGGAATCTGTTTCTTCTTTCTTTTGTGTTTAGTTTGTTTATTCTCTGCTGCCCCCATTTGCCGTTTTCCCCCCTTCATTCTTGAGCAGTATAAAGCTCTTCCCTACCACCTCTCCTCCCCTGGGGCGTTTTCCCCACAAAAACAACCCCGGGGACGGGAGATATTGTTTGTTTTTTTTTTTTTTTTTTGTTCCTGGGCCTTGGCGGCGGAAACTTGGTTTTCTCGTATCACGGACAAAGTCACACTGTTTTCAGGCCGTTTGGTCGGGAGTTGCCAACCCTTGTCCATGATGGTACTACCAAGTACTTTCCTTTTTCTCCCCCCCCCCGCTTTAGTAGTGGATCACTTCTCCACAGAGTTGTCCCAGCCAATGCCCTCCATTTTCTTTTTTGACTCCCCCACCCCGGACAAAAGGTTGTTCCCCTTGCACTCTTTTTTTTTTAGGTTGCTGATGTCCCTTTTTAACCCTGGGGAAAGGTTTTTTCCACCTCCCTTTTATTGGGACACCCGGTCCCATTAAGAGGCCGTTAAACACCCTTTTCTCCTTCCTTTTGGCTTCCCCCTCCCTTCGAGTGAATTCCATATTTATATTTTACCTAATCTTGTTGTTTTTTTTTGACTAGCTTTCCCCCTTCACATCCCACTTTCTGTTCCGCCACGATCTATTTGTTCCTGGCATCGTTTTTTTGTTTCTTTCCGTGTTGTTTTTGTTTTCACTTCCTTTCTTGTTTCCACCACTAGGCTTCTGTACAGCCCAATAGAATTTGCAGGAGACCCCCCTTTTTTTCGCAGGGTGTTGTCGTCACATCTCTGGGCTTATGCGGTTCCCCCTTTTTGTCACTCCCAGGATTTACGAAAGTTTCGTTCTTAATAGTTCTTTTCCCCCTTTCTCCGGAAAGTTGTTGGGGTGTGGTCTCTGCTTTTCCCCTTTTCCCTGCGAACCCCCTCGGCCGCCCCAGGTCGTCTTGCACAAACACCCTCCTCCTTTATTTTTGTGGGGCGTGCATTTTGATAGCTTTTCTTGATTTACCTTCTTTCCTCTTTCCTTTTCCCAGAAATGCTTTGGAACCTTCCAATGGCTTTTAGCTTTTCAACCGCTACACGGCATTCCGGCACCACTATCCGGCTCATCCCTTTTTTTTTTTTCCCGATAACCTATCTTGCCAACTTTTACTTCAGTGTTTCTTCCCCCGGCGCAGTTGCTCAAGTAGTCCACTCAGGACTTTCACGTTTCTATCCCTGCGCTTTTTCAGAAACCTGCCTCGTTCGTTTGGGTTTTTTTAACCTCGTTTTTTTGTTCCCCTTGTTTGTGTCTCCCCTTTGTCTGCCTGACCATCGGGTGATTTCCTCGCAGGTTCCTGATAAACGTCAAATTTTTTGGTTGGGTTCTCGCCACCCTTCTGGATTCCCCCCTTTAGTGTTATCGTTCTTTTTTGGCTCCCCCCCCTTACTCTCTGTTTCACCCCTCAAGTGAGTCCAAACATGAAGTCCGAATGAACTCTTTCTCCCTGCTCACTCCGTCACACCGACAAAAAACTTGTTTTCGGCCAGCTTGTTTATTCTTTTACCATTTTCCCGTTGCCTCTTGCTTGTTGAACCATTAAACATTGTCGTTTCCCATCAGTCTTCCCCCCCCAATAATACCCCCCCACACGGAGGGTTTTCTCTCATAGTTTGGCATTTGTGGACTGCACCTTCCCCCCCCCTGTACTTTACAATGCCGCACTAGATGTTTTGTTCCCCCCCCTTGTGCGCCTTTTGCGCCAGTATTTTTTGATACTTAGCTTTTTTTTTTAACGAGCTTCTTCCTCGCAAAGTGCCCTTCCCCACCTACTCACATGTCCTCAAAACTGGTCCTCATCCCCCCCCCGTTTCTGTTTTCCAAACCACGTTTGTTTTTTCTTCGAGTCCCGTCGTTATACTTTTTTTTTCCAAAGGACTTCTTTCTTGCCATCGGCCTTTCCTCTTTACTAAGATTTTTTTACCCCCTTTGGGGGCACGCTCCCTCATTGTTGACATCTTGTCGTTGGTCGCTTTCGGTTTCCAACCAACGGGCTTTTAAGGACTTTGTCGGTGTCTCCTCTTTCTTCGCCACCGCGCTGGACCGGCCCACATGCTTTTCTTTGAGAGGGGGTTCCCCTTCCTCCATGGGTTGAGAGTTCCCCTGTCCGTTCTCGATTTTTTTCCCCTGCTCGTTGTTTTGTTTTTTCTTTTTCTTTTTTCGCCGATTTCTCGCCCTGGCTCTTTTCATCGTTTTTTTTCCAATGGTTTTGTCTTCCCTTTCTTTGACACGTGTTGCGGTCCCTGTTCCGGTTTCGCTTTTTTTAGTTTTTTTTCCGCGCAAATTTTTTATGGCAACTTTTCAGTCACAGGACTTTTTCTTTTTTTTCTTTGTCCCCACGCCCCTGGTGCCCTCCGTTTAAAGAGCCCTTTCTTCTTTTTCTTCCAATTGCCGGGCGTTCATGTGTGCGGGGTCATCCCCCCCCTGGAAAGCGGGACCCCGTTAGGGTTCAGGCTGTGCAGCTGCCCAGCCTTTTTTTGGAGGTCTATTTTTCCCTTTTTTACTTTGATCTTCACACACTTCACGATTCTGCTCCTTTTTGCTGTTTTGGCGCAGGACCCTGCCTTTAACCTACATTTTCCTCGTCCTTTCGTTTTTTCTTTTTTTTTTAAGGCCTGCTCGTTTTTCCCACTGACAACCAGTGAATTTTTTCCTTGACGGACCGCAATTGTCTCAATCCTCCAACTTCTCTTTACGTAAGATTCGTATAGTTCATCCGCTTTTCCCTTCATATTCTTCAAGTCTCCTTTGACCCTGGGGCTCCGCTGTTGGTTCTCCGGAAATTGGTGCCCTTTCCCTTTTTCCCCTTTTCCTTTAAGGGCAAAACCCCACCCTTTTTGTTCCCCCTCCCCAACAAAAGGTCTGGACAGATTGTTGGTTTGTCCGTCCTGTCGCTTAAAAAACTTTTGGGGTAGATGCTCGTTTCTTTTTTTCCCCTGGGCGGTTTCTTCTGAACACTTTTGGTCCTTTTCCTTTCTTTTTCCCCCCCCTGTAGCTTCGCGGACGCCTGCTAGGGCTCCCCCCTTCCCTTTTTTTTCTGAGTAGTTTTGGCCTTCTCGGTAATTTAAGAGAGTTGTTTTCGAAAAATTTTTTTTTCTCAGACTCCCGTCCGTCCTCGGTCCCCCCCTCCCCCCCCCACTCACACTCCCAAGTTTTTATTTTCCCTCCCCGGTTTCTTGCCGGCGGGGTTCCGACTTCGACCTCTTTTAATCCAGTTTGTTCCTCTTTCTTAATTTTACGTCGGTTTCCACGACCGCTAAGGTCTAGCACCCCCCCCCCTTTCAAACAAGACCCTTCTCGATTTTTCCCATGAAGTTTTTCTCCTTTCCCGCGATTTTTCCTTTGATCAGTCCGCGAATTTCTGCAAAACCTGATCTTGTTTTCTTAATTGTCGGATTTTTTCCCCCCCCCTTCTCCCTATCCCCCCGTCGCCGGTATTTCAGGGGTCTGGTCTTTTTTCTTGCGCCCCCCCATCGCTTTTTTTGGGGAAGGTTCCCTCCCCCCCCCTTGTTTTGACATTTCGTTTTTTTTTAGTTTACCCCCCCCCTTACCCCCTCTTTTTTCTTTTTGTGTTGACGTGAAAAAGTTCACCCCCTGTCTCCCCCCTTATGCTGTCCCCCACGTTTCTCCTTCTCCCGCCGACTTTGGTTATCAGTTTAATGAGGGCGCTCTTTCCCCACCAGTCTGACTACCCACGCCCCCTACGCTTTTTCCTCACAAACATACCAAGAAGTCTTCAGAAAACTTTTTTCTTTTTGTTTTTTCTGGCGATCGGGAAGTGAGGGTCAGCCACCAGAGTGTGAAAACTACTTTTTTTTGTCCACCTTGATTTTCCTCCAGAGGTTCTACATGTTGGCTCCGTCTTTTTTTCTTATTTTCTATGGTGTGTTTTTTTTTTTTTTTTTTTTGTTTTCAGTCTATTTCGAGCCAACTGGGGGACAGTTACTGCTGGGCGTCCCAATTTTAATTTTTAATTGTCCGTGTGTGGAAGGCGTTATTAGTTCTGTCTCTCCCTCTAATCTCATCTCCCCACTTTTTCTTCTCAAAGGATGTTACGGTGTATTCATGGTTTTTTTCTTTTTTTTTTTGGTCTTTCGTTCTTTTTTTTCCTTTTCGTACTTTTCAGGCGTCTCCACTCTTTTCCTTTCATTGGGCACACCGTCTTACCCCCAGTATCTCCTTTATGACTCTTTTTTTTTTCCGCGCCTCTGTTTCCTGATTTAGGGTCCCTTTAAGAGTCCCTTGCAAACCCTTCCGAATTGTAAATTTTGGTGCTTCCCGACTTTACTTGGTTCAGGTGTGTGGGTGGTCATTTTTCCCCGTATATTTCTTGACCCCATCCCCCTCTTTCCCCAGTAATGACGAGTTTTCTTGTCTTCCTTTCTTTAAGGAGGTGTGATTTTCCCCTTTTTCGGGCATTACCCCCCCTTTTTTCAAGGGTGTTTTTCCACCCCTGTCCAGGAATTAGGAGGTTCTCCCCTCCCCCCCTCTGCTGGGAGTTCTTGGCCCTTCTCGGTCAGGGGACTCTACCTGAGCTTGGTATTTGACTGGGTTCTCATACTACCGGTCTTTTGGAGGCTTAACTCAGTGGATTTCATACACCCCGTTTCTCCCTTCTTGTCGGGTCTTGTGTGTTTGCTTTTTAGATGTTCTCCGCCTTTCCCCATCCCCCTTGTGGCGGCATCAAGGTGAGTGGGCGATTGGTGAGTTGACCCTTCCTTCCTTCTTTTCGTGAGCCTTTCGTACGATGATAAGGTCATTCCTGGACTTAAAGGGCCCACCCCCTGTGAGTTTCCACGTCCCCCTTTCCCTTTTTGGGCCGCGTAACCTTTTTTTCAAATTTTAGCCGTATTTTTTTCCCCCCCCCTTTCATGTGGGCTTCCCTCTTTTTCTTATGTTGTCTTGTGATCTACCCCGCTTTCGGTCTCTTCCCTTTTTTTTCCACCCACCAAGTTGGACTTGAGAAAAGACTGTTTGGCTTTTTTTTTTTGTCTGGTTGGCATTTTTCCCTTCGGGGCCCCCCTGTTTTTCCCGTGGCGGCGGCCAAAATCTTGATGGACCCCCCGGCTTTCCCTCTCCCCCTGGTATGAGTCGCTTCCATTACAATATTTTCCCCCAGATACCTAACTTTTTTTCTTCACTGGGACACTCCCCTTTATTCCTTTTCAAAGGTCTACGTGTCTTTTTCCTTTTTTGCGGTCGTCAGTAACCCATGCCCTTTTAAAGGTAAGTTTCCCGTTTGCGTGCAAAACTTCCGTTCCAACCCCCCTCCCCAAAAATCCCCCTCTTTTGTGACCGCGTCTGCACTTTACGGTTTGTTGACCTTTGTTTTTAAGGCCCCCCCCCAATGATGGACAACTTTCTCACTTCCTTTTGCAGGCACGTTTCCCCAACCATTTTCTCCCACTTCCATGTCAGAGTCGTCCACCTTTTCCCCTTGGCTCTTTGCGGCTTGCCACTTTTACTGCGACACTCCTTTCCCCTCATCTTTTCCCCCTGGTCCCCTTCCCACCCGTCCGGCTTTTCCTTTTTCCCTTCCGAGAAGTGTAACTTGGTGTGGCCTCTCCCATTCGCCTTTTTTTTTTTTTGTTTGGTACATTTTTTTTGGACCGACCACAACAACACGGGCAGTCTTTTGCTTTCCTCCTTATTTTTGTTTCTCGGTCCATTTGACTGGCTCCACCCTCCCCCCCCCCCCCCCAAACCAACACAAACCCCCACCTCCTCCCTCCAGGGCATGGGACTTCCTCTTTCCCTTTCCTTCCTCCCTCCCCCTTCAGGGGGGCGCATTGGCAAAGAATGATAAAGGCCCCCGTTTTTCTTTCCGATCCCCTTGATCCGCAAATTTCACCCCCCCAATTATGGCAGATAGTCTGTCTCTTTCCTTCTTGTGCCCCATTTGATTTCTTTCTGGCTGTACGGGCCTGTTTTTACCTTTCTTCTTGTCCGCCCCATACTACCACTTTCACTTCTTCCGCTTCCAGGGCCGGTTCTGGGTTTGAATTATCTACGACCCCTGATTTTTCCCCCTTCCTTTCCCCGGTGCACCCACTCCTTCTTTTTTCCCCCCCCCGTTGGTAGGGAACCATAGAGGGAGGTGTTCCCCCTAGTAAAAAGTTCCCGTTAGGGGTACAAAAGCAGGGGGTGGTCCTCCTCCTAAAGTGTTTGTAACCTGCCAAACAACCAAAGTTTCCTCGATAAACTGTTTTCCGGTTGGCCCCCCCTCCTTTTAATTTTTATTGTGGCATTCTTGTTGACTGGGTAAGCGCCATCTGTGAGTTCCAAGGGTGTTGATTTTTTCGTTTCCCAGAACCTTCTCTTGGGCTCACGTCTTCTCCCCCCTTAACTTTTCGCCGCCTTTTTTTCCCTCACCGGTTTTCCATCACAAACAGTTCTGGTTCGGCATTCCCTCGTTCCCGATTCTCTTTTGGGCCCCCTTCCCTACCTCGGTCCCCAACAATTCCTTCTTGATTGTTGGCATTTTTTCTTGCCCCAACGCCCAAATGTGGATTTGGTCCTTAGAAAATATCCAGTTTTGTCCTTTTTCTTAACCTCCTTCCCTTTGTGCACGAAACCCTCCTTTTTTATGTGTGACTTTTACGTTTTTTCTGCTCTTCTCCGTAGTTGCTTCCGATTTTCCCTAGGAATGTGGCCGTTCTTCCCCCCCCATTTGCCTTTTTTTGATCTAATGCGTTTTGGCATTGTCTGACTCCCCCTTTTTCCTTTTCTTCTGAACTTCGTGCATCCGGTCTTTTTTCCCCTCCTTTGCGTCCCCCGATTGGAACATGGGATATTCTTTTCCTCTCGCTCCCCCTTTCCAATTTTTTGCGCCCATTTTTTTTTTTTTTTTTTTTTTTTTTCCGAACTTTTCCACCTTTCGTGGACTTTTGGGCAACCTTCCTTTGAGCCCTCCCTTCCCCGTTTTTAATAATGTTGGATTTGCAGCAACTTCCTTGTCCTCTATATTTTATCGGGACTTCCGTTTCGCAGTTTCAAATTGCTTTTATGTTTGGTAGTTTTTTCTTCGCTTGGCTTACCGTTTTAATTGTGTTTTTTTTCCCCCAAATAACTTTTCCTCCCTTTCTCCCCTGTGGTTTTTTCTTACGTCCTGCCCGGTTCCTTTCTCCCATTTACCCGACGTTGAGTATTGTTTGTTTTCCTTGACCTTTTCCCCTCCCCCCCGAAGGGGGTCGTTTCTTCCGACAAGAGACCTGTTTTTTTCCCGCGGAGAGTTTTCCCCCCCCCGGTGTTTGGGACCTACCTTCCCCCTATTTTCTTCCTTTCCCGATGTGTCCACTCCTAGCCGTTTCCCCCGTCCCCTCCTCTCCTCTTTTGCCGACCAAACCCTCGACCCTTCTTTTCTCCTGCAGACTGTAATTTTTTTGTTTCGCAACCGTTGCTTTTGTTTCCCCACGTTAGATTTTTGTTTCCCCCCCCCGTGAACATAGCCGACCTGTAACCACCCTTTAATCGTGTGAAAACCACTTCTTCCGTCCCCGATGTGAACTTTGTCTCCTCTTGTAAACCTATTTGTTGGTTTTTTAGCTCTCTTTTTCCTTCACATCGGCGTCTTGTGTCCTCCCTCTATTGGTACAGGTCCTTTTTTTTTTCGGGCGTTTACTTCACAGTGTTTGTCACATCTTTCCAGTTTGAAAAAAACCCCCAATATCCTTTTGTTTCTTTTTCCCCATAGAAGCAGTGTTTTCTGCGGGCGGACAACCACACTGTCGAGGTTTTTCCCCCCCTCCATTTTTTTTGGCGAGTAAAATTAGTGTAGGCCTCATCCCCCCCCCCTTTTCTACGTCATTCGTTGAGGTAGGTACTAGTTGCCTTTTTTCAAACTCTTCTGCTTTTCTTTTCTTTCCGCTGTTTTGCCTCCTCGTCCCCTTGCGCACCCTTTGTAAGACAAATTGTCCCCCCTTTTATTTTTTTGTTTTTCCTTTTTTTTTCCGGCTTAAGTCTTTTTCCTTTGCAGGTCCTTATTTACTGGCTCAATCCTTTCTTTGGGACCCAACCGTGCCAATGTCTTTATATCGATACCGCTTTTCCCCCCCGCCCTGGAAAAAACCGGTATCCCTGGGCTTCAATGAGTCCTATCCCCCCCCTGGCTTTCGCTCCGCCCAACCTCCTGCGTCTTCTTTAAAGTATGTCACACTTTAATCTTCAAACGTTTCTAGTTCCCTTGCTTTTCCTAGATTGTGCTCTCCTTTGTCCCATTGTTCAATTTCACGTTCCCAACCCTTGCGCTTTCCCTTCTTCCCCTTTTTCTTTTTCCAGTATCAATAGAACGTCGTCAGGGTGGGGTTTTCATTCGCCAACAGGTCACCTCTTCCCCCCCTTTTTTCTTAGTTTCTTTTCTATTTTTATATCCGTTTTTAAGATATGGCCTTTCCGCTGTGAGAAAACTCGAAGCCTTTGACGGACCCTCTGATTCTCCTCCCTCCTTTTTTTTTCCACGGTCACCCTCAATGTCCCCTGTGGACAAGCATCTTTTTTTTCCCCTTGTTCCATCTTTTTCCCTTCTCGTTAGGGTTGTCCATTCCACATTGTCGTTTTGATTCCTTCAATCCTTTAACCTTCTTTTTTTCCTCGCGTATTTGTCTTATTGGACCCCCTCCAAAAAACTTTTTGTCTTTGTGAGTCCCCCTTCCTCCCCCATTTTTTTTTCGCTGTTTTGTTGTGTTAAAAACGGTTTTCTTTGCGCTTCCTTTTTTTTCTCCCTTTTCTGTGTTGTACCTTAGTCCTAGGCTTTTGTTTCCTGAGATCTTTTCGCGCAACCCAAGTCGTTACACTTGTGCCCACTCAACATGGTCTCACCCGTGCCTCCCCCATTTCATTTTTAAGTTATGCCGGGCCCCTCAAAAACCAGTGTCCCTTTTTTCCGTGGCTTTTGTGGCTTTTTCCCCCCCCATTTTGAGAAAATGCCTTCGCTGGGTTTACTTTTTTACTTCTGTTTTCCCCCCCCCTTCCCCCTTTCCCCTATATGGTTCTCCCCCCGTGACTTTCCTCGGATTCCCTTTTGAATCTTGTTCGTGACTCTTTTCTTTCCTTCCCCGGCTGGACTCCGACGCCCTGGTTTCATGATTGCGACATCGTTCCCGCAAACTTGGCGGGACTGGTAGCAAGACCCCACTTTGGTTCTCGGCCTTTCCAAGTTTGGTCTATTTTCAATTTTTTTGATTCGTTTTTTTTCAGGGTTTGCCTTTGATCCTTACGTCTCTTCCCTAGTCGTCCTTGTCCGGCTTGGCTGAGCCCTCTTTTGATTCCCTTTTCTTGTCCTGTAGTGACCTTGTTGATGTGAGTCCCATGCCCTTTGGATTTATCTTTTGTGATTTTTTAATCTACTGTCCCGTGTTGCTTCACCCCCTTTTTTCAATCCCCCAAAGAACTGGTTCGTGGGTCGTTCCACGACCCCCTGTTTTTTTCCCATTCCCCCCTTGTCCACGGCGCCGTATTAACCCCGGGCACACAGTGACTGGGTTTCTTCTTCCGAGGGCCCTTTCCCCCGGGTGAAACAGTCCCCTTGCTCCCCCCAGGGTCGGCAAGTTTTTTTTTAAGCTGTCCCGTCTTCCTTTGCGAATTTTTCGGGGCGCGTTCATGTTGGAATTTGTCCCTTTCCCCCACCCCCTTCCTATTCCTGACTTTGTGGTCCAACTTTTTCGTCAAACTACTTGCAGCCTTTCACGAAGCGCAGGTTCGCGTTTTCTTGGTCCCCTTGTCTTTTCAACTCATTTTTTTCGGGGAAACTTGGCCCTTCCCTTGAATTGTTTTAACTTTCCCTCCTTTGTTCAATGTTACCCCCCCCTCCCCATATTTGTCTTTTTTCCTTACCCTGGTTCGTTCAGCTTAACTGAGTTCTTCCTCCTCCCCTACCCCCATTGCTCGGGATGGGGGGGTTTTTTCTTTCACCCCTTTTCCCTCCCGCTGTTTCCAATGTCCCCGATTTGATCCCCATGGGACAGCCACCCACCTGTCTTTCTTCCCCCCCCTTCAATATTTGTTTGGGGACTTAGCGTCACCGAACACGTTTGTTCTATTCTGTTTGCTCTCTCCTCCTGTTACCCTTTCCAATTTTTTTTCCCTCCCCGCTGTTTGTTTGTTCTTCCCACCGTATCTTGTCACGGTCGTGTTTTCCAACCCTCATGTTTATTGGCCTGGTTTTTGTCCTAACCTTGCCCGTTCTTTGACTTTCTCCGTTTTGCCTTTTTCCCTTCTAAGGGCTTTTGCGAACTTCTACGAATCCCCCCCTTTCTTCTTGGTCTTTTCCCCCCCCTCCCCCCCCCAAAAAATGGCAATGTCCACCTTTTCTGAGTTCTCGTTGTTCTCGAACCTTTGCTCTTCCCCCTCAATCGGTTTCTTCCCCGTTCGTAGTTTTCCTTTTTCCTTTACCCGCCGTATAACTTAACCCCGTCACCCCTCCTGCCGGTCCTGCCTTTCGTGAGAGACTTTTTTTAGTGAGTCTCCCTTCCGTCGAGTTTTTGGTTGTTTCCCCTGCCACTTCTCTTTCTTGAAAAATGTAGAGCCCTCTCCTTGAGAACGCTTCCCCCCACGTCGTAGTCCTTGACGTTTTTTGTTTTGAGAAAGTTTTCGTCCCCTTTGCGTATCCCCCCGCCCATTACCCCGTTTTTTTCCCTGCTCCCCAATACAAGGAGTTGGGTGTAGTTCAGGACCCTTTCCCTTCCCCCTCCCCTGCCATTGGCGGACCAAAAATGTGAACATCGCGCTTTGCTTGGTTAGACCTTTTCCTGGAAATGTGTTTTTGCGTTTTGATCTAACCAGTAGTCGTCCTGGTCCCCGGGACCTTACTCCCCACCACAGTTTTCGCCGTCAATCCTTCCCCGGACCCATTGTCGTTTGCTTGTAGGGGCTCTGCCCCATTACTATCGCCTTTTTCTTCTGCGTAACGACCCTGATGGTCAGCCAATTCTTAGTTTTCTTCCCCCCCCCCCTTGCTCGATTCTCTCTCTTTTTTTCAGTTTGTTGTTGTTCGACCTCTCTCTGATCCCCCTGGGTTGTGTACTACTTACCTTGCGCATCCACTCGTATTCGAAAGGTGGACCTTGCGCTTTGGTCTCTTGATTGGCTCGCCTCACTCGCTTCTATCCGTCCCCCCTTTCCTTTTCAGCTTGGACTTCCGGCTTGGTTTTCGGTGACAGGCCTTTTTCTTTTCCTTCGGAATGGTAGAAGTTCTTTCTCGCCCCACTGACACTTTCCCCCCCAGCTTGCTTTTTATTGTCTTTCCCCCCCCTTTTTGTTCATCTCCCTCTGGGAACCCCTTTAGTTTTCTGTCACGTTCGCACTCCCCTCATCCCTTTTCCTTTTCCTTTTGGGGCCTTTTTTGTACTTTTCATTGTTTTTCTTTTAACCGTCCTTCCGCTATGATTTCCTGAACCTCCCCTTCCAGTTTCCTCTTCCGACGTTTTCTTTCTTTCTCTGTTGAAGCTCGTTACATTTTTTTTCCTATCCAATTTTGGGGCCATTAAGGTTTGTGCCCCTTTTTACCCTCTCTCGGCCCCCTTTTTCTCGCCAATCGTGGTTTGCTCTCTCCTGTCCATTTTTTACGAAGCCGGTCTTTTTTCCTTTTTGGCATATCCCCTTTTTCCCGGTTTTTCGGACCCCATGCTTTTTTTTGGTGTCATTGTCCGACTTTATCAACCCATTAACGCTTTTGTACTTCGCTTCCGCGAGTTCTCCACCCCGATGCAGCCTTTTTGTTTGCCCTCCCATTTCATTTTTTGGCGGGTTGCGTTCGACCCGACCTTTCGTTCTTTTTTCTTGCCTTTCCCTCCTGCTTTAAAGGGTATCTGGGCGAGAATCCCCCTCACTCTTTTTTTCATTTTTACCCCTTTTCCCTTTGGCCCCCTACGTCCTTCTAACCCCATGTGTGCCCCCCTTGCGGCAATTTCCCTAAAATTTACTTTTGTGCTTTTTCTTAGACTCGATTCCTACCCCTTTTCCGTTTATTTCGTTCTTTCCACCCCATTCTTCTTGAGTTGTCGTTTCTCACTTTTTTGGCGGGTCTTTTTTGTCGTGGGCCCCCTTTGGCACCAGACTTCAGGTCAAATTTTTCTCGAATCCCCTTCCCCTGGCATTTCCCCCTTTGTCTTCATTCCTTCCTTCTTTGACATTTCTCTTTCCCCACTCTACGTAACGACTTCATTTTGAGGATTTTTTTCACTTTCTTCTTCCCGTACCAACCAACCTTGGTCAGTCCCAGGTTTCTTTTCTCCCCCTCCCTGTCTCCCGCCCCAAGATTCTCCTTTTTATTTTCTTTGGATTCCTTTCTAGATTTTCTTCTTTTTCAGGTCCCAACATGACTTTGAAATTGTTCAATTCTAAGATTTGTGAGCTTTTAGCAATCCACCCAATTCCTTTGAATTTCTGGCAGCAATTCGCCCCCTACCTTGTTTTTCTTTCCTTTTGCTGTCCCCCTCAAATGCTACCCATCCCCCTTTTCGGTCTTCCCCCATTTTTTTCTTAGTTTTCCCCACCCGAGGCCGCAAAACTTCTTGCCAGCTTTTTACCTTTGGTCCCCCCCCCTCCGGGGTTTTTCCTTTGGGTCCCTTGTTCTTGGTGCGTTCATGTGTCTGGCCCCCCCTCCCGTTGTTTTCTTGAACCGAATGTTTTTTTCTTTCCCCCCCCTCTGTTTTTTTTTTTTCTTTTCTTACCCACATCAAAAAGTTTTTTTCCAGTGGGAAATTCTTTTCAATCCCTTTTCCCTTTTTCTCCCCTTTCCCTTGCGCTCCAAAGCAGTTTTCCAGCCCTGCTCTTCCTCCCCTTCGCCTTTTCAAGGCAAACCTTGAAACAAAAACGTTCTATCTTCACTGATTCTGTTGCCTGAAACTTCCTTCGTTGCCCCCCCCTTTGAACCTTTTGATTCTTTCCTTTGACCGGTCCCCCCATCTTTGATTTTTTGCTCAACTTTTTCCCCTCTTCGATCCAGGCCGGTTCCGTGTGCAACTCTTTTCTACGCACCCTATTCAACCTCCCGGAGTCCTTTGTAGGAACCATTTTGAGGGTCTGGGAAGTGCTTACTTCCTGACTCCCTCTGGCGCGATTCCCCTTTTTCCTTCTGTGACCCACTCCCACACCCGCCACGGGTTCCTCTATCACGGTGGTTGGTTTCGTCTTTCTTTTTCAATTAAACTTTCTTTTGTTTTTCCTTTTTTCTCTGTAATTTTTGATTCCGGTGTTGAAGTTGGTGTTTTTTATTTGCAAGAATCTTCTTCCTCGCCCTTGCTCCCCCCAATGACCCTTCGCAGAATTTGAACGGTTTCCATCACACACCCACTCTTCTCTAGGTTCAACCGTTCTTTCCAGATTTCACCTTCTGTTCCCCAATTTCCTTTTCTGACCTCGTCATTTTTGATAAAACCATTTTCCTTCTTTGCTTTTTTTCGATGGGATTGAAACACGACAATGTGATGCACGGCCTATTCATCCCAATTTTCCTCCTTTCGCCATTCCCCCGATTTTTGGCCACCGCCCCCTTCACTTTTTTCTGGTCTTTTTCCGGTTAGTAGCGATTTTACTTACCGTCCCTTCTCTTTCTGATTTCAATCGGGCATGGTCCCCCGACTTCCGGACCAAACCCTGACTTAACCTTCCTTGTGTTTTCTGGCCGAATTGACCCACCTCGTTTTCTGGCCGTTGGCTATTGATCATGACCCTTTGCCTTCCCTTCCCTTGCAACTCCCCTGGGGGCTTGACCCGAACCACCCCCTTTGGCCCCCCCATGGGTTCACTTTACTCGTGCCAATCTCTTTTTTTCTTTAAAAAGGCGTCCCGGGTCCTAGACTTTTCCCCCCCTTCTGGAAATTTTTTCCCCCCCCCCCCACCTCCTTCTCTTTTTTTTTGCCCTTGGCGGGAGTTTTGTCCAATTGTCTATATTTTCTTTCGTTTTCGACTCTTTGCCGGTGATGACTTTTTATGGTGTTTAGGTTGGTATCGCCTTCCCCAAATTTTCTTTTACCCTTTCTTTCGCAAAGTTTCTCCCGGCCTTCCTTTTCCTTTTTTTTTTTTTACGCCCACAGGACGCCTATTTTTTGTTTCTTCCCTTTGGCTGCCCCCCCCCTCAAACCTTGGTTTCCTTTTTTTCTTTTATCCTTTTTTTTTTTACTTTTTTCGTGGCGGTTTTTCTTTTTATTTTAACTGCCTCCGT
>Ga0179593_1713196_pt1 | contig 24054 bp, 31 predicted proteins | sample CZODoug2_1_08_16_FD_185931 | JGI IMG/M metagenome (GOLD analysis project Ga0179593, IMG submission 185931) | Vadose zone soil fungal communities from Angelo Coast Range Reserve, California, USA - CZODoug2_1_08_16fungal (PacBio error correction) | ecosystem: Environmental > Terrestrial > Soil >... | reverse complement strand
CTTCGAGTTTCCCCCCTTTTTCAAATTTTTAGATGAGATTGGCCCCTGTGCCGTTTTTTCTTACTGGATAGGTGGGTGTACCTTTCTTTTCGGAGCTTTTTCTTTTTCTATGATAGGTTGCTTCTCATAATTTGTTTTGTCCCCCTTCCTGGTCCACTTTTTTTCAAAATTCGATCAATCCCGTCGACTTTCCTCTATCAAAGACTTGCGCGCGGGCCTTTTTCCTCCTGTGAAAATCCCTTCCTTTCTCTGCCTCCCCCCTTTTCTCTTGATAAGTACGGTTTCTTTTCAATCCCCCCCCCCCCCAAACAAAATGGTACCCCCACAATCCCTTTTCTTTTTTGTACAGCTTGAGCGAAACAGATTATCTGTCCTTTCCTCTTTCCCCTTTCAGTGGTTTTCCTCGAGTAGAATCGTGTGGACCTTCCCTAGACGTCCCCCCCCCTTTCTTCCGAATCCGGTTCGGCAACCCCGCCGCTCCGACCTACCTTTTTCGGTCTCCTGCTGGTGTTCCTTCCCTTTTTTCACTTCCATCACACGAGCCTTTTTTCTCTCTAGTCCCCTTTTTTTCATTTATGAGGGGAAAGCATTATGTTCGTCTTCCCCCATTTCATTCCTTTCTCCACTCGTCTTTTTTTTTTTGTACCTCTTTTTTTTCCTTGAGTATAGATTCTCTTCATTGAATCTTTTTATTCAGCTTAATCGCCGGCACGAAGTCTTTTTCCCTATCCTTCCCCCTCCTTTTGTGCTGACCCTCCTTCCTCTGAAGGGGTCTCCCACCCCCACATTGAGAGTGCTCCCGGTGGCGTAGAGAGTTGTTGATGTTGACTTTTTCGTTTTTTCTTGGACTTCCTTTCCCCCCAGGTAGGATTTCCATAATACTTTGTTCTCTCCCTTTGACCGCGGCGGTTCCCTCCCCTCCTCAACCCCCCACACTTTTTCACCCCCCCTCCTCCGCACCTGATGGTGGATTGTTCTCGACAGCTTTGCTCTTTTTTTTCCTCTCAAGGCAGGCAACTATTTTTCTCCCCCTAGGTCAAGGCTGTTAATTTGTGTTGACTTTGCAGATGACCTCTTTTTTGCTGAAGAGTCCCTTTTTTTCTATACTTTCCTATTCAGGAGTCTCCCCTTCTCGTGCCGTTCTTCTTGCCCCAGCCGGGAACAGCCAGCTGTTAACCTTTTTTTTTTGAAAAAGGATTCTTCCCCCCTATGATATAGTATTTTTTCCCCCTTTTTTTTTAATCGGGCCCCAGAAGGATAAGATGTTCATTTTTCTTCTTATCTGAGGTGCCTTTTTATCATCGATGTTTTCTTTTCTATGGTTCTTTTTCCGCTTCCAAGCTTCGGCCCCCCTCTGAGAAGCTGTCCCCCCTTCTCCTCGATAGACCTTTCTCTTTTTTTTGTTTTTGTTTTTTTTTCTTTCTTTTCTGTGTGTACCCCTCTCAGCGTTTGCTGGGCCCCCCCCAAAGACAATTTTCCCCCTCTGTTTGTTTTTCACAAGTTTCCAAAAGTATTCGCAAAGAACCTCTCCGTCTGTTGAAGCGCCCCCTCTTTCTTTTTACCTCCCTTTTTCTTTCTCGCGCATCTTTTATCCTGGTTTTTTTCTGCACTTAAAGGTCGAACGGTCCTTTCGTTTTCGTTGGGAGTTCCCCATTTCCCATCCCCGAAGTAAGAACCTAAAAAACGCTTAGACCGAACTCCCGCATCACTCCATCAGGGAAACCCCGAAGTTTTTTTTTGAGGAAGTAAGCAAATCATTCCCATTTCCTTAAAACTTCTTCCGTTTTTTTAGGGGGAGGTGCCCCCCCCCCCCTCCCCCCCCGGTATCTGTCTTTGTTCCTCCCTTTTGGAAGTTTTGGAGGCGAGCAGTCCCTTTGGGGCCCTTTCCCCCCGAAGAAGGATGATCGTTGTTTTTGGTACTGACAACGATTAGCCGACTCCTGGGAGACAAATCCTTTGCCAAAGCCCCCCCTTTTTTAATAGCCTGCGAACCCCCTTCTTTACGCCTTCAGAAAATTGCCGCACGCTAGTGAAGACTCTCACGACTCTGGGAGGAGAAACCCTTACATAGTTTCCGGGTGGGGTCTTTTTCCTTACTCCCCCACTCGTAGGATGGCTTCCGGCAGCGGGAATAGTTCTCCCTTTTCCCCCCCCCTCTGACTGACCACAAGTCTCTTGTGCCTCATAGACCCCCAAGACGTATACCATTCCCCCTTAACCCCCCTCTCCTTCCTTTTCATGAAAACCCCCTTCTGGAGAAAGCCTTTTTCCCAGAATATGACTAGGCGCCTCACCACCAAGGTCCCCTTTTTTCTCTCTGAGAATTTGTGCAGTCCACCCTGTCGCCGGGACTTAGCTAATTTCTAGAGGGTAAGGTCCTTGCGTGGCTTTCTTTTTCCTTCCCTTTCCCATTTGACCCCCCTTGCCCATAAAACTATTCTTTTTTCTCCTCCCTCTGGTGGTGTGAGAGCCCTTCTTTAGGGCTCTTCTTTTTTGTGGCTGTCCCCCCTTTTCTTAGGAGGATAGTGGAAGAGCCTCCTTCTAGTAGCCCCACTTTTTCCCTCAGCCCGTCTTTGTCCAACTTCCTCCTTGAGGAGCGCTTTCCCCATTTTTGGTGAAACTCTTCTCTTCTGAGGGACCCCTTTTTGAACTTACCCTTTTTTTTGAAAGAATAATCAGAAGGTTTTTCTCTTTAGAGTGCCTTCTGGTGTCTTCCTTCAAGCGACCATTTCCTTTCTTTAGCACCTCTCACTAAAAGATTGCCTCTCAGATATTACTCTTCTGAGGTTTTTAGTCTTGTCACCGAAAAAGGGTTTCCCCAGATGTAGAGTTCCTCCTCCTCGCTTTTCTTTTTTCTCATTTCTCATAATCTGCATTTTTTCTTTTTTCCTGTGTTGCGAACTGATGTCTCGCGAGATATTCCCTTGATGCTCTCCTCTCTAGTTCCATACAACGGATCTTTATTACCAAGGGTACCTTTCATCCCCCTCGATTTTAAAGAAATCCCCCACCTTTCCCTTCCTCTTTGGGTCTTTTTAAACAGTTTCCCGGACTTTGTTTTAAATTTCCTTTGACAGAAATATCTCTTTTCTTTCCTTTAGATCCCCCTAGGGATCTGTTTTTATTTATGAGTCTTTTTTCCCTTTTAGCCTTTTTCTTTCTGATCTTGTCTTATCATTCCTAGATGAGATAGTTTTTCTTCAAGCTTTTTGAACCCTCCCCCCCTTCTTTCCTGCGTTCCGGGAAGTGATCATCAGATCCTTTTTCAGCCTTGAGCGCCTCTCTACCGACCTTGAGCCCCTCCTTCATTTCTATTCCAAATCCCTTTGGGGTTGCCCCGGGGTGATTCAAGGTTCAGACCCCCCTCTTAGTCCCCCCCCCCCTATCAAAAACCCTCTTTGCGCACCTTCCTGCAGAAGCAGCGTCTACCTGATTCTCCCCTCTTCCCCCTCTCTTCCTTTTGAGTAGATTTTCCTTTAAAGTGGACAAAGTTCTGTCGCATCTTCCCCCCCGTCCGGAGGGTCCTTAGGCCCTTCGCAGAATAGTATTCCCCCCGGTAGTATTTTTGTGAAGTTTCATATCAACCGCCGTCCTGTTTTTATCTTCTTCATGTTTTTTTTCTTTTCCCCCTTTCCTCATATGATAGAGGGGACCTCTATTAGGTTCCTTTTCCCCATTTCCAGCCGCTGTCTTCCCTTTCCTCGCCGCACTTCTTTTTCCCCTATTTGTATCTTCTTCTTGATTATCTTTATCCCCCCTTTTCTCGGCCTTTCAGAGGAAGGGGATTTCCCTTTCCACGAATTCTTGTTTTTCACCCCTACTTTATGACCTCCCCTTTTAGTTTGCCGTCCTGAATGGTCCCCTCCTCCTATAGTGAGCTTCCCCCCCCCCTCAAGTGTTTTGTCCATGGCATTTTGGTGTTCTTCTGGATCTTTCCGCCGCGGTAGGATCTATCTACTTTTCCCTTCTTTTTTCCTCTTCCTTTTTACCTTTTTTTACTTTGCCCTCCCCCCAAAAAAGTCCCCCTTCCTCCTCGTCTTTGATGGTGTCGAGTTTTCCTCAGGTTTTTTTTTTCCTCGAATTCTTCAATCCTCCCCGATCCTTTTCCCCTCCGACTTCTTTTTTCTGAAGAGAAATCCTTCCTTCCCCTGGAGAGTCCCTTCAATCTATTCCCCAGTTACGGAGGCGAGTGTATCGACTGCGTCTTTTCCTCCGGGAACCGCTTTCCCCTCCTAGCATTGTCTAACACCCCTTTTTCTTCTCCCTGAAGAGGATATCTTTTTCTACGGCGCGAGGTGGGATTTTCTTTTCCCTTTAGGGTCTTTTCACCCCCCTTAAGAGGTCCTTCCATCGGCGGAGAGGTTAGGATCATCCCCCCTTCTGGTTTTTTTTATTTAGATTCCTTCTTTCCGCGACTCAACGATTTTTCTAAGAGTACCCTTCCTTCCTCCGTATGCTCCTTTCTTTCGCTTTCGTTCCTTTTTTTTCTGTAAAGGGGCGCCGTTTTGATGTCTCCTTTTACAATTTGTTGTCTTTTGTCTGCCCTTTCCCCCCCCGCTCAACCCTTTACTTCTTAGAACCGCGACTGTTGCTAGACATTTTTCTCAAGTCCCTTGTTTTTCAACTTCTCCGGATGATCTCTGTCTCTTAACGGTTTTTCCCCTTTTCCACCTTTTGTTGGAAAAACTTTCACGTGCAATTTCCGAGCTGCTCTCTCGTCCTGCATTTTCCTTCAAACCGACTCTCCCCCCCAGTCCTTGAAAAGTTATTTCCACACCCCTCTCTCTTTTTTTTTTCTCGTAACTTTTTTTTTTTTCAAGGAAGCACATCCTATTCTGTCACGTTCTTTCCCTTTCCGCAAACGGCCTGGTGCTTTTCTTTCTTTTCGTCACCCCCCTTCGGTATTTTCAGTGATCCTTTTCGTTGGTGGAATTTTTATGTCTTTGTAACCTTGGTTTCCAAAGGTTCTCCCCCTTTCTTTCCTGCCCCCTTCGAGCATATTTCCCACATACTTCTCCGACACCAGCATCATTTTTTTTCTCCCCCCCCGAACTCGCCATCTTTAACTCAAACCTCTCCCGCGGAGAGGAATTAGATGTTCCTGAAAAGAGCTAGGCTGTACCCACCTAAGGGAGAGAACCTTGGTGGAGGCTTCCAGTGAGCTTTTTTCCTACAACATATCTTACTTGAGCATTTCACTTGTTGATACTTTTTTCAGGGCCGATCCTCCAAACCCTTTTATCCCCACCTTTAACCGTCATCCTCCGACCTTCAACAGCCAACTCTCGCTTCCCTCCCTCTTTTTTCCCAGCATCCTTTTTTTTCCAAAGCGTTCGACACCTTTCTCTTTGTTGCAACATCCCCCACGTGGCCCTCGCTCCCCCTCCCTTTGCTCCCTCTTTTCTCAACGGAAAGAATTTATAGCGTTCTTTCCCGGTAAACGTCCTTTCCCATGCGTAAAAGCCACATCCCTTTTCCGCGCCCTCCCCCTCTCCTCTCCTTTTGTTTTTCTCCTCTAGGTTGGAGGCGTTTCTTTTTTTTGTATTGGATTCGGTCTTTTTCCCCCCCCCTCACGTCTGTGAAAAGTATTTCTCGTTTCCCGTCCTCTGGATTGATTTCCCCCCCCTCAATTCCGCCCTTTTTTTTGTCTTGGGGCCCTCTTTTCTGGTACAACTCCCCCTTCCTTTTCCAAACAGGGGTTTTCTCTCAGGATCTGTCTACTTGAAGGGGTTGGCTTTCGCGTGTTTTGAATTTTCCCCCCACTTAAGTGTGGGTTCTTCGCTGAATTTTGAAGATTTTTTGTTCAGAACTCGTAGGCCCGATCGAGTCCCACTAAAGAACACCGCTGGGCTCCCCCCCATGAGGCTTCAGAAAACATTTCTCCAGATATATTAATATCTCTCTTTAATGCTTTTCCCTGTTCTTTTTTGGTGCGCTCAACTTGTGTTTGAGCGCTTTTTGCGGATGCTTCCCTCCTTTCTTCAAGGAAAAACCTTGTCGTTTCCCCAAGGGTACCTTTTCAGCCCCCTTAAAACAAATTTCCCCCCCTTTAGAACCCCTTCCTCCCTACTCCGGTTGGTTTTCCTCAGCCCGACCTCAGTTGAGAACTTCCCCCCTTAGTGGAAAGCATTTTCTCTTGGCTTTCCACTTGTCTCCCCCAGTTGGCCCTTCCTTTGATCGTCCTAAGGGAAAACCTCTTCTTCTAGGTTGCTTTTTAGAGCTTCATAGTTTTTTGCAGGGTTGATTCCCCCTCATCTGTCGGAAGATTGCTGCCACTAACACTTCACCTTGTTTAAAAGCACCACTTATTCGGTACAGTTAGCCTTCCCTCCGGATTTTTCTCCCCCTGCGCCTTCTCACCGTCATATTCAAGACCCTCTGTTTTCCCCTGACAACACCCCTCTCTCGGGTCTTGCCTTTGTTTTGTCCACCAGACACACCCGCGGAACCCCCTTTGTCAAGGTTGATCATCCCCCCCCCTGCCCTCTTTTTCTCCCCAGTTACTTTCCCTGCTCCCTGAGAGAAACCTTTTCTTCTCCGGCGCCCCCCCCTTCTTTACTGCCTCCCCTCCTTTATTTGACCCACTTCTCGCTTTACCCCCGAAAGCGGATGCCTCCTTCTGGAACCCCCGATAGTAAACTGAACCCCTTTCCCCCCCTTTTTGCCCCCCCGTTCCATCCTAATTAATAATCCTCGCATTTTTCCCCTATTAAGGTGGGAACTTTTTTAATTTGGGTTTCTCCTCTTCAGGAATGCACATATCCGAATTCCCCCGAAAGGAGGCTTCTCTCAATGGACTTTACCATGAATCTATATTCTCCCCCCCTTCCATGGTACTCGTAAGCGGCTTTCTTTCATTCGTAAAAGACCCTTCCCAGCCCCTTCTCCCGATTTCTTTTCCCCCCGATTCTTGTTCTCCCACAGCGCACCGCTTACGCTCCTCCCCGCCTGGTTTTTCTTTTTGCACTTCTGGTTTGTTTTTCTTTTTCCATAGGACGCCGAGTTTTTTTTTCCTCCTCCTGAGAGAGAGCCTTTTTTCTTTTATCAGTTTTCCTTCTCCTTTCCCACGTACCTATTACTCCTCCTTTTTGAAAGGAGGTGGATGTTTTCGATCCTTTTGGAGAACAAGTCAGAGCCCTCCCTTTTCTTTCAGCCCCTCTTTTTTCTTGGCACGCGCCTTTGAAGATGAATCCCTTCGGGCCTCTCCCCCAACATGACTGATCTTTTCTTTTTGATATATACCCCTTCTCCACTTCCGGATCTTTCCTTTCTGAGTGTATCGAATGCGGATGGCCTGCAGCTTTGCACATAAAGCTTTTCCCTTTCCTAGCTTTCCTCTCCACTGACATGAATATTTGATCTCTTCTTTCGGTGTTCTTTCTAAGTAGGAGCGGGGGGTCCCCCCCCTCCCTGTTTCCGATGTTTTTTTCATCTCCCTACTCGTTGCCTAATAATCTTCGGGCTTTAGCTGATTTTTTCCCCCTGTACGCTTTTTTCTACGATGACAAACCCCCCGATTTGCTTTCTGGTGCGCGAGCTGATGCGTTTTTACCACTTTCTTTCTTTTTTTTGTTGATTAGTACAAATTCTTCCCTCTTTTTTGTTTTTGGAGGTTTCCTTACTTTTTTCGTCCCTTCCTCGTGGTTTTCTTTTTAGATCGAGAGAGGCTTTTTCTTCTTCTCTTGCAGGAACGCGAGGCATTCCTCCTCGGAGTCTCCTCATTTTTCCCTGAACAGTTCCCCTTTTCAGAATTGCTACAAACCATCCCTCCGGAAAAGACCATTTCTCCTCCCTTTAGTAGCCCCTCTTTTTCCCCCCTTTTAACAGACATAGCTCTTTAAACCCGCGCCGGCCATACTTTTCACTTCTTTACAAGAGCTCTTCCCTGGCCCTTTTAAGACAAGATCAGCCCGGTTTCCCTTTTTCTTCAAATCACCCCCCCCCCTTCCTCCTTTGGACGGTTGCTCCCCAATCCCCCCCTTCGGAAGTTGAGGCGGGGTTTGTGGAAGCTATTTTTATTTCCCGTGAAGACACTCCTGAACTCTCTTTTGTAAGAATTTTTTTCTCCATCAGGTCCCTCCAACCCTTCGACCCAATTTCCTCAGATGAGAGCCTTCGGTTTCTAAGTGAATCCCCCTGTAAAATGACGTTCTTGGACCGTCCCATTCTGCGCCAACATTGACACGTTTAGAACAGTTTTTTTCTTTCAAGTTCTGCTTTTTTCCCCTTGAAGGTTTCTCTGGCCCTATAGTTGTTCCCCAGTGCTCCTTTTCTTCTCAAAACCTGAATCCTTTCAGAAACTTTCCCCTCGTTTCCCCTCCTGCAGGAATTTCGCTCTATCCACGAATAATTTTCTCAAATAATTTATAACCCCCCTTAATGAATTCGGATAGTCCTCCATGGCCCCCCACCTCTTCTGGATCCTATCCCAAACGGCGGGAGAATTCTTATCTTCCTCAATCATTTCTCCTGTTTCCCTCCTCTTGCTGGACTTCCCTCCCCTTTAACGAAGCTTCCTTTCCAGCAACTCATCCCCTAGATAAAACTACCTCCCCCCCCCGTTGTTGTTTCTTTCTAGATCTTTTCCGCCCTTTTTTTAATGGGCTTGGACCATTCATATCCCTTTTTTCCTAGTGGAAGCTCCGAGACTCCCCTTTTGGACTCCATTATGTCTTTCTCCCAAATTATGCATGTTCTCTTATTAGGCTTTTCCGCTTTGGCCCTCTTGGTCCTCCTAGCTTTCTTTGACAAACTTTTGGCGACACGTCCAGGCTATTTCCACGAAGTTCCTCGATCGGTTTTTTTTTTCGCTTCCGATGGGTTTTCTTTTCCCTGAGGTTGTAATGGCCCGATCAATTTTTTTTGCGAGTTTTTTTGCAAATCTTCCTCCGTGTTTTCCCTAACCTACTTCATGAGACTCTTCGGAAGACTTTAAGTTTTTGTCCACATTTTCCACCCCCCCCCTGTAGAAGTTTAGCCCTCCCCTCGATGGATGGATCCCTTTTTCCTTGCAAATCCGTCTGTTGTGAAGGATGGCCATCTCTAGAGGGGAGTACTCGCTCATTCCTTTCTGTATTTGGAGAGACCTCTCTCCTCGAGAAGTTCCTGATCCCACCTCCCCCCTTTAGGAGAATTTGTCTTCCCATTTCCCCCCCTCTTACCCTCTCCCCACCCACTCAGCCCATACCCCCTCCTGAGTCGGTGGATTTTTTTCCCGTCAAACAAGAGCCAGTCCTTTCCATCATCCCCCCCAAGCATTACTCTCTTCCTTGCAGTTCCACCCTTTGTTATCATTCCCTTCTAGAGGATATGGTTGTGCAAATTTCTGTATAGTTGAGGAGCGTTTCCTCAGTTTAACCCCCTTGATTTTTTTTCCTTTCGGACCTTCTAATGAGATCGGGCCTTCCTTTTTTCCCCTCCATTACAGCTTGGAAGTGTCCTTTACAGGCCATTTTTTCTGAACGCTTTCTTTCAAAAGAACCTCTTGCCCTCTTTTCCTCCCCTGATAAGAAGGTTTCCTATCCCTTTCCATCAAGGTTAAGACCCCCCCCCCAAGATACCCAAATTTTTACTTTCCCCCTCCCCACCGATCGTTTTCCTTTGTACAGAAACTGCTTTCTCCTGCGCGCCTCCCCATCCTTCTTCTTTCCTTTTCTTCGTAGATCCTTCTTCAGTTGCCTTGTCAGCGCCTTGCCCCATCCCCGAAGCGGATCTGGCCACCCCCCCTATTTCCCCCTCGTTCTCTTTTTTTTCCACGCATAACTCCCCCGCGCCTTTATCCCCTCTAATACCCCCCCCCCCCTTTTCGCATACTTCTTTTCCTTCTCTTTTGTTAACGGCTTCCCATTTCAATCCCTCTCCCTCAGCGGTTCTATTCCTATCTACTGGAGTGCTTCTCTCTTTCTCTTCAACTACCTTTTTTTTTCTCAGCGGAAGTCCACTCCGTCCCGTCCTTGTCGGATCCCCTCCTTTTCGAAAAATATTCTGCCCCTCCCTTGTTATCCCTCCGCCCCTCTAGTGCGCTCCCCCCACACTTTTACGTCTACCTTTCTCTTTAACAATCTCCTTTTGGGTTGGGTTTTCTTTTCCCCTTCAGGAATGTCCGCTTGTCGATCCCCCTCTCCTCCGTGTGGTTGTTTCCTCCTCTGACCGCGTTCTTACGCAGAAGAACCTTTCTCTTGTACCCTCCTCCTCTCTCTTTTTTTTTTTTTTTTTTTTTTTTCTGCTTTTTTTGTTTGTTCCGCCCCTTTTTTTGGTGTAGAGCGCTTTCAGCCTTCCAGTCAGAGAAGGCCCCCCTATTGTTTTCCCCCCCTCTACGTTGCTCCTTTTGGGGACGCGATGCACTCTTTTCTCCCCATTCCCTTTTCGTAACATGGATTCCCCACGGTAGTTTCCTCAAGTTCTGAGATAGTTACCTTTTCTTCGTATTTTTTCTGAGGAAAATGGGTTCTTTCCCCTCCACTACTCTTCCCGACCCTTCTTTTCCTTCCCCATTTTCTAGTTTACAACCTGTTCTCGAAAGGCTTTTTTCTTCAAGTATCTGTGAAGGAAAACCCTCCTTCCCCCCCTTTTTTAGTTACTTGCTTTCGGGCGGGTGCCGTACTTTCTTCACCCTCTTCCTGTGCTCTCTTGAGGCAGATTTCCCTCTTGGTTACAAGATTCGACCCTTTCCTGATGACCACCTTGTTTCTTTTTTTGCGTCTCCTTCTTGGTGAGGTTACAAAGTCCCTCGAGATTTTTTTCCAACCTGAGGACATTTCCGATCGTTTTTTCCATCTTAATCACACTCTCCAAGAAAGAGAGAGTTCTTTTGAACGGCTTTTTCCATTTTTATTTTCCTTTGAAGTTTCTCTGAGAACTTCCCTTGTTTACCTTTTCCTCTCGTGGGAGGTCCCCCCCCCCTTCTTTAATCCCCCCATCCAGTTCTAAAGATGCTCCCCCAGGTCCCCCCCACCCAGAGAATAGCTATTCAAAAGTCTCCTTTAAATCATCTCCCAACCCCCCCCCCCCCCCCGCAAAGCCACCCCCCCCCCATCCTAGAAGAAAGATAATTTTCTCACCCAAGCCCTCTCTTTTCCATGCTCCTCCTTCTTTGAGCAAGGCACCTTTATTATGCTCTTTTTTCGAAAAGGCAATTCTTTCCTTTTTTAAAAAGGTTTCCCTCCCGGATAATCTATTTTTCTTGAGTGGTTTTCCCCTCTTTGGCTTTTTTCATGCACACTTCTGAAAGTACTTTTACGTTTTCAGGAGGCCCCTTCTTAAGACCCACCTTTTTTTCAACCCCCCGAATCCCTCTTCGAGCCCTTGTTGGGGGATTTACAAGTCTCCCCCCCTTTTCTTCCCATCTTGAAGATTTATGGCATAAACTCCCCTCGAGTTTTTCTATCCTAACTACAGGGGGTCTTGGATGTTCACTTTCCTGCTGGAGGCCTACAAACTCTTCTTCCTTTCCTTTCTGGCCGGGTATCCTCCGTGCAGATCTTTTTTCAAAAACCTTTTGGGACCCTCCCTCTTCCCTCACCCTCGACCTCGGCGAACCGCCCCCCCCCCTGACTCGAGTATTTTCCTGACCCCCGTTGCGCCCAGACGTTTACCCCATCCTTTACTGAGGATTACTCTTCGCAACGTCCCGGCTTCCCCCGGCGGAGGAATTTTGTTGCCTTTGTCGGTCTCCTAGCGCGGGTAGGCCCTTCCCCGTAAACCGTCATCTCTTTGCCATTTTCTCCCAGAGCTCACCCCTCCTATCTTCTTTCTCCTTTTTTGTTGTGTTTCTTTCTTAGATAGTTTTCTCTCTCGAATGTGGGATTGACCACTTGTTACAGCTTTACCTCCTTAAACGAGATCCGTAGAGTTCCTTCTTTGGTCCTGACAAATTTCCCTAGTTCTGTTTTTTTTTCTTTGAGAGAGGGCGGCCCTTTTTCGTTTCCCTCGTGTCTCTTCCCAGGGGCTTGTCGACCCCTCGGCTTTTTCAGGAACGTTGTCCCTTGTTTTTTTGGCTTGTTTGTTTCTTCATTCACTGAAGGGTTTTATAGGCCCCCTTTTTCTCAATTTTTTTTCTCGGTAGTGCTTCGATTACGACATCCTGAATCCCTCGACGCACTTTTTTCACCGAAAACAATGGCTTCCCTCTTCTAGCCCCTCATTTTTCATAGACCCTTTTCTCTTTGCTCTTCTCCTTTAAAACAGTGGTCTCCCATCCGATTTCGCGCGCGATTTGATTCCCCCTCTTTTAAGAAGAGTTTTTTTTCCCCCACTCATGTCCCCTTCTCGACGGTTTTAAAGGATCCTTTCTCCTTCACCCCCTAAAACTTTCCGCCCTCCCCTTCCCGGGTTGCTTTTTCCCCCCTTTCCACCCCCTTCGGCCGTTGAGATTTTCCCGTGACCGCGATCTTCTCTTTTCGTGTCCCTTTTCCCTGCAAACGCCCTCCTCGTTTTGGAACTTATGAGTATCTTTCTTTCCCTGTTTCTTCTAACCAGATGATTTTGCCGGGATTTGCGTCTTCCCTTCTGTATTTGAAACTTATTTCAGCCCACCTTCTTCTTTCGCAGTCCCTCAGATCTCCTTAGAGCGGCTTTCCCCTCCCCTTCCCCCTGAATCCCCTTCTCCCTCTAGAATTCCCACTCCCTCTCGGTTATTGCCCCACCCCGTAAAATAAAGGTTTTTCCCCAACCAGCGCGTCCCATTGTTTCCTTCCAATCACCTCCTATGATTCCCCCGGTTTTTTTTTTTGTACATCACTTCCTAAGAGTTGTCTATAAGGAGAAATAGTTTCTTCTTTCCGCGCCCTAGCGTCTCTTTCTTTCGATAATCTCCCTTCCCAATCCCACCCCTTTTTAAATTCGGAAACCTCTCAGCTCTTCCCCATGAACATCGCTTTTCCCTTTCTTCTTCAAACTTAATTCATCACCCCCCTCTTCCTGCTATCTACTTTCCCCTCCCTTGGGAAAACGATCCTCTCTTCTAGGTCTTTTGTTATTTGTCGTTTGATGAACACCTTTTTTCCCTCAGGAGAGAAATTCCCGGAGGCCCCTTATTATTACTTCTATCTATCAATAAAGTGTCTTTTACTAGTACGCTTTTCTTTTTTAATAGTAATAGACGCCCCCTTTGTTCTTGGCGTCACCTCTTCTTTATGAGCCTCCCCTAGTTGAAGGAATTCTCGTACTCCCCAGAGAAATTTCCGTGAGAGATCTGGTCCCCCCCCATAAATTTCCCCCCCCCTTATATTACCATAGTGACTGTTTTTTTTATGGAGTACTCTCTCTCCAGAGCTTCTTTTTCCCTAATACTAAAGTGTTCTTCTATCCGATTTAGAACCCAAATCCCCCCAAGTAAAGATTTTTTTTTCTACAGCACCTTCGCTCTTGTAGAGAGCCTCTATTAGATGTGGCTCTCACGTCAAGACACGCGTTTTGTTAACGAGGTACTCTTTAATGTGGAGACTGCATTAGTTTTACCTTCCGAATTCTAGCCCTCAAGGTAGTTGATATATAATCTTTTTCTGAGATATTTCCCCCTCCCTGTCCTATTTTTTTTTCTGGGAAGCAGGGAAAACTTTTCAAATATATTGCCCTGATGAACTCTTCTTTCTTTTCCCCCTAGCGTATCTTGAGTATCCTGAAACTTCTTACTTGGGATGCTTTTCCTTGAAAAAAAGCATTTTTTCCTTCGTTGACTCTCCCTGCTTTTACTTTTTCTCGCAGCCATCCCCACGATGCGGCGGTGCGCCTTTTCTCTGAGGAGCTGCTTCCCCCCTGGTTCCCCCCTCCCCGCCTCTGACAAGGCTTTCCCATCCTCTTGCCGGAGAAAGCTTTCGCTCTTCTTCGCTTTGCTCTAGTCTTTGTTGACCCTTCCCCCCAACTTTTTCCCTACAATTTGACTATGGTTTTTTTCGGATGTGCCCCGTACTGAGCAAGCCCCCCTTGCGTGGTTTTTTCTTTTTTGTTCTTTTTTCCCATTCTGGCAGGCCTCGCAAGTCTTTCTCTGAGAGCTTTTTCGAAGAGTCCCTCTCTTTTGGGAACCCCCCCCACTCTTCCCAAAGAACCAGTCTCTCATTCTTTGATGATCACTTCCCTACCCTCCTGATCACGGCGACCCCGCTCCCTGAAAAAGATATCCCCCCCCCCCCCCCTCCGGAGTTGATGGCTTCCCTTTTCCTGAGAAATTAATCCGCTTATTCCCTTCTCTCCAATAGCACACTTCCCTCCCTGTTGGGACGTTTTTCCAGAAAAGGTCGCTCTTTCTTAGGGCTTTCGTTTCAATGTCCGGGAGAAGTCCAATTTTCTACAAAAGGCTACCTTCGTAAGCGGCTACCCCTTCGCTCGAGTCTCTTTTAAAAAGAGCCGCCCCCTTAACCACCCCCCTCTCTAGACTCACCCCCTCCAGGAAGGTTTCCATAGTCCGTGCAGAGCTTCCCTTCCTCACGAGAGAGTCGGAAGAAGGACCCCCCCCCTTGTTATGAGACCCCCCCTTCCGTGGGTCCCTTTGAGGCTTTTTCGTGTGAAATTCCCGCTGGATTCTCCACGGATGTCGCTTCCCTTGGAAGAGGTCTTCCCCAGTTCTCCCCTGTTTTTTTTGTGTTTTGTTTTTTTTTAGAAGGACCCCATCTACAGCCCTCCCCCACTTAAGACTATCCCCCCTTTCACCGCCCCTAATTTACCCTTTCTTACTCCCTTCATTGGAGAAAAGCGTCCCCGTTCTTACCTCCTTTTTTCGCTTTTTCTTTCTTCCTCATCAGAACTCACTTTTTTTCGTCCCTTCCTGGCTGACGGGAACCCTTTCTCTCCTCCGCGGTTCTTCTTTAACTCGCTTCTTTGTCAAGCCCCCCTTCCACCAATCCCCCAACCCCCCTTACATCCTCCTTTGCTTGTTCTGGTTGAGTCTTCTTTTTTTTTGAATGTAGGCTTGGACCTTACCCCCCTTCCTGGGTTAACGACCTCGTTTCCCCCACGATACCTAGTTCCCCTTAAGCCCCTTCTCTTTCTCCTGAAAAAATTACTCTTTTGATGAGAGCGCTTCAACGTTCCTTCTGGGTTCTTCCAAAGAGAGAGAAGAGATTTTACTTTTCGAACAAAGTTTTTCCTTAGAAAAAGGAGTACATGGGGGTTCCACGGTGTCCCCTCAGGGAACCAAGGCGTTCCCTTTTTCGGGAGGTTTGTACCTTTTCGGGTTCTGTTCAACATACGCTTTTTTTCTTAGCTGCTCGAAGAACTCGCGGTCCCCAAAGAATTGATCTTTTTTTTGTCTTCAAGAGCCCCGTTTTCCCAAACACTTTTCCCAAGATGTCGAGTACCGACCCTTTCTGGTTATTGAGACACTACTTTACACATCCCCGTGAATTTTTTCTTGCTTTCCCCCTACCCCTGTTTTTGCAATCTTTTTCTGCTGGGGTTTTCCCCCTCCCCTGATGCCTTTCAGTTTTCCCATCTTGGTCGTAGCGGCAACCCCTTTTGATAAAGACCCACTATCTCAAACCACCCCCCCCTTTTCAACTTCTTGTCCCCCTTTCCCTGTGGTCTCCCCCTTCGCCTACTCTTCTTTCCATCAGCATTACCGCCAATAGCTTTTGCTGAGGAACTCTCGCAGCCAGACCACTCTCTGGGATTTTGGTTATTAGGCTGTTGCGGGCCGCGTCATTTCTAGAATGCTCGTCCCTTTGCTAAGTAATTTTCCCGCCTCTTCCTCTGTCTTTTCCCCCTGCAGTTGTTGCCCCACGTCTAACCCGTTCTCCCCCCCCCTCCTTTGATAGCATTGCGCGGCTTTTTTGCCCTGCCCTCCCGCCTGGAACCCCCCTCCTTTTTCTTCCTTTCCCCAGCCCTCCCTGCTAAGTACGTTTCCCCCCATTTTCCCACAAACCAGGGCACCCCTCACTTTTCCATTCCCCCCTGCTTCTTTTTTTTTCTCTTTAACAGCTTAGCTCCCCTTTTCTTCGTGCTTTGGAAGGAATTTTTTTCTGGAGAGAGTTTTACCGTGTCCCCTATTCCTCTTCCAAGAAAAGCCCCTTTTCCTGATCTCCCCGACGATTAAGAAGCTTCTAGAATGATGTTTTCCCCCGAATCCCTAATTACTCCTTTCCCCCCCTTCTCCCTTCTCACCCCTTTTAATGTGGGGGGTTTTTCTCTTCCTTTTCACTTTATTTTTAAAGATATTAGGGGGCTTTCCCCCAATTCCCCCTGCAGAGGAGAGACCTTCGATTTCCTTAGCCTCTTTCTTTTTTTTTTTTTTATTCTTGGATCTCACCCTCTTTTTCATTTACTTGAGGACCTTTATTTAATCTTCCTCGGTCCCCGTCAACGAATCGTTCTTCGACCCTTCTTCTGCGACCCGCATAGTTGAAGGAAATTCTTTCTCCAACATTCCCCTTTTCGTGAGATATCCTCCCTTCTTTTCCCCCTTTCGTTGCAATTTTTTTTTTCCAGTCCAACTTTCTTCCGCCTCTTCGTTTCTTTTTCCTAAGAATCTTTTCTCTTCTTCTCTCCGACCTCCTTCTTCTTTTTACCCCTCCCCCAACGTCACGATTTTCTCTACCGCACTTATTTTTCGGTCGAGGCGCACGATTCCTCTTTTTTTTTTTTTTGTCCCTCCTTCCTCGCAACTATTTCCATAGATGTCCTTTTACTGTGGCTCCTCTTTCCGGCTCTTCCTCTTTAGTATCCTGAATTAATCCCCCTCTTGATATTAATCATTCGATAGTTCCACCTTCTGGCGGCGAGTTCTCTTTCCCTTTTCCTCTAACCCCCTTAATAGTTTCTCAGGATGTTTTCCCCCTATCGTTAAAAATCCCTTCTGAAAGTGCTCTTGCTTGTGCAGGATCTTGCGGGAGACTCCACCACCCCTCCATTTTCCCGTTAGAGTAGGGTGACTTTTCTTCCTTTCTGTTCTTTTTCCCCGGCTCTGGTAAATCCCCGCATGAGATTCTGACGGCCCCCTATTTTCCTCTATGTTTCTTAATGATGACAATTGAATTTACGGTGAGCAGCTTTTTTTCTGGATCCCCCCCCTCCCCCTTTTCCGTTTCTGAACATGGATGGGACTCCTTCCTTAGACGTAATTTCCTTTGGATGTGGAATCCCCAGTATCTCCTCTTTTTCAATTCTTCGAGGCCTTTTTCAAAGGCTTGCTCTCTTTTTTTTCTCCACCCCCTTCTTTTTTTCATATCTTCTTTAGAAGGGTGGGGAGGGGTTAGTGCCCTCCCCTTCTTTTAGAAGACTCTTTATGATGATTCCCCCTCCCCTGCTCCTTTTTCCACGGGAGAAACGCGTACGATCCCTCCTCTTCCACCAAAGACTCGAGCTTTCTTTTGCTTTTTTACCGGCCAATTTTTCCCATCAGGTAATTCTGGAAAATTCCCCCTTGCCTGGAGCGGGGGCTCCCAACATTCCCCCCCCCCTTTTTCTTTTGGAGTTCCTTACTTTTCTGGAATCGAGGCTGATCCTGGGTTCCTCCCCCCTGCTACGACCGTAAGTTTTCCAACTTCTCTTGTGTCCGTCTGAACCTCTTTGCAAAAGCACAACCAGTTATGCGGCCCCCCCCTCCTAGGGGGTAAGCCATGTCCGCAAATCCCTCCCCCTAATCTCTTTCCCAGACCATCGCTTTAACCCTCTCCTCGCAAGGGTGGTCTTCCGTCTCCTTCCTCACTAGTCAGGAGGTCGCTGGCCTTTTTTTTCTCGATGAATCCCATTTCTTTGTTTCCGCCTACCCTGACAAGCAGATTATACACTTCTTCCCATCCCCCCCCATGACTTTTTTCCTTAATTAGTTAATGAAACCCCTTTCTAACAATTTTTTCTCACCTGTCTTCTTCTGAGTGAAAAATTTCCCCCGCGCTCCTCCCATCCCCCCGGAGGAATTTTTCCTAATACTGGCTGCCGGTCCCTCTTTTTCGCTTTCTTCTCTGAGGTAAAACGAATCCCTGTGTACAATCCACCAAGTCAGAGCCTCCCCCCCTCTAGCTTTTCCCTCCTTTTGTTTGCTTTTGATTCACTTCGGCGATATTTTTGCACTTTTGACCAGTAGGAATGTTCTCTTGGACTCCTTCCCCTAGTCTTTCCCGGAAGAAATGATTGGTCTTCCTTTTTCAGTGAGTTTTTTTTTTACTTTTCACCATTTTGGTGTCCCTTCTGGACCTTTCTTTCACAAGGGTTGTAGAAAGCTTTCTCTTTTTTTTTTTTTCTGTAATTCCTCCTGTTTGGAAGGTTAGCCGCTTTCATTGTTCTTTTTTATATGAGCTTCCTAAATTTTTTTTTTTTCACCCACTTTCGTCTTTTCTATGAAGAGGCTCTCCCCTACGATTTTTTTCTGACGACAGATTTTACCCTTTTCCTACAACCTTAAAAGATGTCGTTTAGAATCCCTGATGGTATTGAGACATTCTTCCGCCTTGATGACTTTTTCCACCGACTTGGTGGTTTTTCCCTTCTGATGGTTTTTTACCGTATGCTTTCCCCCCCTAAGAAGTTTGAAGTGTCCCCTTAAGGTTGGAGCCTTTTTTCTCCCGGTAAAAAGGATACTCTATTATCCCACCCCCCCTCAATACAATTCCCCATTAATTCGAAAGGGTTTGTTACTCCCCAACGCGCGTTGAGATCCCTCACGGACCTCCCCTTTCTGGATTACTCTTTTCTCTCTGACACTCCCGATCAGGGTGTCTCTTGATGCTTTCACCTTCTTCGCTTTTTCACATCGTTTCTGTTTTCATGTTCGGGCGGAACTTTTCTTCTCCTTCTTTTTTGCAAGTAAAGCTCACACTGAGTCTTCCCCCGCTTCCGTGATACTAGAGAGTTGCGCGGTTCCTACTTTCCTCTGGACAACTCCTTTCTCACTTTCCTCCCAGCTAGAGGTTCTTTCATTCTACAGTTTGCCGTAAAATAAAAGGGTTCATCCCGGAACACCCAAGTTTATCAATAACCCCTATCGATGCTCACCTTTCTTCCCAAATGAAGAATCTTTTAGCTCCTACGCTCCCTTAAGTAAGTTGGCATCTTAGGTAGCTTCTGGATTCCCATAGCCGCACTCTCCTCTTCCATAACTCTCAGCGATCGACTAGTCCAAAGAAGAGCTCTTGCCCTCGCGGAAAAGAGTTCTCCTAGGGTTCGCTTTAGAAGAAAGAAGGAATCCTCACAACTCATGTCTCTCCGATTCCTTTTTTCTGAAACCTTTATAAGTTTCAATTAGGAGTTGTCTGTCTTTTTCAGGCTTTCTGTCCATTCCCGTCACTTTTCGCCAGAAAGGAGTGTTTTGTTCCCCTCCTGAATGATATTCTTTTCCCCTACGTTCTCCTTTTTCAAATTTTGTCTTCCTTCCGTCAAACAGAATTCTTTTTTTGCCACAGACTGACATAGATGGCATTCCCCCCCCCCCGTTTTCCTTCCCCTTCATTTTTTTTTCTCCCCCCTTCCTCTGATAGTGAGCTCCCCCCCCTAAAAGGTTTCCTTTTGAGGAGCTTTAAAATAGTTCTTTTTTTCTGGCTCTCTCAGCCTTCCTTCTCCCTAATAAGTGTTGTTTTCCCGCGGCTTTTCCTCACGAAAGAATCCCCACTTTCCCCCCTCGCTTCGCTCCCCTGATGGTGGATGGTGTAGAGCTCCCTCCTTTCGCTGGTTCTTTTTTTGCGAACCAGTCAGAGTCTTTTTTTCTTTTTCCCCTCTCTTTGGTGCACTCGTTTTTCCTTTTTTCCGATGAAGATTCCCCCCCCCCCATTCTTTTTTTACATGCCCTACAACAGCACCCTTTTTGATATATAATCATAGCACCCCTGATAGTAACCTAGCTTCTCTCTGTGTCGTCCTTTCTGGATTTTTCTCCTTTCCCGTTTATAGAGTCCCTTTATGATGAACCCTTTTTCTTTTCCCCATATGATATATCTCTCCAGGACCCTTTCGGAGGAAGTAGGTTTTTCCCCCAATCCCTTCTTGAAATTCAGGCTTTCATTTTCCGAGGATCCCCCCTATGCTTGCGTTTGATGGTAGATCTGCTCCCTTTCCTTACTGATTCCTCCGGAAGGCCTTTTCTCCCGATGTTTTTTTTTTTTTTTTCTGTAAAACGCTTTTTTATTTTTTTTGACACTGTCCCCCGATGGTTGGCCGATGGGGATTCCCCTCTTTAGCAAGAACGCGCTTCCTTGGGGCCCCCTCTCTTTTTTTCGGAGGAGTCCCTTTTAAAGGAGGATTCTTTCCCGGGAGACGGGAAAGGGATCTCCTTTTTTCCCTTACTGTGCAAAGTTCGTTTCGAAGCGAATTCTACCTATTCTTTTCACCCCTTTCCCTTTCCATGGCTTTTCCCCCCCGCGACGAAACGATTTCCTTTCCCTTCAACCCCCCTCCCGAGAGCCCTTTTTTTTTTCTAAGGTCCTCTTTTTCCCCTCGCCCCAATCTCTTGTCACGTTTGCCCTGATTCCATCGCAACGGCTTTTTTGTGTTTCCCACAAAGAAAATTTCTTTCCTGTTGAGTTTTTTTTTGTTGTGGAAGTTTTGGCTGGTCTCCCTTTTGTTCCTACCCTACGGAAAGTAAGGATTTTCACATGCTCTCTTGATCAGGTGACCCATATTTCGTCCCAGACCTATGCGCGCACCACCCTTTTCCGATCCCTTAGGTCAGCGTAAAATCTTTCCCTTTCTTTCTTCCCAAAATAGAGGGCTGATTCCAAAAACTCTTGAGTCTCCCTTTATTTTGTTTCCTAGGAGGGCACTTCTGATGCTTACTCGCAGGAATAGTTGCCTTTTTACTATGCCCCATTTACTTGGGAAGCCATCCCCCCTTCAAGACCGTCCACTAGCGGACCTCCCCCACCCTTATAATTACTTCGCCCCACCAGTCCTCTTTCCAAAGCGTTAGACCCCCCCCTGTTTTTTCCTGCTGGAAGAGTTGGCCCCCCGAACATGGCCTTCTTTTCATCATTTCTCTTTGATTTGATGCCATATAAGGGATGAAGGGAACCCCTTGAATTTCTCGCTTTTTGCTCAATATGAGGGAACCGCTTCATGGTTCCACTCAAACAATAATCCCCCCTTCTTTTAATAATAATAAGTTTTTTTTCTCGCCCTCTGTCCTTCGATGAATTGGTTGCTTTGGTAGCCTCGGACACGATTCGGTTCCCCCCTTGGAAGACATAAGAGAGTGTTCTATTCTCATACCGGCAGACTTTGGATTGACTGCACACCCTAGTGGTATGATTATCGAGTGGGGACATCTTTGATTTTTAGATTTCCTTTTTATTATGATGAAAAAACAGTCCCCTTTATCCAATTTGGTTTTAAGGAAAGTTTAATCGATTCCTTGTTCAGCCTCAGTCTCTTGTATGAAGGTTTTATCTTTTTTCCCCCCCTCCAATTTTTTAGGTCATATTTTTCGAACCCTGAAGAGAGAAACTCCCTAAAATAATGACTTTATGGAACATCTCTTCTCGTGAAACTCCATCCCCCCTGGAGGCCCCCCTTCCCCTCACGTTTTCAGAAAAATTAGGGCTGGAGCCATTCCAGATATAGTGCCTTTTTCTCCGAGGGCTTTTTCCCCCCCTGGCGGGGGGCTGGAGGCTTGTTTTTTGAGCTGTTTATGTGGCGGAAACTTGCTTCAGTAGTTGCCCTTACTTTTTGTCCCCCTTACCCCCCACCTTAAAATACAGCAATCCGATTCCTTCCCCCTAAAGACACAGAATCATTTTTTTTTACAACCCGTCCCTCCCGGACTCCTCCCCCGCATCGTGACAGCATATCCCTTGCTCTTCTCCCTCGACAAGGCCCCTTCTGGGATACGGTTTTTTTTTCTCCCCTTGATGAGTCCTCTTTTTTGTTCGCCGTGGAAATTTTGAACCCCTCTTTTGCCGGGGGGATTTTTTTTCGCCAAACCTCTTCTCTTTTTGCCCTTGTTCCCCGAAAAAAGTAGACCAGGTACCCGTTTGATCCTCCTAGAGGAGCTCCGCGAGGGAATGGAAGGACCTTTGGAACACGCCCTCTTAGATATCTCCTCACGCTCGCGGTGAAGCTGGTTCTCTTCCTAGGTTAGACCCCCACCTCTTGAACCCCCCTTGTAATAAAGTTGTCCACCACCCCCCGTTACATCACCCGAGAGCATCTTAAGTCTCCACACTCCTCTTTCTTCCGTTGGCAATCTCTCGCCCGAATGTTTACCGGAGCCGTCCTTTACCATCGACTCCCCTCGCGGAGGATCCTTTCCGAGACTTTATGTCACCTGCTGCCCTCTAGAAGATGGTTTTCCCCCTCCCTTTCAACACAGAGAAATCTCATAGTATGTGTTAACTTACTTTTTCAGAATCTTTACCTCATATTAGGTTTTTGACACCCCTCGACGCAGGAGATTCCTTTTCTCATGGATTCCCCCCTTTTTTTAAGGATCTCATTCATCCTATACAACCTGCCCCGGTGTTCGTAAGTATTGGATGGGATTTCTCCCTTTTCTCCTAGACAAAGTCCAATCAATCTGCACTGTAAGTGAATCTCCTTTCACGAAAATCTTTTAGGCAATTATTTTCTAAAACAGCGCACGTTTTTTTTTCCAACATAACACCGGTTTTCGGTAGCGAGGAGATTTACACTTTGGGTACCTTGGTTTTCTTATTCCTTTCACGAATAGACGCTTTCTCTTTGTCATACTACTTTTGATATCCTTCGTACTCAGTGACCGCCGACTTAAAAAAAAAACCCCCAAACATTCCCGTCTCGCCTCGCGGGGGACGTGATGGGGCTGTTATTTGCAGTCCTACTTTTCTTGTGGGGAGAACCCCTTCCAGGCCCCTTCCACCTATTTTTTTTCAATAGAGGAAAGGACCCCCGCCGATCACAGGCATGACTTCCACTCTGACGAGCTTCCTCTCCCCCTGTGTTTATATTTCTCAAGAATCGTCTCCGTTCACCTTTTCCGTGTCGGAGATTCGGTGTCCATTTTCTTGAACCTTCCCCTTTTTAAGAGATGCACCCCTAGAAGGATTTCCGGATCTCCTGACTATCCAGAGAAATTGTCTCCGAGTGTACTTTCCCCCGCAGTATAAGATGTCCCCCTATCGTCGTTTTGAAGGAGCATCTTCGGGGGTCGTTTTTGATGCGTCGCGTCTAAAGGGGTACATTCTGCTACGAAGGAACTTCGATTGCGCGTTTTTTTTCTCGTGCTTTCCTTTTCAAGGTCGCAGTCTTTGATTGTGCAACTTGAGTAAACTTTTGTGGGTCTTGGATGGGAAGCACCCTTCATCCCCGCTTGAGGCGTTTTTAGATTCCTGCAGAGGGTTTCCCCCACTTCGTCTTTTTTCACGAGAGGTTTCTAGGAGGATCATGTGCATTTCCCTTTTCTTGTGGGAGAGGTTCCATCTTTTTAAGTCCCATACAGAGCGACCACCGTACGCCCCGATGATCCCTCCTATTAGTCGATCGCGAATTGCGAAACAGCTCCTCCCCGTTCCACCCCCCTCACGAGAGGCGTTCCTCCCCAGGCGCCCTCTTATTCACCCGGCTGTCTTTGCTGGAAAATTTCCGGGCTAGCGTTGGCCCTTTGCTCCAACGTTCCGGTTCGCTTCTCATTGAGGAGGGGTTGGTGATGTGGCTTTCGCTGTAACCTTGGGTTCCAGGATTACGCTCTTGAGTTTTCATGCAAACTCAGTTTTTCATTGCTCGTCCCGACCCCTCATATGATGCTCCTCACCGCAATCTTGTACGCCTCTAGTCAGACAAACTCTCCACTCGGATGTTCCCGCTCCTGGATGGATCAAGTTTCGAGGGGTCCTTCCGAAACCTAGTTTGAGCGCCAGGGTTTTTATGTTCAACCTTTCGGCCCAACTAGTCATTTTAGGGCCCGGTTGGCCCTGTTCCCCTTTTTTCCAAACCTTGAAGCCATATAAACACTCGCGGGCGCACCTACCCCGTCGCGCCCTTAGTTCTGAAATTGGTAGAAATCTTCTCCCCCCTGTTTCCGACTTCTGTGCCCACCAGTCGGCACCGCGTCTCACTCACTTTCTGAGAAGTTGTTTCTCAGGGCTGCCGTTCCTCCCTATTCTTTTTTCCCTCGTTTTTGGCTTCCAATATTTCAGATTCTTGGTCCAAGGCATTCCACCA
>Ga0179593_1670613_pt1 | contig 24054 bp, 23 predicted proteins | sample CZODoug2_1_08_16_FD_185931 | JGI IMG/M metagenome (GOLD analysis project Ga0179593, IMG submission 185931) | Vadose zone soil fungal communities from Angelo Coast Range Reserve, California, USA - CZODoug2_1_08_16fungal (PacBio error correction) | ecosystem: Environmental > Terrestrial > Soil >... | reverse complement strand
GGCCAAGGCGCCGTTCCCCGACCCCTGTGTCCGCGCCCGGGGCCCACCCCTCCAGCACCCCAAGTCCCCGACCATTTCCTCGGCTTCCTAACCATCCCGGTAAAAGATCCCCACAACAGTTCTTATAATTGCGTGTAGTCCTCCTTCCCTTCGTTCCCTTTTTACAAAGATTCCAGGGGCCTTTTTCCCCCTTTTTGCTCCTCCTCTTCCCCTCTTCGTCTACTCCTGGCTAGGACCATCAACAAAAACCTATTCCCGTTTGATAACGAGTTTTTTTCAGTGGCTGCCCGCCCGGCCTCTCCCGCCACGCTAGAAAATCCATTTTCCCTCTCCCCCTTTTCCTCGTCCCCCCCCTTTTCACGGAGTTTCGTTAATGTCTTCCTATCGGCTCAAGCCTGCAGCACTCCCTCGCAAAAGGGCTCACAGCTTTCGGTTGCGATCACCGATATCCAAAGGCCGTTTTTCCCCCGCGCTCTCTTAATTTTAAGTTGGGGCTGAACACTCCGGCCTTCCAACGCCTAGAATTTACATGATCGCCCCCTCCTTCCTTCCCGCGTTTCTTATTACGTGTCGCAGTCCCCACTAATCACCAAAAGACTAACGGCCCCCATCCTGCGGCGCCACATGTCTCTGGGCACCCTTACTTGCCAACGTCTTGGAAGCACAAGGAAACAAGGTGCTGTCCGGCCACGTCTCCCCCTTTCCCCCCCACCTTCACTCCCCCCCCCCCTCTTTAAAACCTTTCTCTGACAGATGGGATGACCGGGATCGGTTCTAACGGATACTTGGAACTCTTCCGACTTCCCCCCCAAAAGTGGTAGTAGAGCAGTATTAGCAAAGTCCCTCCTCCCACAGCCCCCCCTTTTTCTTTTTATTAGGTAGTCCCTCCTTGGAGGTCCCAGCACCATGAGCGAAGAGTGTTTCCCTCGGGCTGTATGCCATTTTTTCCCCGACTCTGGCAATGGGTTCGCCTGGAGAATGTCGCTTTTAATTGCTTTTTCTCATTTCACTTACCTCCGCTGGACGTTATCATGAGTACTTCCGAGCTTGTTGCGGATGCCAGTACCAACCCCCCACAGAGGTAGTTGTTTTCCCCTGTTCGCCAACGCCCTTTTAGGACCCATCTGTACAGAACCGTCAACAAGAAACGTCACCATCAGCCCCGGAGGATAATTCCCGTCTTCCCTTCTCTAGCCAACGCCCTAGACCAGAACCATACTAAGTCTCTACCTTTGGCCCTGCATTTTTCTGATCACTGCCTCCCACCTATCTTCCCTCTTTCCCCACCTCGGGCCCTATCGCGCTGACAGTGGCCTACCCCGGCCCGTGGTTGCACATTTCATCTCCCTTCACACAGCTTTGAAACCTTTCAATGGACGTGCTTCCCCGGGCTTTTTTCCCCCTCAGTCCCTCTTCTTTCTCCTCCGTTCTCAGGATGACTCCTGATTCCCCACTCCGCCGGTCGTCTGGGCCCGCTTTCCCCCTTTTTTTTTTTTCAACTCCGCCGCGCCGACATGGATCCGCCGTCCCCCACGGATTGCTCCCTCCTTGCTCCCGGAAGGGACCCGTTCGCTTTTTATAGTCTACCAGTGTTTCCCGGAAGGTAGCTCCAGTGTGTTCCTCCCCCTCCAGATCCTTTTCCCAGATCGCGAGATATTTTTTCTTCGAGAGATGGTGATTATGCCCGTTAATCTGAATGTCGTAGCCCCTTTACCGGCCCTTTTACCAGAGAGCTTTTACCTCTTAGCCCCTCACCCGAGGATTTAGTCAGGAAATGTTCTTCGATCGTCTTCATATTGGAGGGTTTGCGAACCCTTTTCTCCCCCCCCCTTTCTTTTTTCTCTATCCGCCCTCAAATCAGATAAGCCAGCGATCCCTCACGCTTACCGAGCAGCGATCATCCTCCACCTCTCTTTACCCAAAACCGGCTTACCTAAGGAAGTACTGGCTGCCCCGTTAAGCCTTTCCTCCTATTTTCTAACCCAATTGATAGGAGAGACGATCTTCATGAGACGTCCTCCTTCACCAGAATTTTTCAGTCGTGTTTTCCTGATGACACGGTATTTCCCGTTGATCTTTTAATGGCTTTGATCCCGTAGTTGTGTCCCAGACCCCTCTCTTTCCCATCCCTTTGAGTTCGGATCGAATGAGAGTTTGTCGGAAGCACGTTTTTACCCTCTTTAAGGGATACTTACCAGTTTTTCTTCCACCACCCCCTTTTAGTAAGGACTCCGACACTAGGAATGCCCCCGGTCCTTTTCCACCGTGATTCCCTTCCTCCGTTGTCAAGCTGGAGTTTCTGCTCCGGTCCCCCCCCCCCCGGGGCTTATATTCGTCCCAAAGATCCTCTTCCTTGTTTTCCAGCGACATTGATCGAGGTGGTAGGGCCAGCCTTTAAAGATTTCCGGTCCCTTTATCATGCTTTTAGGTTTTTTGGTTAGGCTTTAGGGGGCTCGGTTGAGCGGAAGTCAGTTTCTTCTCCTTCTTCTTCTTCTGCTTCTTGTTGCTCCCGAGGTTGTCAGCGTTTCTTTGCTTTTAGCAACCGCCACGCAAGCTGGGACGTTTGTTTTGTCGTAGCTTGTCTAGCAAGGAACAGTTTTCCCCCTTCTTAGATTTCCTTTTCCTCCCTAAAGGAACGACGAGCTTCCCAGCACTCGGCGCGAATTTTTTCTCATGGCGCCACATTTTTTTCCCTGAGTCGCAACCACGTTCCTTCTTCTCCCACGTTCACCCTTCCCCCCTAGCTCCATTCGGTGATGGAGGCACGCCGTCGTATTAAGAATCCACCCAGAAGTGTTTGGATTCTGGTCCGGGCGACAGGCCAGCCCCGCCGATCGACCACTTGGTGACCTTCCCCTTCTCACTCTCCCCCCTCCACCCATTTCCCCCTCATCTTTCACCCTTTTTCTCTCCCCCCCCTTACCCACTTACCCCCCCCTCCCCTCTTCCGCCCCTCCCCCTTCCCTCTCTTCACCCCCCAACCCCCCCCCCTCCCCACCCCGCCCCTTCCCTTACCTCCTCCCCTTCCTCCCGCCCAAATATCTGTTCTATCTCACTCATCTTCCCCTTTTCCCCCCTACCCTCCTCCCAACCCCCCTCTCACCCTTTCCCAACAACCCCCTACATTCCTCTCCCTGTCTCCCTGCTATCAGTCTACCCCTCGCCTCAGCCCCATCTCTACACTCCACTTACCCTTTTCTAAACTTCCTCCACCTTATCTCTACCTCCTCTTTCCTCTTATCGACTCTCGTCAGCACTTAGTTATCAGTTTTCGATCCCCCCTACTCCCTCCCTCCAAGCTCCTAGTAACGAGTCTTTTAAACTCTGGTGTGACGGGGTTTCCGGGTTTCCTTTTGTTCTTTCTATAGGGTTGCCCGTTTGCCAAGGATCTTGCCGTACCTTTTCGCTGTTTGGGGAGAGAGTTTCCCTTTCCGGCCCTCCTCCTTTCTTTCTCGTAGTTGGATGCCCTTTTTCCAAGCCCTCAGCCGGGCTTTTCCGACCCCGGCAGGTCTAGAGGATTACCTTCTTCCCCCCTTTCTCTCTTTTTCCGGCTGGACCCTGCACTTGGCTGGCCACTCTGACGTAGCGCTTCGGGCCGGGTTTCTCGGCTCTTTGATCGACACCTATTTCCCGGCTTTTTTCTCTTTCCTTCTGGTTCCCCTTTTGCTCGCTGTCGGTTACCAATGAAGACACCTCGTCTTCTTTGGTCGAAGTGGAGGGTTAAGGCGTCTTTTCTCCTCGCTTTTTTCCCTGCTATGGTCGTGCTTATCCTTTTAATCCATCGTTATCAAAAACTCTAGGTGGTTTGTCTGGCCCCAGAGACAAGCGAAGCCGTCCGAGCTTCTTCATTGTAGGTTGCCATGTACACCTGGCACTTGGATCTGAAGAAGGCTTATGGCTTCTGGAAAAAGCAGGTAGAGTGATGGTTGGGATACTCCCCTTGAATTCTTTTTTCTCTGCCCCTCCCTCGGGTTCAGGGAGGAGTAATAGGGTGGGTGGAAGTTCTTTCGGTGTTGCCCCCGGGGGCGGAAAATAGCCTTGCCCTTTAGCGTGGAAATCTATATAATAATAAGGTTTTTTTTGTCCATGCTTCTCCGTTTCCACCTACATCGTGTAATGGTTTGTTCCCCACGCCCTTCTCCCCCCACCTCTTTTCCATTTTTAAAAGAAAGTTGCCAAAGCGTGGGCAGTAAACTCACGTTCAAAGGTTCTATCACAAAACGCTGCTGTCCCGTTTGGCACTTTAGCCACCCCGCTCGTCCCATACTTCCGTGGACAAGGTGTTCTCATGATAAATGCTGACCGTCCCGTCCTCCTTAGGACGCCAATTACTGCTAGGCAAAGAAACCCCCCCTATCATTTATTCACGATTTTCCTTTCTCCCCAGCAGAACCGCACCCCCTGCCCGATTTACCCCCCCTACTTTCCACACAGGCAAGATATACATCTAACGCAACAACCCCCCCACCCTTTCCCGTAGGTAGTTAATGTACGCCTCCCCCGTTCCACAAGGCCCACAGAACAACACGGCTGCCAAAGGGAGTCAACCAAGCGCGCGGTTGGATCAATCTCGCCCCCTTTCTCTGGGCCCCATCTCCTTTTTTACGTATTTGGCCGGACCGAGGCTCCAAGCGTCTACACGTCTCGAGTACGGTTTTGCGATTAGCCCTTTCTCCTTTCCCCTCTTTACTGAGTTGTTTTTCTACAGTCCCCCAATACTCGAGCTACGGTTCCCCTCCAGGGCACATTCTTCCGCCAGTTGGTAAACTAAGGCACCGATCGTCTTTTTTTTTCCCCCCCCAACCCTTCCCCCCGCCACCCTTCCCCGTCCACACTGAAACCACCACAGTCATGACACCGCGTACCAACTACTCAGATTGGAAGATGGATTATGCGGATGACGATCCCGACGGGCCTCTCTCTCCCCTTCGTTTCCCAAGTCGCCGCTGCAATTTCTTTCCTTCGTAACCTTTCTACGAAAAGAACCTGTGCATGAGGATGGCCTGACAATTTCCTTCCTACCGCCCCCCCTCTGGGTCTTAAGTGGCGTCTGGGTTCCCGTCAAGTGTGAATCTTCTTGTCCCCCCCTTGGGATGGACCCTCAGCCACAATGCTTTTACTAGGACGCGGGCGTTGCTTTCATCAGATTTCCTTAAATCCCGTGTGTGGAACCACCATGGACTTCCGAGCCTGTGAAACAGTCCCCCCCCCCACACAAGTGACCCTGTAGTTTTTGACGCCTCCCAAACTCCATGTGTTCTAATAGACATCCCCCTTCCCCCCCCCATCACCTCCTCCCCTCCCTGCACGGTGAAACCGATACCCGCTTTTTTGGTGGCCTGTCATCTATCCCACAGAGCACCAGCCCCCCCCTCCTTCTTCTCTCCCTGGTGAGGAATCTGAAGCTCAGGTGGTCCCACGTCTCTCCATGTCGTTTGAAACCTAGAGTTCCTTCCCTCTTCTATGCGTGAGACCCCGATCGGCAAGTGGGGAATTCACGAGGACAAAGATGACAACTAATGAGGGCCGGATTTGCCCCTCTTTCTTCTTGGCGCTTCCCTTCCTCATCGGATGACTAGTGAATATCCCGCCTTCCACCGGCTTCCGATACGGGAAAGCGGCAACGGATATTAACGATCTTCTCCCCTCTGACCCCCCTCTTGATGCCACGAACTCTGAACCGGCACGATCTCCCTTTGCGACTTTTCGATCAGCTGGTTATAACCTTTTACATCGACCAAGGAATGCCCCTTCTTACCAAGTGGAGTGACACCACTCCCCCTCCATTCATATAGAAGAGATAGTCTTCTGAAGAGGATTCTGAAACTCTCTTTCTCCGTGGGCTCTCCAGTACTTTTAATGAGACCACCTTTTTTATTTTCCCGTTTTCTCCTGTTTTTTGGAGGTCAGGGTATTCCTCTTTAGTGGCCTCTCTCGTGGCCTCTGATTGCTCTCTTCAATATCATCTCTTTTTAAGTTGTTGTTTAAGACTGCTCCCGCCATAGCTTCGCCTCGATAGAAACTCGCGCCCCGACTTTCCCCTCCCCTTTTCCGAAAGGAAACTGGCACCACTTTATCCATTCGTCTCGCATGATATCCCACTATTGCTGAAGGACATCATTCTTTCCTCCCCCTTTGACGATCCGTTCTCCTCTTTCTCTCCTTTCTTTGGAGTTTTTTTTCCTTGAATACTTTGAAAAGGTGAGCGTTTTCCTATGTTCCCCCCTTTTTAGCTCTGATAGTTTTGGATTTTCGGTTTTTCCCCCTTCCCCCCCCCTCTGTTCTCTTCTGTTTTGGTTCTTCGTCCTTTCCGTGGGATGTTGAAGAGAACGGTTGCCCAGAGGGCATCTTTGCTTTTCCTTCTTCCTCAGCACGATTCCTCAGGTAGAAGGGACGAATCATTTTAGATGCTCAGCCGCCCTTTTTTTCCCCCTTCTTCCTTTTTTCCAGATGTTTTCCTCCCGATGATCTTGACACACCGGTGTCGGATCGTTACTTTTAAGCTCCGCTTTCAGGGCCATAAGTTGGGTCCCCTAGGACTCCCTCTTTTTTCTTGCCGCTTCTTCGATTCGTCTCCTGTAGATCTGGTTATTTTTTCGTGTTAAGAGGTTTTTGGACTCTTATTACGATGCTCTCTGGTTCTGTTTCTCTTTAAATAGTTATCTATGTTGTAGAGTTTGTGTTGTTAGTTTTTTTCCACACGGTTCCCTTTTCTTCACCTCCCCCAGAACCGCTTTCTTTCAATTGGTGTGTCTTCTGTTTCATCCGCCCGGCTCTACTGTAAAATGGGGAGACCCGTTTTCTGTAACTTTCCCCCGGCGCAGCCAGCTTCACCGCTATTTCTTGGTCGTAGAAGGTCGCCCCCCCCAGTTAGTCTTCACCCCCTTTTGCCCGTATCGAACCCTCAGGACAAACTAGTCCATCATTTGTGGAGCCGAACCCCTTGTCCTTCCTTCCCACACCAACCGTTTATTGGAGGAGGGATCGAGGCGTGCGATTCCAGACTTAACCACTGGGACCTAAGTAGGAAGCTAGACACGTCTATTTTCTCCCCCCCCTCTCTTCCTTTCATCCACAGCCGTCTCCGGTCAGTTGTCGGGGTTATCCGGTGCTTAGGTCTGGTTTCCCCTATCACCTGGTTTTCCCTTTTTTTTCTGATTCTTCTAAAAGCGTTGGTACAGTATTTGTTCAAGAGTTGAAGGGTCGCCTTATGTGCCCGTGCTTGGTCTCTCGAGCTTTTCTTTCCCCCCCCCCGGTACTCCTCTACCCCGTTTTTTCGTGGCGATACTTATTTTTGGACTTTTCGTCCTCCCTGCTTTTACCCGTTAGAGGTTTTTTAGGAAGGGATGGACCCCCTCCTTGGCCCTTCCCCCCACACGTCATCGTCTCGCTCCCCCACGGAGTTTAGCGGATCGGTTCCACGCGAGCGCCGTGTTTCCCGTTTTGTCTTGAGGTATTGATGAGGTGCTTGTCGCGGTCGGAGTACTTTCCACGGATTCCTTTCTTCTTTTTGTCGACTCTTCGCTCTGTACTGGCCGGATTGTAGACTCGGTGGCATCTGCCTGGGTTGGCTAGTCGTCGCCTCTTTTATCAAAAGGATGTGCGTGCTGGTCAGAGCTTGAGTTCTGATTTCCCCCTCCCCGCCGTCAGCGTCTTATCAGGTAAGAGTGAACACACTCACCTGGAGAGTTACTTTCTTTCTTGCTTCTTGCACCCAGCGGTAGCCCAGGTGTTGGGAACCTTGATTTTTTTCTTTTTTCCCTTCTTTTTTCCCCCTTTTTTGGTCTAGTCCCTCTTTTGTCAGTTTTTTTGCACGGGCGAGAAGCCCCCAGGTCGTGAACGGAGCTGGCAATCCTATTTTCCTACCACTCCGTTTTCGAGCAGATGGCCCAAGCTAATTTTAGCTTCTTGTCCTGTCTCGGGGCAACCTGGACCCACTAACGTAAACAAAAATCTCCACATGAACGCCAAGATATCCTTTCCTCGTTCCCTCAACAGCGAAGCGAAGGGCAGGACGTTCAACCCTTTATGGAGTCCAATGGTGGGTTTGACGACCTCTCGCATGCACCAAGACGCCCTTTCCTTTTTACCTTTTTTGTTCACACCTAAGTTTTGTAAAAACCCCTCGTCTCGCTTCCCTCCCTTACCCCCCGGTGCGGACCAGTCCCCTTTCAGTTTCACGAGGCATTCCTTGCTACTCCCGTTCGCCCGGAAGAGCCATGCCGGTTAAGAAAAGACCATGTTACTCTTAATCTGACACCCCCTCTAGGTGTGTTCTTTCATAGAAAGTTTTTCCAGGCACGCAGCAAGCACCCCAGGGGAGAGGGCGGTATTACACAGGACTCTTTTACAGTCTCGCTAAGTCTACTGATGGTGCCATAAATGGACTACAACCGAACTTACACCTGTCCTCGAACTGTTACCTTAAGCGTATGATCCGAGCCGATCTTCACCCTAATTCTTCGACCTTTTCTCGCAAGTCCACCCCCTCCTCGAGTACGGAAAAATCCGAACGTCCATATGAGTTTCAACGTTCCCTTTGTGACTCCCTTTACCCCGATCTTGGAGAACGGCAACCGGTCGCCGCCACCAGGACAACCATTCACCAAAAAGCAGACCCCGCTACCCCCCCCTTCCCTCAGGACGCTGTTTCTCCCCCATTTGTTTTCTGGATCTCCGTGACCCGCAGGGGATGAAGAGCGTCCCTTCAGGTCAACGTGTGGTCGAATCGCTGGGTAAGGCTTTCCCTTCTGTCCCTAATAAAAACCCTGGTGGATTGTTATTCCTGCTTCATACACCTTTTTCGTAAAGCAAGAGGGTCCTCGAGATTTAATTTTGAGGTTCTCTCCCCCTGCATTGGTTTATAGAAACAGTTTTTTCTCCATTTGTTCCCTTTTCCTCCCCCCCCATCATTGAATTGCAGAGATTCTGCGCGTTTGTGCACGTTGATTCGCCCCAATCCTCCCTTTTCTCCGCCTTTTTGTATTGACCAGACTACTACCCCACCCTTCCCAGTTTGGCGTTGCTGGTGGATTCCCGGCCAGAAACGGGGGGCCCTCACCGTGACCCTTCCCCACTACCCTCCCCGCAATCCGGGGAATGACAGATTGTGCTCATCGTTCTCTAGTCGCAAGCGCCTCCGCCCCTTACAGACCCAACCAGACATTTCAACCTGGGACGTACATTCAAGGATCGGGAACCCCCCCACCATATCACTTCATGCCTTCCGATTGGCCTGAACCGTCTGCATTGTACCCTCGCACCGCCGTAAAGTGGGAGATCGAACCTTCCAGCTTCCCCCTCCAGGTACTTCTCCCTTCTGATGCCGCAAGGATGATGGCGCTCCCGTACTACGGATGACCTGCTTCGTCCTCCCCCTTCCTTGCTTCTCTTCTGGGCCTGGTTTTCAAACCGTTCAACGAGCGGCCTTCCCTTGTATACAACAAGGTTGCCCCTTTCCTTTTTTTCCCCCTTTCCTACGGTTCCGTTCCCTCCTGGCTTTTCCGAGTATACAGGGTAATCTTTCAAAAACGTCCTGCACCTGATTTTAACTGGAAAGAAACGCCAGTCCCTCCTTTCCTCTTTTTGTCTCCTATCTCTTTTTTGTCCTCGCTTGATGTTCGTGACCGGTCCTGCAGTGGATGTCCTCGTTTCTTCTGAGAAGCCGTTCTGGTCAAATCCGCGTTGCGCGCTTTTCGGGCGTTGTTCCCCCCCTTCGGGACCCTCCCTTTCCTCGTTGGCGTTTTCTCTCTCCTTCCTCGTTGTTTGTTGTTTTTTTGATCGCCACGCAGGCTTTTAACTCTATCGCCCTCACTGTGCGACGAGACAGAGTTGCTTGCCGACAACGAAACTGGACCCCCCCCCCTTCCCCTCCCGTGCATCCTTCTTACTGCTCTCACTCTCATACTGTGCCGGAAGCAAACCTCCTATTCTAGAAGAATATTTAGCAGGACCTTCTTTCGTTCTTCTGCCTGTTTACCCCTAGTGCTTTCTTTTTCTGAGTCCCTTTGGTTTTTTTCGAGGCGGACGTCGGCCCCGCAAGAATTGGTTCCATGCCGTTTTGTTAGGAGCAAGTTTATTTGGGATCTCCCTTTTTCCCACGCTTTCCCCTTGGCCCTTTTTTTGCCAGTCAAGAACGTCTTTCCAGGTATACTTTGCTCGCATAATGATCGAGCCCTTTCTTCTTACTTTGACGCTTCTCCCCCTCTGTTCCTGTTCGCTTTCCCCGTGAAACAAGGGTCTGTTTTCCATGAATTACTCTTCCGCCCTCTAACGGCAAGAAAGATCGTTTTTTTCTCCCGGTCCCCCTCTAGTTCATTCTGTCCGTAGGCACTGGCTAGGGCTGGGTGATCTTTTGCTTCTTTGTGCTTGATCCTAGAGGATAAGATAACCCGGTTCCTTCTCCCTTGTTTTTTCTTGTTGAACGGGTCCCTTCTAGTTGCGACCAACAGTGTCTTGCCGTCCACGCCTCGGTTCCTTTGGGGTTGCGATTTCCCTTTCTAAGGGAGTCTCTTCTCAGAGGCTGGCCCTTTTCCGCCGCAGACGCCTTTTTTCCTTCGAACGATCGGCGTAGAAGGGTTGTCCACCGCGTTTTTCTCGTACACCCCACGTGGTAAAAGCAAAGACAATTTAGGTGTGTTTCTCCCCTCTTCTTTCTTCCCCCCCTTAATTCGTTTTTTTCGGCGTTATCGGGCGAAGAAAGCGCCTTCAGTCTCGTTTCCCCTTTTGGACCGAAGTCTGATAGTAAGAAGCCTGGTATTTTTTTCCTTCCCCCGTTCTTACCCTTTCTTTGTAACCAACTCGGGTTTGTTATGTGGTCCCCTGTCAGTGGGGAACGTGAGGGCCGCCCCCAGACACCACGGGTTGACGTTTACAAGATTAGGTGTGCAGTGTGCAGAGATTGGTTTAATATTCTCCCGTGTCCTGGCCCGTGAAGAGCTTTCGGATTCCGAGAAAGTATTTCCTCCCCCCCTACCCGGCTTGGTCCTCTACAGGTCGGTTTTCCTCTGAGCATCCATGTAAAGGTTTGAGGCCTTCTTGGACAAGGGTGAAACATCACTTAATCTCCCCCTCCTGCCCCTCTGGCGTTTAGCGGATTCGGTGCTAAAGCTGAGCATGGTGTGAAGTCACCTTGGAATTGCTGGAGCGGCGTTCCCCTTTCCCCCTTTGTTCGGCGTCCGACATTTGCAGCCATTTGTTCTTAGTTTCTTTTTTTCCATGACGTAGGATGGTCGCGTACAATATTTTCCGGATCTGAATTTTTAGGTTCTTCTAACGCCTCCTCGTCAGATAGGTTGTTGGCGCGCCCGATTAGATTTACGTGATTCTCCTTTTTCTCGCTCAGTGAAATGTACTTGAACTTGATTATGGACGATTGGTATTGCCTGTTGCCACCCGCGGCTTCAGGCTGGTGGGGATATTGACCTTCTTTTTTTCCACGCCGCTGGTGTCCCCTTTACTTGCGATGTTTTTTTTTTCTTTTGTCTTTGTTGTCCTTTTTCGGTTTCAGGCCGAGGTCGGTGAACGGAGGCTTTCTTATTCTTTTCCTCCCTTGGTTGGTTTGATCTCGAGGCCAATTTGATCCCTTTGATGTCCAATCGTGTAGCGCAGCGGTTTCCCCCCCCCCTTACCCCACTGTCCCCCCCCTTTTTTTACTCCCCGAAGTGGACACCAGCGAGTGAAGAAACAGATTGTCAAGGGTGAGTCAAAAACACATTTTCTACCGCTGGGTTTCAAGAAGCCCAGCACTAGGTTCTCAAGTCCCCTTTTCCACGCCACGTATGGAGCCCTCGTACTTCCCTTCGTACATCGGGTACTTTTTTCACCCATATCAGTTTTGCTTACCCTCTTTCCTCCAATGAAAGGTCCCATAGACCCACGTCCCTTTTTTTATACCCTTTCCAGGACGCTTTCCTACTTTCTGACACCACTTCCGAGGGTTTTCATGTCATAAGATGGGATACCCATTGCCGACCCGCCCTGCATGCGGCACACCCTTTTTTCTTATCGTTCCCCCCTCTATAAACCGTTTTATCCTTCAGTCACTTTCTGGTTTGGCCGGGGGGCGCCTTTTAATACAGACTCCTTCACCCCCTGTTACATCCTTTTTCTTCGTTCTGCTTCCCTTTGATCGGCCACCTATTTGTCTCTTTACGTGTTCAGTAAAATACGAGATCCGGCAACCTCCCGCCCCTTGAGGCGGGAGTTGACCTTTCCCTTTGATCCCCCTTCCCCCTTCTCGCCGCCACCGGTTCCCCTGACCACCACCACTAGAACCCTCTTCCCCCCAACTTTAGCCTCCTCTTTCTGATGGACCGGGCTCCCCCAAAGGATGTAGCCGTTGCTGTTCTTTTTTATCTTGGTCCCTAGACTCTTACTCTCGGGCCTCGTCCAGGATCCCTCATCCAAGACCCCCCCTTTTCGTTAGTGAAGACAGCACTGTCTCCAGCACCCTTCTTTTCGATGAGAGGGGTCCGTTTCCTCCACTGTGCCGTCCTTGCCCCTTGTTCTCATTTCTCCTTTGCCAATAGTCTCGATAAGAGCTGGCTGCGCCGTGCCGTGATCCCGAGCCTTGCATCCAAAGGGGACTCGATCGGGCTCCCCCTCTACTACCACCCAAGTTCCCCATCTGGTCTGTTGAAACTAGGGTAGGAAAACTCCCCCTCCCAGTGCACCTCCCTCCCCTTTTTTTGCTGAACTCTTGACCCTGGAACACTCCCCGTGAGCATAGTCGATTGAGAAACGAGCATTACCTACCAATCCCCCCCCCCTTTCCCCCGCCAGCTCTACGGTCCCGGAAGATGAATCAGGGCAATAAAACCAATAGATCCCCTTTCTTTCCCCCCCATTGCTTTCTTCCAACTTGCTGCAGTGGAATAGACCGACAGGCAATGTTGCTTCCCGCTTCCCCAGCTTTTGACAACGTCAAGGAACTTTGCTAAAGTCAATCTTATGATGCTTTCTCCTCGGATGTACTTTTTTTTTTAATGACCGGCACCGGCTCCGACCTGGACGCGGGGCAAACCGGGATAAAAGCCGCGCTCTTTTACGCCCTCTCCCAACGGCATGGAGACAAGAACTGGGCACCGGCCGCCTCTCCTGTTCCTCTTGGTGCCTTCTGACCCACGGTTCTGCTAAGTGGAGTACCTCCGTCAAGCCTGGGTCCCTCCTTCTCGTCTCCGACATTTTCTGGTGATGATGTGTCAGATGGACGTGGGTGAGCGTACGGCCGGTACCCTCTAATGTTGCGTGTCCCTTCCCGGTTGAGGAAACTGATTTCTCTTTTCGGCCTTGAGGGAGATAAATGGCGGCGAGATATATTTAATACCTGTTGTCCTCTTCTCTTGCCTCCAAATTTCTCTGCCTTTTTGATAGCCCCCTCACGTGCTCCCTAGTCCGCTTAGACAAAGCGAAACTGACCCGATAGAATTAATTAAGTACTGCTCCCACTCCTTCTCTGACCGTCAGAATAAAACCTGATGGGTAGTCATACCTGATGGAGGGATTCCGGTCCCAAATCTGGCCCAGTCAGTTTCCCTTCTTTTTTCAGCTCCAAAACTTTTTTTTTGTGGGGGGGTTGGGTTTTGGGGGGGGGGGGGGGGGGGTTTTTTTGGGGGGGGGTGGGGGGGTTGGTGGTTGGGGTGTTTGTTTGTGGGGGTGGGGGGGGGGGGGGGGGTGGTTTTTGGGGGGGGTTGGGGTGTTTTTTTTTTTTTTTTTTTTTTTCAGGGTTTGGGGGGTAAGTATCGAAATTCTTGGTTCCCGTCGGCGTGTCCAGACCCTTTTCTTGATCACGTTAGAGGCTATTTTCCGGATGTTTTCCTAGAAAGTTTTTGCTTTCCCCCTTTTTCTTTTCGGATCCGCCGTCGTCTAATCATCTTCATATTAGTACGGTCTCTCATTCACGACTTAACTCCCTCTGGAGTCGTTTCCCCAAGTGTAAAGCTGGGCGTTAAGATTGAACCCGGGCCGTTCCCCTTCTCTCTTTCAGCTTATCCCTTTTCCCTCGAAGGTTTTTCTCTCCATGATCGATTGGTTTTTATTGACAGACTCCCGGCCGCTTCTTCTCCCCTGGTTCGCGATGGCTTTGTGTTTAGGGTTTCTTTGCTCTTTTTGAGACACCTTTTCGGGTTCCTCGTTCTGCTTGTATCTTGTTGCAAAGGGTCGTCGATGGACCCAAAAGTGTAGTGCGGCCGCCCCCTAATCCCCTTGCACGTTGGGTTGTAGGAGATGGGGCATCTTATAAAGAGCCCTTTTTTTCTTTTTTTGGTTTTTTTGTTCTTTTTTTTTTTTTTTTTTTTTTTTTGTGTTTTTCTTTTATTTTTGTTGTGTTTGGGGTGTTGATGTTTTTTTTCTCTGCTCCCTTTTTACCCGACCCTTTGGCGTAGAAGGTCTCCACGCTTCCCCTGGTGCCGAGTCGCACAACGTGGACGGATCATTCCAACCCCCTCCTCTGCCCATCATTTGATTTTAGAAGAACCCAGGTCTGCTTTACAATTTTGTTGTCTTCTTTCTTTTCGAAGGTTCCCCCTCACTTCCACTCCTCTCCCCCCCCCGGTGAAAGAAGTAGACGGTGCCCCTGTTTTTTTCTTTCCCGATCCCGGTATAATTTGAGTCCGTTTCACGTCGTCACTAGGTTGTTCCTTTTTTTTTTGGTGTCCTTGGAGGTTGCGTTACCCCTTCCCTTTGTGCGCCAATCCCTTGTTTTTAAGTACTGGTGCCCTGATCGAAGGTTTTCCAAGGCAAGACCCTTTCTTTTCCAATGTTCGACTTTTTTTCTTTCCTAGTGAACACGTAATCCTTCATCTTCGGCAGATCCCCTGGATAGCGTTCTGCTTTAACCGTTCTCGGGCGTTTTTTAGTTGCATTGCCTTTGAAACGTTTCATTCCCCCACCCTCGAATTACTCTCCATCGGACTTGTTATGATCGTGATATCACCAGCGGTGTTTACGCCCTTTGGAAGAGGGCTGAGTCTTTTTAGCCGTCTTGATTCCTCTCCCCTCCCCCCTAGTAGTTGGTGTCGACAGTGTGATAGGTCCTTTCCCTCTGTCGTTTCACATAGAGTGGAAGCTCCATCTGGGTAGGTTTTGGGTCTCTCCCCCCTGTTTTTTTTCCCAGCCCCGTCGTAGTATGGCTAGCAGGACGCTGTTTCCCTCTGACAACCTTCCCCTGCACTTTCTCCTTCAGCCATTCGGATTGGTGGAAAAATGTGCCCTCTTCTGGTTTTATAGACTCCCTTGACGTTATCTTTTATGCACGCCGCTGGTGTTAACTCTCGTCGAGTACTATTTGTTTTGCGTTTTGTTGCCCCTTTTGCGCTGAAGGAAGGAGTCGTTGCGCCATGGGCCTCTTCTTGTACCCTCCTCCGTTCTAGATTCCACCACTTCCCCGTCCCCCATTGAACTGATTCGCGAAAGGTTTCCCCACCCACCCCTCCCCCCCCCCACCACAACGAGTCCTCGTCTGAAAGAAGTGGACCCAGGATTTTCACAGAGACTCCTGGTTTTTGGACATCTGCTGTTCTACGGTTGCCAATCACACCCGCACTTTTTCCCAGATCAGTTTCAGGGGCCTTTGTTCACCCGAATTCTTGAGATCTCTTTACGCCGCGTCCTTGAATTATTCCTGATAGTAACCCCCCCACCCCAACCTATCAGTTTACCGAGTGGTCCTTGCTAAAGAAATTGCATCCCTCCCACGCTACGCCCCAGCAACCTACCCTACCTTATCGACACCAACCCCTCAGACTTTGTAGTTATTCCTCAGACATGGAACCCCGTTTTTGTCCGCAAGCTTCCCCCCCCCCTGGGCAACACCCAGCTTTGGGAGACACCCCATCAGCTACTAAACCGTCTGGAGTTTTGGATGTTTTTGCCCTGGCGGTCCACTCCCCCTACAAAGCCTCGCCCTTTCCATCCGGTATTCCGCGATCCTCTTTCTTCCCTTGCGAGTAGTGTTTTTCTTTCCCCTTTCTTTCGCTACTTACGCCGCATTTCTCACATCTGCGGCGCCAGTCGTGGGCACCCGTAATGCACTTTTTCTTTTCCCTCTTTCACCTCAACCGGTTGTTATCTCTCACACCGTCCTCTCAAAACCGTCATTAGTACCCATTGGATCTTTGATTGCCCGGGATCGTTATATCCCCTTGATAACGAGACCTCTTCCTTCTCCTTTACCCCCCCGGTCGTCTTTTTGTGCATTTGGGCCTTCGACCAGCCCTCTGACTTGTGGTTTGATAGGCTGGGGCGGCTCCCGCACGATGTGAGCCCAGGTTTCCTTTTCGGGCGATGGTTTGCCCCTTGGTGTTCCGTTCATGAACAAAAGTGTTATCCCCCTCATGATGTTCTGTTGCGCCTTTCTTTCCCCCGCGATTCCGGTCTATAATCCAAATGGTTCCTTAGCTGCTATTACCTTCTTCCCCCCCCCCACTTCCCCGCGTGTTTCTGGGGACGGCCGCCTGACCACTGTTGTCGGTGCTCTTTTTCTTTCCCCCGGTCCCCCCGACTACGACAAGCGAACGTCTTACCCCGACCATGATAGTTACTTCCTTCCAACCTCTGCACCCCTGCCACGAAACCGATTTCTTTTTAACTCTTGGACCTTCCTGCTTCATGTTGTTCCCCCCCCCTTCCCCACCAATGCGCTTGGATGAAAACACTCTGGGCAATGATCGTATAGGAAGTGTTCCTATCCGGATTACGTATTCCCTCCTCGCCCCCGCTTTCATCAAGGAGACTCCCGGCTTTTCCGCCCCCGATTCTTTGTTTATGCCTCTTGTTTGATCCTCCCTTGGCTACGATCCTTTCCCCGCGGGCCCACCGGCTTCCACTGAGGCGAGCACTGGATCCTCCTCCGACCAACGGCCATGTGGCGCCTGCAAGTATTGGGGTTTCCCCCGCTGTCAATCTTTCCATTTCCCCTCGTCCCCGGTCCCCCGGCCTGCAATGCTTGTTCCAAGTTGTAGAAACGCCTCCAGAATTTCACTCCTCCCTGATCGTCTCCGCTGCATTTATGTGATGCTGCTTCAGATCTTTGACTTTTTTCTAACTTCCTTTCCTTCCCCCAAGTTGATTTCCTGTTTTTCGGTCCCCCCATCTATTCTAGTTCGGCCTTGTGTTGATCGCGGCTGTTGCTTTTTTTCCTCTCTCTCTTTTTCCTTTTCATAAGTGGTTGTCTTAGGAGTTCCTATTTTTTCGCTTGTCGAGCCCTCTTCACCTGACCCTTTCCCCGGCTTCTCTCATTAGGACGAATGTCTCGTAATAATATGAAAGCGGTGTAACCCCCGCTTTTTTTGAAGATCTGTTCTCCGGGCCTGTTTGTAGGGATTTGTCGTACCTTGAAAAGAAGGTGACTCTTTTAAGATCCCCTTTTTTCCCTATCACCGCCGGTGCCCCTACCCTTGTCTTGATCCATGGAGTTGTTTTTAAAGTTTTTTGCGAGTCTTTTTACTAGCCCGGTTTCACAGAGCGGCTGCCCCTCTCCCCGTTGAGTCGCCTTACATATTCTCCCTCCCCCTCCTGATCGACCCTCCTTGAGTAAATTGACGTGTTTTCAAATTGTCCGTCGATGATCTAAACAAGGGTATTTCTAGTTAAACTGCAGCTTTATAGGCCTTTTTTTGACATTCCCTTTTTTTTTTAGGCGCCCGCTAGAGATCATCGGTAACATGTCATTTCGTTTTTTTAGGTATGTGTTAGGGTTAGGTGTCAGGTTGATATGTCTTCCCTCTTTTGTCATTCGTTCCTCTTTTTTTGTAGTAGTTTTTTCGATAAGGGGAGCGATTTCCCCTGTCGTTGATTGCCGTAACCCTCCAGCCGATTTTTCCATGGGTTTTTTTGGCTTAAAGTCGGGAGTTCTATTCCCGTGGTTATCCTTCCCCTTCCCCCCAGCCTTCATCTCAATCTGATTGGGAGTTTAATTTATACCCTGACAAATTTTACTGGTTTCCCCCTTTTTCAGGATGCCGCCCAAGGACCACTAGCTTTTTTTTTCCCACTCATGTGCGATCCGAGGTATGTATTTCCTCCCTGAGGTTACTCGAGGTCCCCCTTCCTTCCCCCCCTCATCGACCACGTTTGAAGTCGACGAGTCCGAGTAATACGTCGACCTGCTCCGTTTGTAATCAGCCAGCTTCCGTTTAACGGTTTTATTTACCGGGGTTGTTTTGGTTGTTGGGGCCTTTGTCTGGGAGACACAGTGCCAGTTATCCCCCCCCCCAGTCACCGTTTTTTGTGCCTGGTTTTTCTTTTTGGAGGCCCCCTCAGCCCCCTGGCTCCCTATTTCGATGGGACTTTGATGAACACGTCACTCTTTCCCTGCCGGCGGGCCGATCGGTTCCTCTTCGCATAACTTATCATCTTGGCGTTGGTAGGCCGGTGGTACCGCCCCCTTTTCCATCCTTTAGCCTTTTCCAGCGTCTTTTTAGAGGATCTTTCAACCTAGTCCGGTTTTACGCCCCGTTCTGCGGGCGGCCTTCATGTTGATGTAGTCTCCGAACATGGTGTCTCCTCTGTCTCTTTCCGGGCGTCTCGTACTCGTAGGGATCGACGGCGTTAGCCCCTTTCCACTCCCCTTCTATTCAAATGAGTGTTTTGGCTGTCCGACCTTCGAGGCTTCAGGACTGTCCAGTTCTTTGGGTGAACCCCCTTTTCCCCCTGGAAAATGGTGACGTCAGTGCTTGATCTTATGCTTCACACATTGCGGTAGAACATCCATATGGTTGGGTATAATCCCTTTCCTTCTCTGGGTTTCAGTGTCCCCCCCGTTTCCCCCCCGCTAGTCCTCTGTGGTTGAAGTGTTATTAGGGCTCTCTACACTCCGGTCTTTTCTCTTGGCCATATCCTTTCCCCTCTTTTGTTTTTTTTTCATTGATGGCCAAGGAGTTCCCCGCTCTCAGGCCAAAACACGTCACCCCCCTCCCCCCCACACGCTTCCCTCTCGCCCGTTTTTGGACAACGCGTAGTGCCCTAACCATTACCGGCCTTCGTTCCCCCCTCTGTCTGGGCTACTCTTTTGGCCAGGCCTCCGGCATCTTCATCTAATTCAGGTGGCCAACCCTTCACCGAACGACTCTCGTTCCTCTACTCGGCTTTCCCTAAACCACCTATAATTTTTTTTTTTCAAGAGGGCTTCAGGGCAGCCCGACCGTGAAGTCCCTCACGCGATTACGAACTTTCTTTTCCCCTTTATACACAGAGTTACTCCGACTCCTGCTCCCAGGCACTAGCAGCCGACTGCCCCCAAAGGGATCACCCTCTCGCTTGTGCGATCACCGCGCTACACTTCTTGTTCATCTTCATACGTGTCTTTTTTCGTTCCCCATTCCGGACTACCGCCTCGAACGGTTACACCGATTGCGATCCCCCGTCTATCGGCCAATCCGTTCGAGTACTTTAGAACGATCCCTTCCCCCTCCCCTCCATGTGCTGACATCGCTTCCCGTCCTGGAAACCGTCCCCGGCACCCGATTCTTTCAGCAAACGGCAACCCCCTTGTGCTCTCCGCCATTCAAGTGCCCCCCTTTCAGCCCGTTTTTGTGGTGGTGGGCGTTAACCATAAGACCTCGCTGTTCCTATGAAAGGGGATCGGGATTCTCCCCGGATAACGAAGGTTCGGCCCCCGGTACCCCACACGTTTTCTATCTTTTTCCTGAGAGGGAATTAGTCCCAGATCCATCAAACACCCGTGCTTTTTTTAGGTCGGAAGTCCGCACTTTTTTTTCCTTCTCACCTTCTTGGGCGTTAGGGGCTTCCTTCCCCGGGCTGCCCGTGGGGTTCCTCTCGTTAAAAACGTGCGTGAGAATTGGATGACACTCCAACTCAGATTGATTTAAGAATGTCTTCGCTTTTCCACCGTGACCGCCGTTCTTCTCCCTCCCATTCATTCCCGGTCTTCTTACCAACCCACCCAGGTGCGGTGAGGCCTGACACGGTGCCCCCTGAATGAAGACCGCCGACCTACTTACACCTTTCCTTTTTTTACGTCTACCCCGGGATCCAGAACACGGGTTCTATAGCGTCAAAACCCTCTCCCTCACCTGCCCCTCTACCTGCCAGCTTCCCCCTTTTCCCCGGATAGCAAGTTTTTTTCCCACCCCAATAGCTCAATTCTTTCTGGAACCCACCTCCCTAGGTCTTAAAAGCTTTTTCCGACTTTCAGGGCTTTTTGCCCTATCATGATTTAACCCAGCTTGAAACGCCATCGTTCCTCCTTGGATGCCTAGTAGTTCCCTTCTGGCATCCCCTACCCCCCCACCCCCGTATCTCTTCTATACCGGCGTCAAAGGATCAGTGTTTAGCCAAGTCTCTCCTCGCCGCGCAATTCCTGTCCTTTCGACAAGAATGTTTCCCCCCTAAAAATTTCTTTTTTGACCAAGGACGGCCGGGATTTTTCCTCCGGAATGGTATAATGCTTTCATCCCATGTGGTGGAAATCGGAAAAATTCCCGTTCACGGCTTGTCCCACAACTCCCTCCGCGCATTGCCCGATCCTTCGATATTATCTCTCCTCTATGACCCGAGGAAATGGTTTTTATCATTACTTCCGTTGATCGAGGTAAGCCGTTATGGCCAGTTCGTGGCGGCGAGCTTTGCTCTGGCACTTTCTTTTCCTGGCTTCCTCTTGGAGGGGAGATTCTCTTTCTTTTTCATTTATTTGTTTTCATAGGAGACCGCCATCTCTCCCCATGACTTTTGGTCTGGGCTCCAGTCACCTCGACCCTTGGTGACCCCACGGAAAATTAAGATATTGATTACTGATCGCCCACGTTTTTGACTTTAATTTACAAAGACTTCTCTAAGACGATCTAGACTCCCTGGACCTGTTTTCCCTGTTCTGTTAAAACGGACCCCTCAGTGTGCTGTATTACCTTCTTTTGCCATTAACCTTCGCCTGATCACTGGTTTACAAAGCATTATCCAACTTGGTTTCTTAGGAAAGTTACGGTGCGCGGCTCGTTTCTCTCCCTTTTTTCCCGTACTTATCCGGGTAGCTTTGAAATATCAAGGTACCTTTTAGCGCCATCATAGGGAGGAAAGCAACGTAGTAAGTAATTGTTTCCATCTGGGTTCCGATGCTTTGTGCCCACGTTCGTCCTTTGAGTTCGAAAGGATCCGACATTTTCTCTATTGGTGGTGGGCCAGCATTGCTTAGCTCCGTTCAATGTTATCTCTTGGTAGGTATGGATGGGTTCTAGTTTGCTGGGATAGGATTGACTGTTTCTGGATCCCTTTTCCCTCTTTCTTCTGTCGGTTTTTTCACGGTCGTAGAGCTCAACAACTTGTTCCGGTTGACGTTACAACGAAGTGGACGTTGGTTTTTTTTTTTAATCTTTTTCATCCCCCCCCGCCCTTCCTCTTACTTCCCTTGGAGTGACTGTAGGTCTTATCCTTTCAAGACATCTTAATTTAGAATGTATTTTCCCCACTTGTTCCCGATTCTTCCCCAAGTGGGAATGATGCACTTTTAACCACTCGCCTCTCACCTTCATTTTTTTTTCTACAAATTCTGTATTCTTCCCTCCCCTCCCAGCCAACTTTTTCTTCTTCTTCTAAGTCTCATCCCGCTTAAGAGATCTCCCCCCTTTGGGACCCGCTTTCTCCTCATAGTTCCCCAGTCCTTATCTCACTTTGACCCGGTCATCACTCCGAGTGCTTCTTAACTTTCTTGTACCCCGCCTTTTGGCTGTCTTTTTTGTTTCCCCCACTTTTTTTTCTCCGGTGTGCCTTACTTTTCCCTCTGCGATGTCGCAGCCAGATGGCTACGTGGCTTCGTTGCAGTAGGCTCGATTCTGGTTTCAAAACTTCCTTCATCAGCAGGCTTGGCTCTCTTCGGGACTTCGCGGTCGTTAAGGTTCCCCATTCTTGTTCTAGGCCTTTTTGACCTCCCTTTCGTCCCACCAAGTAGAGTTTATCGCAGCGGACGGGGCTTCCGGTGAACAATCTCGCATGGTGTTTTTCCCGCCCTTTTTTTTCAGGCTTCTGGGCACTTCCGTCTACCCTTCCACCCTCGCTTTGGTCGTTCAGCTTATCTTCGGGTAATCCGGTGTAGTACATCGAGTGGAAGGGATCTGCCGGCTTATCCAGTCCCTGCCTCGTATCCAACTGTATGGGTTTCTTCTATCATCCTGAGTTTCTCAGGTAGAGTGTACACTTGTCATGGTACTGTATTGATTCTTGTCTGATGGAGGATGCCCCCAGCTTTAGCCCCTCCATATTGTGCTTCTACTAGTTTTTTGCACGTTCGCTTTTTTTCCCACAGTTCGGAGAGAAATCTTGCAGTTGTCTTTCCCAAGTTTATCGTACTTTTAACCGTGCAATTGCATATACCTCCCCCTCCCGTTGTTCTTTGTAGTAGATATTTCCGGCCTCCTGAAACGAAATCTTTCCCACCTTACCACCTGCACCAACGATCTTCCAGCACGACGACCCGCGTCGTGACGCTAAACAACTCCTATAATCTTTCTTTTCTTCTCCCAACAGCTTTTGGTCCGTGGGATGGCCGCATAGAAATTCGTCAATTCCCGCGTTCCCGTTTCCCGCCAACGATAAGGATTTGAAAGTTCCGCACCCCTTCTCCTTTCTTGACCTTTTCCCCCCCCCAATCAGTTTTTAGGGATACTTTGAAGTGAACAGGCCTCTCCTTGCCACGAAGATTTACGTCCCCCTCCGTCAGTCAGTTCTCAATGAAGTAGACAACGATTGTTCATACTCCTCTGCTTTTTCTCAGCAAGCCCTCTACCCTTGTATATTAGCGCCTTAGTTTTGGAGATAACGACTCCTAACCATCCGTTGGTTCCGCCTCTTGGGTCCTGGTCCCACTAAGACCACGAACCTTTTCCCATCCCGCGAGAGATTCACGCTTCCTCTTCCCCGCCGGCTTCTTAGTACTTTTTTTCTTCTACCTACCTATCGGGTAAATTGCCGATCCCTTTCCCCCCCTTCTTCTCTGGGCACCGTCTTAAAAACTGATCTTGGCCTCCCCCCCCCCCCTGCCACTGATAGAAACCCGAACCGCCCCCTGACACCCCCCTCCAGTCCCCCCCTTCCACCTTAAACTTCGATGACGATAAAGCTTTTCCTCTCTGCGACTTCGGTCACCCGTGGTATCTCTGGTCTTTTTGAATTAGCCGAGGATGACCCCCAATCCAATACCCCTGCTTGGGATTTTTTTCTTCTGCCCTCACAGACCTTTTTCCCCTACAAAGAAATTCTGGCTTGGGCGCCCTTTCCCCTTTTTTCCTCACTCGCACCCCACGTGGTTGTAATGGACAGCCAATCAGATGCTTAGGCCGAGTCTGTTTTTTTCACGTGATCCGACGCTGTCGTCCTACTTCCCAATTTCCTCCCTCTCGGCGGATGACGGCTATACACCCCCCCAGTCACAATTAGTCTTGCTTTTTCGCCCACGCCCGCAACCTTCCCTTCCCCCGAATACCTCAAAGCAAGAAAATGAAGCCCGAAACCTTCGAGCTGTCCTCAGGCCCCCTAATCTCCACGACCCCCAAACCCCTTAAGTAACGTTTCTAAGATCAGGCTTTTTCCCCCCCCCCCCCCCCCTTTCTATAGGTACTATGAAAACAAATTGACACAAAGTCTCTTGAACTCGCTCCTTCCAGTTTCCTCTGATCACGACGGCACCATCCCACTTTTCCTTCCTTTACTTCCTGCTGCTGCCGGAAGTAGATTATGGCCTCCCGTACTACTCTTTCCCGGTTAAGAAGTGCGGCTCCGCTCCTCCGTTTTTTTCCCCCCGGGCTCTTCCAAGACTTTAAAGTAACCAGCCTTGCACGACCTTCTTGTTCCCTCCCAGGCTAAAGGAGAATGTCGATTTGTAATCCTGGTGAACTTCCCCCACCCTTTCCCTGCACCTTCTGTTTCCCTTTTTCAGTAAGAACACTAAGAAGGTATCTTTTTACCTTAGTCCTCTTCTTTGTGATGCTCCCCCTTTTTCCCCTATGAACTTTGGTCTGATCAGTACGGTTGAATTCTAATCGTTGATTGTACAGGTTTAGTCCCTTTTCTTCGCCATCGCTTGTTGCCCTTCTTCAGTTCTGGCGT
>Ga0179593_1494564_pt1 | contig 24054 bp, 24 predicted proteins | sample CZODoug2_1_08_16_FD_185931 | JGI IMG/M metagenome (GOLD analysis project Ga0179593, IMG submission 185931) | Vadose zone soil fungal communities from Angelo Coast Range Reserve, California, USA - CZODoug2_1_08_16fungal (PacBio error correction) | ecosystem: Environmental > Terrestrial > Soil >... | reverse complement strand
CGAGGGGCGCATGTAGTTCCCTCCCTTTTTTCCTTCCCCATCTCTGGTATGGGTAGCCGGATCCGGCCTTTAACTCGTAACTCAGACACCCCTGACCCTTTTGTTCCTGTCATTCTACTTCCTTTTTTTTTCGGCGGCGTTGACGTGTTCTTCTCCTACTCTTTATTTTCCCCTGAGTATTTTTTGCGAGGATTTTTTGTCTCCACGTTTTTTCTCTCTTTACAGCTTGGTTTGTGGGTTCCTTCGTGATTTCTCATTTTCTGAAAGATTTTTTTTCAATGGCGGCTCATTTCCTGTCCTTTTCCACTTGACCCTCCACAGCGCGGTCCCCCCTATTCCCGTCAGACGAACCCTCCCTTCCGTTTTTGCCACCTCCCACCGAGATGGTTCAGGCTGGCTCTTTTCGCTCTTTTGTCGGCCCGGCCTTCATTTTCTTTCTCCTGATACTGACACATTCTATTATTTCGGCGGAAGTTGCTCGTCAACGGGGTACTTCTGACCCTTTTACCCTCGTGCGATTTCTGAACCCATTGCTCCGCGTAGCGTGGGTCTTCTTTTATTTTCGCTTGACCCTCTTCTGAGGATCATGCCTTTGACTTTCTGTTGAAACCCCATAGCTGCGCTTCGCAGTTGTAAGACTTGGCCCTTCCTTCTTTTTGGACTTTGTATTAGTTTCTTATGCTTTAGTTTTTTTTGGCCTGGTGTCGCCCCCCCCCCCTGAGTCCCTTGTAGTTTTTTTTGTTGACTGCTTTTTGGCTTCGTTCTCCCTTTTGCCCAGAGCCCTTTCCCTTTTGGGCGTGGGGTTTTTTAGGTCTTTCGACAAACCCCCACTTTTACGAGAGTTCTTTTTCGAGAATCCCCCCTTTTTTCCGCTTTTTCCCTTTTTCGGCTCTTACGTAAGTCACCCATTTAGTTTTCCTGAACCAGTGTTTGCAGTGACCCCCCTGATGCAACCTGTCCTCCCTCTCCAATTCCCTTGCCCGGGTGGTCCCCCCTACTGCCGTCGTGCATCCCTCCGGCCTCTTTAGGTGGTTACAAGATATCTAACCTATCAGTTTTCTCCGTTTACCCCTAGCCCCCCCCCCCCCCTTTCTTTGTATATAGTTTTTGGCCCTCTTTCGCACTTTCTCATTAGATAGTATTCGCTGCCTACCTCCCATCTCCTTCACCGTTAAGACCTACTGCCCTTTCGCCTTTCCCAGCATTTCATGTAGGTGCCTGCAACTGGTTTGTCCGTCCCTCTCCCCCCGTGAGACCTTTCTGTATGGTTGCGTCTTGTGCATGACCTTTGTCCGAACTTTGGTGGTGAATTTTTTTTTTTTTTTCCTTCGATCTACCGGTGTGCGATCCTCTCGACCTGGTTTGGTTATTGGTAGTACCCTTTTTTCTTACCCTTTGCCGGATTAGTTCTCTACCCGCCCGACTCCAGGCGCCCCCTTGTGATTGTTCGGCGTGACCCCCCTTTAGAGTCCGGCCGTTACAGTATGATTGTTGTAATTTTTCTTCCGCAACGGTCCCTTCCATCCCCCCCCCCCAGGCTTTCGAGTTTTTTTTTTTTTCATTTCTCACTCCTCTCCTTTGGGGAACCCTGGCCTACTCGAATGCCCCCTTACCCCCCTTAATTTCCCCAGCCGACAGGACCACTTCTTTCCTTTGACTTTCTCCATTCCTGCGGGCGTCACTGGCAGCCCTTTTCGTTCTTTTCCACGTGGAGAGGAGTTTTTTTGTTGTCCCCGGCTCTCCATTGTACGAGAGGTCACGCCTTTTTTCCTTGACGTTTTTCTGGGGTTTCCGAAGTTTTTGAGTAACATTCTCCGGGTGTTAATTTATGATCCCCCCTTGGTTCTTTGTCACCCCGGTTCCCCTCCCAATCAATAACCTCGGCCCCTTTTTCCCTTGCACACGGAAATACCAGACATCTACTTTTTCCCCCCTCTTTCTTCTCACACAGTTTTTTGCTCCTCGTTTACGTTTTTTTCAGTCCACTCGTCCAGTGACCCCCTGTTGTACAGAGTAGTTATAAGGTCTTCCTCTTCGGTTTTTTTTTTCGGGCTTCTTTCCCCCTCTGCGGGAAAACCCCCCCTACCCACAAAGCTTGTTTGTCCTTTATCTCATGAGATTACCCGATGTTTTTTCCCTTCCCCAAACACTTCTTCGTCCGGAGTCCCACCGAACCCTTTTCCGCAGTGAAATCCAGATCGGGTTTTCGTTTTCCCGTCTTATGTTTTTATTTCGCCCAATTGTTTCGCCCCCCTTCTTCTTGTTTCCTTTGGCCACCCAGAAACGTCTTCTCTGATCCCCCCCTGTTTCCTGAGTTGCTGTTTTTCTCAAACCCCATCCCATGAGTAGGAGGCATTCCCCGCATCAAACCCCAAACTCATTGTGCTTTCCCCCTCCTCTTCCTTTATGCTGTTACCAGTCACTCGTGTTGGCCTTTTGTTTTTTCGGGATGTTGCTTCCCAGGCTTCCATCCGAAATTTTTCCCCCCCCCTTCAACGGCCGCTTGGACCCTAGGGAAAAACTTCCCTTTACACTTACTGAAGAGGTGTTCCCCCCCAGGGCAACCACACCTTACCGTTTCGGTTTTTTGGCTCGAGTATTAATTTCCCTCCCCCTTTCCACCCAAGTACTTTGGTGCACTATTACGGTGTGCGTTGCCCTTCTTAACGGTCCTCACAACTATTAAATATCTCCTACCTCCATTTTCCGTTGCAGGGCAACCAATCAAGTTGCTTGTTTCCCCCATTCCCCCCCGTGCCGGCCCCTCCTGGTGAGTGCTTCCCAAAAGCCCTTCTTCTCGTTCTGCTATTTTGCCCCCAAACCCCAACCCTTTGGTGGTTTTTTGGGCAAACCCCACCCGATCTACCACCTCCCCCTTTTTTTCCCTCCTTTTTTTCCAGGTTTTCCCTGAATTGTTGAAACTCCCTTTCCCCGCCCGTCCCACCTCCACAGTGTTAAACTTGCCCCACAATCACTTTTTCAAGCCGTAGTTTCCTTTTTCCCTTTTGACCCTCCCCCCCACCATCCTGCGCCCTGCACTGGCGTTCCAAACAGACACTTCCACCAATTTCACCCCCCACAAACCCCTACTTTTTGAACAACCCTTCAACGGTGCCACCACCTTTCCCCCCACGGCCCGGAACGCGTCTTCTCTAACTTCAGGCGCGTCGTGACAGCGGAACCTCCCCCCCCTTTTTCACGCCCCCCCAAGTTGTTCCAAATGCATCCTCCCTCTTCTTTTTCCCACCCCGTTTTTGGGTGAGAGGGTTCCATTTTTTTTGGTTTTTACCCCTCGTGCCTTTGGCGTTTTTTTCGTGTTACCGACCCTCTTTCTTTTCGTTTCTCTTCATTTTCACCCCCCCAAACACGCTTCCGCTTTTTTTTGCAGGTGTTTTTCCCCGGTTTGCGTTTTCCCCCCCCAATTTCTTCCTTTGTTGTTTTTTTTTTTTAGATGTTTTCTTTTCTTTTTTAAGATTATGTGGCAGTTTTTTTTTACGTTTCCGTTCGAGGTGCCCCTCCCTCCCTTATTTTGTAAGTTTTCCTCCTGGTGTTTTTGACAGTTTTGCCCCCTCGTTTTTTTAGGGGTTTTTTTACCGAACACCCTCTCTTCCCCCCCTGCCGCTGTTTAAGATGAGTGTACGGGTTCTGTTTTTTTTTTTTGCTTTTTTGAGTAAAACTCTTCTTTGTTTATGCCTTTTAATCCCCCCCCCCCCCCTCCTGCTTGCTTAGTTTTTCATCACGGTGACCTTTCTCCTGCGTGTTTTTTCCCCATGGAAAACCAGTCCAAACAATTTGCTAATCACATTCTTTTTTTAACGTCTTTTCTTCCTGTAGGTTGTTCCACGTTGGTTGCTGCTAAATGCCTAAGTCCCCACCCCCCTCATGTGAAAACCTTTCTGCCTGAACTTTTTTTGGGGGGGGTTCACTTGGGAGCCATCTTCCCGACTCCCCCTCTTCCCCTCAGCCTTTTTCTTCTTTGGACGGCGCTTTTTTTCTACCCCTGCCTGTAAGTTTTACCCATTCTTTTTTTTAGTTTTCACGTTGGCCCCAAATCTGAGGCGTTTTTCGGTCTGACCTTTTCTTGCGGATTTCATTCCTTTTGTCTTGGAATGTTCCCCCCCTCTGGCCTTTTTCCAACGATTGGACCCGCCATAAAGTCCCACAGAACTTTTTTGCGTGCCGATTCTTTTTTTTTTGTTCTTTCTCTGGTTTTCAGGAGCCCACCTCTAATCCCTTTTTTTGGTGCCCGGTCCTCTTCCCCTTTTTTTCTTTCCGGAGCGAGAGTTTTGTTACGTGGCTTCCTTTCGCAGGGGGCGGATACACCTTTTCCTCCTCTTGCATTTTTTCTGCCCCAAAATGTGACCCGCTGCTGGATGTCCCCCCTTAATTAGTCCCCTTCGAATGCTTTTCTTTCCCCCCCATAACTTTACCACTATTTTTTTTTTCTCCCGCTCCGGCCCTGACTTTGGCATTGTCGAAGCCCCCTCTGTTTTAGTTTTTTGTACCTTCACGAAGCCGTTAAGCAGGATGAGGCCCTTTTTTGTTTTTTTCAGGTCGGCCCACATGCGTGACAGGGATGGTGGGGGTCCCCTCCTTTCCTCTGTTCTCACAAGTGTTGACATCGTTCTGTTTTGTATCGGCTTCCTTTTCTTTTTTTTTGTTCCCTTTTTTTGTTTTGCCGCGTTTCTTGTACTTTTTAAGGTCCTTCCCCCCCTTTGGAGGGGATATCATTCGCAGTTTGTTTGTTTTGTCTTAACCCACTTTGCGTGGGCCCCCTTTTGCAGACTTACGGTTTTTATTTTATTTGCCAGGTTAACGAATGTTTGTGGTCCTGTCTTTTTTTTCCCCCTCTTCCTCCCCCTAGCCGTTGCAATTTTCCCTCCCTCTTTCCTGGTTGTTGTTTTAATCTGAAGCGTATCCCTTTAATCTTTTTCGTTGTTCCTCTTTTTTTTCACTCCGGGCTTCTGTTTTCCGAGTATGAACGATTTACCCCTACGAGCTTCCCATTGAGGACCAAGGCCCCCCCCCCAAATGTGCACTCCCAAACGTCTTAAAAGCCTGGTTTTGCCGGGTTTTTTGTTTTTGCGTTGTGCGCGAGTTCCGATTGGCTTTTGCCCCCCGGGCCGCGAAGCTTGTGCAAGGTTTTTTTGTTTTTTACCCCCATCCCCCTGTGTTTTTCCTGGGTCCTCCTCCCGGTATCTTTATCCCCCGACCTGTGTCGCGTGTAGTGGTCGGAATCCCTCCTTGGACCGGTTTCATGGATTTCGCCCCCCTCCTTGTTCTCTTTCCCCCTCAAAACCTTCTACCTCACCTTTCTTCACCCTGCAGGAGTTCTTGCCTCTTACTACCTCTCATTCTAGGCTTTTGGCGTTCGACTTCGGTTTGAGCCGGCTTCCCCCTTGTGGCCCAGGGGATTGTTTTCTGGCCCTTCTCCTGCGTTTTTTTTTTTTTCCTTTGCTTTTTTCGAGTCACTCTCTTAGACTTTCCCTGGTCTTTCGTGGGGGTGCTGCCCTTTCTTTCTTGTGACTGTCCCAGATACCCCTTTTGGGGAGTTTTTTTGCGATCTATGAGCGGTTAGTCTCCTCAGTGCTATTTTTCCCCCCAATGAGAGTTACCTGCACGTTTTTGATGAAAGAATTTGCCCTTCACTTTTATTCTTTCCCTTTCTTCCCAACCAAGTGGGCGATGTCTTTTCATGTTTTTTGGGGATTCCCACCCCGGGTTCTTGTCCACTTTGTGGATTAGAAGATGGTTTTTATTTGCTTAGGAATAGCTTCCCGTTTGTTTCTCCACCTCCCCGTCCCCGTTTTAGACTCCTTTCCCCCCCCCCCGGGGCCTCCTTGGGATTTGGTCTGTGGTCCGTCCTTAACGTACTCAATTTTTTACATCCTTTCCGCACCTACGCCGAGGGGCGGGGTTCCCTCTGCCCAGGTTTCCTCTTCGCACCCTCACTCGAATTCTTAACACCCCCCGTTTTTCGTCCAGTTCGCGGCTGGAGTAACATTGTCTTTTTTTTTTTTCTCTCCCCTTTTTCTGTGTGGTGCAACAGCCTTCGCCCCTTCGTTTATCCTCGGGGGCCGCGGTCCCCCTCCCTCCCCCCTCCTTCTGCCCCCCACGGTAGCAGGTGTCAATGTGTATCTTCAACACTAGTCAGAGCTTTTTTGGTTCTTGATTTGAGTTGTTACGGGCCCTTTCTCCGATAATTTGAGGCATGAGATTTTCGTCGTTTCCCCCTCTTCGGGCACGTCAAAGGCGGTCTGTTTCAATCAGTTCAGTCCTTTTTCCCGTTCGACATTTCCTCCCTTTTCATTTTCGGCTTTTCCGTGCGTGGTGGGACTACCTCCCCCCCCAGCGTTTTTTTTCTTTTCTGGCCGGAGCAATATTTCTGCGATTAGTTGCGATCGTTTGGACTCTCCTTCAAGCGAACCGACTGGTCACCGTGTTTGTCCAAAGCTCATTTTTTCCCTTTTTTTCCCTCCCTATTGCGCAAGCCAATTTTTCTTTTTTGCACCTCGATCGTCTTCCCGCCCCACAGGGGTAGAACCGGCGCCTCCCGGCTTTTCCCCAATATTCCTTCCCCCCCCCCCTTGTGCTTGCCTAATCCTTTCACTCCTTATGAGTTTTTTGAAAGTATGGCGCGTTCTTACAGCGCTGTGGCCCTTCTTTTTTTTGATCACCATACCCCCCCCCTCTCTTATCCGAAGTTTCCCTCGTCCAGAAGGGAAAAAGACTTCTCTGGTCCGGCGACAGGAGTCCTTCTCGTGCATTGGAAGGCTGTCGACTCAACAATTTGCTACCAGTTTGAGTTTTTTCCCTCTATTTTTTTTTTATATCGAACGGGTCTTTTTTCTTTTCCCTTGCAAATGGTTTTCCCCAGTCATTCCCCTCACTGCCCCCCTCCCTTTTCTTTTTTATTTGATCCAGATCAGTTGGATTCACCCGACCCTTTTTTCCCCCCCTCTCCGAGGGGTCGACGCCACCCAAACAGTCCCCCTCCCCGCATCTGACCTCCTCGTATCGTCTTCTTTGTCGGCCCCGACTGTTTTTTGGGTCCCCCCAAACCTTACAGATTTTTCCTCTTTCTTGTGCGTGTGTCGTGTCTCGCCCCAGGGCCCCTTTTTCCCCCTCTCCTTCGTAAAAGGTTTTTTTTGTTGCTCTCGTTCCACCTACTTTGGACACGAAGTTCGCCGATTTCTCCCCTCTCTGGAGTTCTTCCGCTTCCCCTTCTCCCCGTTCAGGAATTCTCCCAAGTCACTTTCGGACTCGACGTCATCGTCTTCTTTGTCGTCCCCCGTAGAAACCCCGGGCTTTTCTGAGGTCGGTTCCCTTTCTTAATCTAGATTCCCCTACTGTTGACGTTCGAAGGTGATGAGCTTGAATGAGCGGGTGTCCTCCCTCCTCATAAGTTCATCTTCTCCTTTCCCTCTATTCTTTTCCTCCCTCCGTCCGTTTTTTTTTTTTTTCTATCTAATCTGGTTGAAGAATTCAACTATTTTTGCCCCTCAGCTCCCACTTTTTGGCTGGGCCGAAGTCCGTCGACTCCGTCAAGCCGAGCTTTTTTGCAAGCCCTTGTTAAGTTTTTTTTTAGGCCATCGCTCCCCCCCCCTGACTTAGGGTCCCCCGTGGGACCCCTCTTTTTCCTTTTGCGTTCTCACAACGTTCGCCGGTTTAAATTTTACCCCGTGTGACCCCCGTTTGTTCGCCATCGTTTCCTCCAGATAGTGGTCGTCTTTTTTCTATTTTTAGGGAATTTCCTCTTTCCTTTGTTTGGCGAACACATTGCTCGGATTTAAGGCCTTTTTTCTACAAGACCCCCCCTCCACCCCCCCTCTCCGTCCCCTGGGTTTTGTGCGGTTGTTGCCCCCGATCCCTCTTTCTCCGACTAGTCTAATTCATTTTGGTCGTTAATGTTGGCTGCTTCTCTGTTTTGTTGGGCGGACTTCCTCCTGCGCGTGAGGGGATTGTTCGTCTGGTATCGTGGCCCCTGGAATCTTAAAATCCTGGGCCTTTCTTTTCTTTTTTCTTATGGTATTTCTTCTAGAACCCATCCCTTTCGATTTTCTTCCCCCCCTAGTGAGCGGTGTAGTCCACCCATCGGTTGTCTTGCTTCGTGCTATTAAGCACTCACCCCCCCCCTTCTCCCTAGATTGGTCGCCCGGTATGCTCTTGAATTGACTGACTTTCCCAACGTCTTCGGTTTTTGGTGTGATGTTAGGTATTTTTTACCGGGCCCAGCGCTGTATCTCGTCTTTTTATTCCTTCAAAAAGTTCCTAGAAACGATAGTCAATATTAGTTCGGAGCGTGCGTTCGTAATTTCTCGGGTTATTTTTCCCTTTTTCCCTTTATGCCCTGTTCCTTGAACCTTTTCCTGATCTGCTTTTCGTCCTTTTCGAGGTTGTCCCAGGTCGAGCGTACGCTTTCTCCCCCCTCTTTCTCGTGAGACTTCCCCCACGCTGACAGAAGATGGAGCGAAAGGATCTTCCTTTTCCCATGAAAATTTACCCCCCTAGGACCCTTTGCCCCTTTCCAAGTTTGTTGATTGCCACTCACGGCATCTTTCTTCTTTCTTGGCTCTGCCGTTGATTCCTTTTTCTTTACTTTTCCTCAATTCGACCGACAACACTCTTAACTCGTGATTGATTTTCTCACCACCCTTCACCCCCCAAACGATTCTATTCGGTCCCCTCTTTCCCCTCCTTCATTCTCCTCCGTATGTTGCGTTTGGCTTACCGTGAGGTCCTACCCCTCCGTACTCTTATTTTTCCTGGCTTCGCTTTTCTCCGTCCCAACCCGGGATTTCTTTTTGAGGGAAGTGCTAAGAAGGGGCGGCCCCCTTTTGACTCTTCCCCCTTCTGGTGAGATCTGTGCTCGCATTCCCCCCCTAATCCCTTTTTTTTTTTTTTTTTTTCGAGTGTTCTTCGTTGGCCCATGTTTCTTTTTCTTTTTCCCCTGCGGCCCGCGGCATCCCGGCGGGTCGTTTGTTGGTAGTTGAGGAGAACCTTGACATATTACGAGCGCAGAGATTTAGTCCCCTCTCTTTTCCCTTTGCGCCCGTGTGCCACACCGGGTAACCTACACCCCGTTTTTCTTTGCTTCCCCACTCTCCCTTCCTGGCAAATTTTCCTAAGTAGTGACTTTGCGTTGCTCCCAGCTTCAAGCGCGTTTTCTTGGAAACGGCTTTAGACTGCTCCTCTCCCTTTTTTTTCTGCCCCCCCCCCTTCCCTCCCCACGTGTATCTGTTTTATGACTTTTCGTCCCCTTCGCTGGATTAACTCGAGGTTCCTGAACAGTTTTGTCTCGGTTCCCGCTCGACGCCTCCTGCCCTTCCTTGGTAGTGCTCTAAACCCCCTTCCTTATGCCCTGCGTCCTCTCCCCCTGACTTATTGTTTTTCGTTGAAGTCAAACTTTTTTCTTTCCCAGACTGAAGTTGGTTTCATAAGTTTTGTCTTCAATCCCAGTTTGTTTTGCGTCTCCCCCGCCGGGTCGTTATGCTTCCCCCTTTAAGAATCCAGCGTCCTACTCATTCCGCCTCCCTCCCCTATACAGACTTTGATTTTCACCCCTGCTTTCCCGCGCTTGTCAGACGGGAACCTTTCCTCTTCGTCTCACGTTGCGTACCTAGCCAGCGTTTCCGCTTTGTTTTTCTGCTTTTTTTGAAAGTACTCCCCCAACCATTGGTTGCCCGTTGTTGCCCTACGCGGGCCCTCAGCCCTCGGTGGCCCGACGACCTTCTTTTTCGGTGATCTTCCTTCGGCTGGTCACAGGCACGCCCCTTTGGCGGTTTCACCTGTCCGATGTCTCTATCCACCCTTAGGTTTACAAGCCCGGTCCTTGTTTTCCGTTTTTTTTTCCCTTACCGTTGGTACGCGGGTTTTCCCCTCCTTTTTTTTGTCATGCCCCACTTTTCGTTTCTTCCTCGATCCCCCACTATTTGTCCTACCTCCCCGGTTGCTTGGACCATTAATGCCCCCCTCCAACATTACGGCCCTGAAACTGGCACCCACTTAAAACATTACCATACTCCTTTTTGGACTTAACACCCGGTCGTTTCGAAACCCAGTTTGCTTTTCTCATCTTCATTTCTTTGTCCAGTCAAACCCTCGTAACATTTTGGTCTCCCCCCCTTGTCACGCTCCTTTCTCGTTAGGCGAGTCCCGGGCGGGTGCGGTCAGGCTGGCCCTGGGCCCCCCCAAACCCCCTGACTGGGTTCTCGCTATGAGTGACTTCCCGCCGGTCGATCCAAATCGGGTTCTTTTTCTTTTCTTGACCCCTTACTAGTCACGCAGCCCTTTTACATCCATTTGCAGCCGGTATCTGCTTTCGTCTGATTGTCAACATCTTTGATGTCCGTTCCCCGGCGTCCCGGTAGGGGCCGACCCGTCCTTTTTCTCTTTCTCCCCCCGGCTTTTGACGAGGCGCCCCTTTGTCGTTGACCCACCAAACGACCCCCCCAGAGTATGGACATGAAAATCCCACCAACCAATCATCTGGGTCGCAGGGGGCCGATGTCCTTCCTCCCCCTTTTTTTCCTCCTCGGCTTTTGCATCCCGTTTCCCCCTTTCTGCAATTTAAAAAGTACCCCCCTGTTGAGATTTTTGAAATACTTGTTTGTCCAACTCAACGGTCCCCTCTGGAAGGTAAGAAAAAACTGGTCTTTTCCCCTCCAACCCCATGCTGCTCTCTTTGGTCTCGTCTCCTTCAAGTTCCCCAAGCAAATTAAAGCCTTAATTTTCCCCTTCTTTAAGTTTGGTCGTTTTTTATCCTGTCAACTGACTTTATCTTTTTTTAGAATGTGAGTTGTGTCCTTCCCCTCCTTTCCTTTCCCTCCCACAAGCAGCGAAGATGCTTTACCCGACCTTCTTTTTTTTTTTTTGGCTTTCCAGGTCAGTTTCCCCCCCCCGAAGAGTTTTTTTTTTCATGCCCCACCCACCCCCCCCCCCCTTTTTCACCCCGTCCCTCCGCTGTTCCCCCCCTTTTCCCCTTTGAATTTTTTTGCACATCGGCTCACCGTTGCCTGGCTCCAACCGGCACATTGTTCCCCCAAACAAAGGCGGAAAACATGACCAGGAGAAGTTGTTTTCTGGAAAAACACGTTCCCCCCCCAGCCTTTCTGACACAGAAAAGGTCGTTTTCCCCACGAACCATAAACCGAGTTCCCACCAACACCCACAGTCCTTGTGAAACACCCTTCCTTGTTCCCAAACTGCAAAAAACCTGTTTCCTTTCTCTTACCCACGTGGATCTGGGGCTCGTTTTTTTTTTCCGTCCCCCCTCGTGACAAGCAAACCCCCTTTTCCAACCAATCTACTGACCGCTCTACTCTTTTCCTCCTTTCCTTCGTTTTTTTATTTTGTTTTCGGAATTTTCGTTTGTGCTTTTAATTTGCTTTTCGGTACGTCTTTTCCCTTCCCGTTTAGCTTTTAAATGCTCTTTCCGTGTTGGTTGGTAATTTTTCTTGTTTGCAATTCTTTTTTCCACCATATTCTTGTGGAGCGTTTTTTCTTTTCCCTTTTTTTTTTCTCTTTCGTTCGCAGTTTGGGTGTTTTCGTTTTTCCCGCGTTTTTTAGAAAATTCTTTTCACGTGGTATTTTGGAATTTGCCGCCTTTTTTTCCATCTTTTGCGTTTTTTTAGGGCCGTCGGGCACGTCTTTTTAACGTACCTCGTTGTTTGGCTTTTCCCAAGAGTGTGTAACGCCTTTCTTTTTGGTTGTTTCTTCCTTGATTGTTTGTACAACTTTGAGCCTCCTTTCGTCGCCTCATTTTAGTTTTTTTTCTTAAATTCTGACTGCCTTCTTGGTCTTGTAACCAGGCACTTGTTCCCCCCACATTTTCTCGACTCTTTTTTATGTGGTTGCCCCGTGTCCCCCCCAAGGCTCCCACCCCACTTAATAGTGGACCCCCCCAGGGTTCACCCTGCTCCCTGTTGTTCTTTCCCACTTTTTCCGCGCAAAATATCCCTCCAGCCTTTCTTTTATTGCAGTGCCCTCGTTTGTTTTCTCCCCTGCCGTAATTCCTTAGTTTTTTTACTCTTGGCCACCCCCCAAGGCGTTTTTTTTACGTTTGTCAACCTTTGGAAATTTCACTTCCGGGGGCTTTTTGGCGTCACCCTAAGAGTGAAAGAATTTTTTGACAGCTCATGACCGATCCCCGTGCCGTAGTTTGGACCCCCACATCCCCCCTCTTGATTTGTTGATGAGTTCATGGTTCCCTACTCCTTGGTTATGGTTTTTTTTCTTCCCCACCTGGGCTTTCGCTTAGTCATATTTTTTCATCGCTGCGGGAGTCCTCCGTCGGGGTTGGATTCCTCGGGCCTTGTCTGGCCCTTTAGACGATTTGATCAGCGGACCCCCCCCCTTTGCCTTTCCCGTTTATCGTGCTTCTTCCTGGACCTTTTTTTTTCCGTTGTACGTACGCTAGTCTTTGTTTTGGAGGACTGTGCCACCCGCCGTTAGGTCCTGGCCTTATCCTCAGAAAAGCATCTGTGTCTGGTTTTTTTTCGGGTGGTTTTTTCCTTCTTCCTCCGCCTGCCACTGCCCTCCCGGACGTCAAGAGTGTTGAAGGTTCGACCAGTTTCTCTTTTGTTGCGTGCCGCTTCTATTTCTCCCCCTACCAAGGGTTTTTCTTAGTCACGGGGAGCTCCTGTTTTCTGTTTCATTGTATTGTAGTCGCTTACGGGCTGGTTTCCTTTTAGGTCTCTTGTTTTGTACTTTTCGTTTCACCTTTTGATCGTTTTCGATCATCTTACTCCCCCCTTTTTGCGTCCCCTTTCCCCTAACCCTTGCGGCCCCCCGCGTTCATTTTTCCGGACCCTGGTTCGGTCGTCTTCTTCCCAAGTCGACGGGTTTTTTGAAATGATAGATTTTTCGATCTCCTCTGCCGTTGAGACCCTCCTCCCTGTCTGAATGTTGCTGTTGTGGTTACGCTCGCAGTAGATCTTCCTTTTCTTCCCGCCCTGGGGGTTATTTTTCTGATGCACCGCTGTTCCTTATTTGGCCAGCACTTTCCTTTCCCTTCCCTCCTCTCCTTGTCTGTAGATAGACTTGCCCCCCCCAATCCACTCCCAACTCAGTACTTGGTCCTATTTACGGGCTTCCCCGGTTCGCGAGATTGAAGTGTGGTCGAGCCCCTTCGAGTTTCTCCCCTTTTTTTCACGCCGGGAAGAACTTAGTTTGTCGCTGTTTTGTAGACGCGGGATTTCTTCTTGACCGTCTTTTTTATTCGGGTGGGATCTTTGTGTTACGTGCCCAGACGACACCGTAGCGGTGAGGTGTTCTTTGTTTCCACTTGGTCTCTTCGTTTCGTCCAACCCGTATAACATTGTTCACTTATTTTCAAACAAGCAGTTTTGATTGATTTCATGGTTTCTTTCCCAACATACGACGTTTTTATCGGCGGGGTGCTATCCTCCCGTTTGGTTTTTTAGCAGTTCAGGCCTAGTTCTACCCCCCGTGAAGGGCGGGGAATGGTGTTTGCCTTAGACGGCCCTGTCGATAGGTTGTTTTCGACTTCTTTTTTGTTCGAGTTTTTCCTTTTTCTTTTCCTCTGTACTTTACTGCGTTGCGCCTCGTCTCTTTGGGACCGACTCCCCGTGCTTTTTTGTTTTTTTTTCTGGTTTGTCATATGCGACCCTTTTCGTTTCGGCTCGGTTTCCCCCACTACCGAGCGTTTTTTCATTGCCACTCCGGATTGAAGGCTTGCTTTTCAAGGACCCCCAATGTTCCTTATTTTTTCGTTAGACCCAGTGGGCAGCTTTTTTTCTCCACCGGTTTTTTACCGCCCCATGTTTGCTTACCCTCGGCTGAGTCGCGAAGTCTTTCTTAGTCGTTTTTTTACACCTTGATTTTCCCCCCGGTTTGTTTTTTCCCATCCCACCCGCCGTTTTCTTGATTTTTGGGAGAGTCCTTAGACGGGTCCAGAAGGACCCTCCAATAACCTGGGACCTGGTTTTGTTTTTTCTTTCTGCTGTCCCCAAACAGTCAGGGTCGGCACCGGCCACTCGAGAGTAAAACTGGGTGCCGCGGGCCACCCCCCCCCCCCCCCCTCTGTCGGTCATTCTCCTCCCACACACGTCTTTCCCTCCTTCCCCCCGTCCTTATTGGGGCAAAATTCCACCCTCGGAGCGGTTTCTAATAGACCGATTTTGTCCGGAGCCCCTCCCACCGTCAGCAGGATACTCGTAGCTGGTAGTCTTTTGACTGCCTGTAGCAGTGTAGTTTTTCCTGTTTGGCTTTTGAAGCGTTCTACGGGAGCACTTTCCTCAAGGCGATAAGGATGCCCGAGTTTTCCCGTAGGACTATTGGTGAACCTGCACCAATTTTCGTCCTCTTCTAGTGACAGTTTGAACCCTCTGCATTCCCCCTTTCTCACCTAAGGGGGGCTTGTGGTTCATGCTTCTTCTTTTCGGCCTTCGTTGAATGCCTTTAGTGCAACTACGTGTTTGTTTATTCCCTGTTTTTTCCCCCCCTTGAGGACCATTCCTTTCTTTTTCATCTTTTCTGCTCTAGTTGAAGTGATCTCGGGCGTACCTTCCCCCGAGAAGTTCTTTTTTTTTCGCTCTCTGGTGGTTTGGTCAAGACCTCGTTGAATCTCCTTTCTCCAATTATATCCTAAATCCCCTTCAAAGAAACGTTAATAATTTTTTCAACAATCGTTTTTGCCCCCGATTCTCCCGGGGATTGGCATCTCTAAGTTATGTTTTTTTACTCTGTGTCGGTCCTTATAGGCTTCTCTACCACCGATTTTTCTTTCACGACCTTTCCCCCTACATGTACTGCTTTTTTAGTCTTGGTGTCTTGCAGTTAATCTGCGGAAAGACATACTTGCTCCTTGTTTCAGAATTTTTTGTGGTTTGCTTCCACAGTGTACCCTTCCTTTTCAAGTTTTGCCTTGATGTATCGACCCAGGACCAGCCTGTCCTGAGTTCCTACACTGCGATATCTTGGCTCTATCGGCCCCTTGGGATGGGTTCTATCCCCCGACACCCAACTTGTGAGTTTTCTTTCTCGCCAACTTATTTTGTCCCCGGCCGCTGTTGCGGGCCCATTTCCTACACTCCTGCCCGGAGGTGGTTTTTCCCCCCTCCCCCCAAACCAGCAGGGAAGCAATTCCTTCCCCCCCCCCCTTTATGATCGACTGCCCTCTTTTCGGAGAGCAAGGTCACAGGCACCCCCCGGTTCTGCCCCTTTTTTACTTGCGCGTGGGCGTTTTGAGTTTTTCGCTCCTCTTTACCTCTCAACTTCGCCCAAAAGGAGAGGTGCTTACGTCGCAACCACCTACGACAGATACCGTAGTTGAGTCACATGTCTTTTCGTTTTTTTCTGTCCTGCTTCCGACCTCCCGTTTTTTTGTCTATCCAAGCAGGACCCACCTTGTTTTCGTGAACCTTCAGGTTTTAAGTAGTTTTGAGGGTCAGTTTTACACCTTTTCTTCGCGCGGGGCCGTCTTCCTTCCGATTTCTTTGGCCGCGTTTTTCTTCCCCCTCTGAGTATGCTTTTCCGAGGGCGTCTGATCACTGCGGGCTCGAAGGTCCATGATGCCCAGAATGCGAGTTTTATCCACTTTTCCTGTTTTTTTTTTTCTCTCTCATTCTGGCGCAGCAGTTCATAGGAGATGACCCTTTTCTCTCTGTCCTCTATCCCCCCTTCTGGTTCCTCCTTACGTGATGATTCTCGATCAAACTTTTCCCGACTTCTTCTCCTACGCCGGGGTTTTCCGTCGCCCTCTTCGAAACGGGCCGGAGTCTACCCCCCTTCGTTCCTTTTTCCATTTTTTTCGTTCCCAAAACCGTTTGAGGTCCCCCCTTTTTTTTTCCACACTCGCTTCCTGCAATTCCGGCTGACGATTTTTTTGTTTTAGGTTGGGGCGAGTGTCCTGAAACTCTTTCCGGTCTTCTTTCTGTGCCTTTTTCTTTTTTGCTGCTCACGGCCGCCCTAGTACACTTTTTTTTTCGGTTTGCCCCCGTACTCCCTTTTGATCGAGACGTTCTTTTGGTTTGTTCATCGCGTCATTCTTTGCGTGTCTGTTGGTTGGAGACCCCAAATTTTTCTCCCTGGCTTTTTTTCGCGCCGGCGTCGGAACGACCATCCCAACGTTTGGGGCGTTTCGTCTCGCCCTGTCTTTTTTGTCGTAGAACCCCCCTTTCCCTTCTCTCTATTAACCCACCATTTTTCGAGCCGTCGGTAGGACCCTTTCCTGGTTTTTTCCCTGTTCTATACCCTGGCTTTCTCTCCAACGTCCTACACTGCCCCGGGCAGATTAATTTTTGAGTTATTTGAAAACGGTTTCGTCTCTCTGATTGTATTGGTTTTAGTCCACCCCAGACTCTTTTCTTTTTTCCTGATTGGCCAACCCCGCTGTAACTCAGACAGACATTTTAAATTCCTCATGCGCCGTTTTTTTCTTTCCTCCCCCCTTTGATGGCGGCGGGGGTCACCGTTTTTTTTGGGTGTGTTTTTTTCCTTTCCCCCTCGACTAGGATGTGAGATCTTTCTCCGCGAGGTCGTTGACAGCCCACAATATAGATTGCGTTCGTTCCCGTTTTGGCCGCGCTTCGCCCTTGAGCGTGTCACCCCCCTCGTTTTCAGCTTTCGTGAAAGGCCTTGACCTGTTCCATTGAACTCACCCCTGAAGAGGACTGGGGGCCATTGCTGACACCTTTTTTTTAAGCGCCCCCTTCAGGCGAGGTTTCTTCGTCTTTCTCTTTTTTTAAGCTGAGACGACTGCGTGGCAAGGTAATACTGGCGCGAGAAAAGAGGTAATTTCCCCAATCGTTTACGTGCTTTTTTTTCCCCGATATTCGTTGACCGGCTGGTTGCTGCTCGGCCCTCTTTTTTCCCTCTCCATCGAATAAGTTTACTGTGGGCGTCCGTGAGGTTCCCGCGACCAGGAGTTTTTCTTTACCGTTTTCTTTCCCCCCTCAGTTTTCTTTCGTACGTGTTTACTCTTTCTCCCCCGGTGGTCTTTGCCCTCCTTAACGTTCCTCGATTTTCGTTTGCTGAGCCGTGAATGGTGCTCGGACACCTCTTTTTCCTCCATTCGTGGGCGTGCCCTGCGGGGCCTTATTAGGGACGAGCCACAGAGCATTCCCGTCCCGGTGATTTTTGTGTTTTTATTTCCCCCCCCTTGAAGAGGGTCTTTTTTTTTACGTGGAGGGGTGTAGGGCATCGCTCCTGTTCTTCCCGGCGCCGTTCTTTAAGGCTCACGTAGGTCAACTCACCACAGGGTTGATTCAAAACCCGACGACATGCCCTTTTCCCCCTTTTTTATCCGATCAACAGCCCCCCCCCCCCTTTAGGTGTGCCCTCACAGATTTTTCAGCGAGTCGTTAAGCCCTCCGGACGTTGTCCTATAGAAGCTAGTCGCTCAGTTCCCCCCCTTCCCCCAAAATGCTGTATCCGCTTCCTTCTTTGGAGCCCTTCGAAGGGCCCTTTAGATCTTGAGTTTTTCCCGAGCCCCCCTTCGCCTTCTCCCCGCCTCCCTAGACTCCGGGGTTCGTGGTGTAAACAGACCCCATTCCCGATTCAGTGTAGGATTCCACCCTGGTCTTCCCTCGCCCTTTTTCTTTTTTACTCCTCCTACGTCGTTTTGAACCCTCGACTACCCAATGATTGTTCCTAGTGGCAGTTTTTTTTCTGCATTTTTTTTTTTCTCGTCTTTGGGTTTTACACCGCGTGTTTTTACTGATCCCATTTTCCTAGATTTAGGATTTCCCTTACCCTCTAAAGAACGCACCGGGAGCCCCGCTCCCCCCCGGCGCCTAAAGGTTCACCGGATGCGTTCGTTCCCATTTCTAGTCGCACTGGTGTCCGCACGAGTTTTACCCCCCCATCTTTCTCTTTTCCACCTTGGTTACCTTTCCCCCGGCCATGCTTTCCGATTGTGTCTTTTATTTTTTTTTGGCCCTTTATCCCGGATTCCCTTTGGTTGCCCCCCCTTCTTTGTAAACGGCGGCCTCCGTAGGGCACCTTCCCAACGGTGTCCCCGCGCCACATTACCCGTTTGTTGATGCCCCCCCTTCTGATTTTACGGTTTTTTGTCTGCGTCCACCCAGTCCAACAGCACCTTGCTGTTTGTGGGGCGGTTAAACGGGACCCTATTATTTTCGAACCTGCCTTGCCCCTACCTTCCGCTGACCAATAACCCTCTTCCCGACCGTATTGGCGTACCCTTTTCTTCATGGTCGACCCCCCCAGGTGTTTTTTTTCCTGATCCCCTACCTAACGCAACTTTTTGCCGACCCCCCTCAAATACACACCTTCCGGTCCCCCCCCCTTCCCCCCCCTGAAAACATACACATTTACGGTTTCCCCCCAAAAATTTGCTTCCCCCTACCCCCCTTTTTTGGCTGGAAAAGGAACTTCGTTCCCGCAGCACACCCCTTCGCAAAGGGGTAGTTCAAATCGTTCCCCCTTTCTTTGGTTTTCCCTCCCGGGCGGGTTGCTTACCATTTTTTTGACCCCCCCCTTTTTTGCCCCAACCCTCTGGGTGATCTAGCTCATTTGTGCGTCACTTCAATGCATTTTCCCCCCCCCCTTCTTGGAAGTTAGGGGTCCCCCGGAAAATTTCTGTACGGGCAGCCCTTGTTCACCTTTTCCCGAGTGGCTTGATATGCACATGTTAGCAGTTTTTTCAGTGCTTCCGTCCTAGGGAGTTCGCTTGCCCAATTCCTGGTGTTTTGCGAACCCAGTCACCCCTCCTCTCCCTCTGCTCCCAAGTCTGGGGACTTTCTCTCAAATTGGGTCCCAAACCCCACTAAAAACATCTTAGAGTGACATTCACCCCTCCCCTTTCCCCTCTTGCTTCCTTTTTAGGCCGTTGATTCGTACAGGTCCCGCGGTTTGTCAAGTTGTCTCTCCCTGCTTGTGCATCGCCCACCGGAATTAAAATAATTTTTGCAAAACCCCGTCACCCTTGTGCCTGGCTGAGGCCTAGGTGGCACCCAAACTCCGGACCATTACCGGCCCTTCGCAAACTTCGCGGTAAGCAAAGCAAATACTCCTTTGTCTGGGCGTCTTTTTGTTTCGCGGCTATGGTTTACAATGTTGAGACCAAAAGTCCCATTACCCCCGCCGGTTTCCCCTTTATTATGGTTTTACGGCGACTTTTAGTCACCTTTGCACCTGGAAACCAGCGTCCATCGTACTGGAAGGCAATTTTTTTGAAGTGGAAGGGCCCTGTCCCCCCCATGTTTTTTTGCCTGGTCACTGGACCCCAGAGGCTCAGGGCATTTTGATTCTTTCAAATCTGTCTTTCCCCTTTCCCCCCCTTCTTCTTACCAACACCCCCCCCTTCCGGGTTAAGTCCCCCACCCCCCCCGTAACTCAAACTTACACTCTACAAAGGGCAGCCTTCCTTGGACGGTCAAGTTTGGACCCAGTTTTCCTTCTCAACCCTTTTTCCCGTGTCCCCTTTCCGGTGTCCCCCCCCTCCCACAATCAAGGAGAATTTCTCTGGCAAAAGCACCTTTACTTGTCCAGACGCCGAACCCACTTTTTCCAAGCCCTTCGACACACAACCCCCAGTACTCTTGTGGTGAAAACCACCTTGTAAACCGTGCCACAACACCTGCAAACCCTGGCCCTTCGCCTACATTTTTCCTAAACGTTTTAGGGTTTCGCGTCGTACATGCTGAACAACACTCCCACGTTTTCACGCTGTTTCACACCCCCCAGTCCAAAACCCTTTGGAGCCTATTCCCCTTTTTCTCTTTTCAATTCCCTCCCCCAGTTGTTGTTGAGTTCTCATGCCTTCCCCCTTTCTTTTTTTTCCCCCCTCTTTTGACTTTTGTTGTTTTTGTCGTCACCGTTCCTTATCCGGGTGACTCAGACCCTTCCCCCAGCGCTTCGTCCGGTTTTGCATGTTTGTGACTTTTTTGCGTTTTCACCCTATTCGGTTTTGTTCTTTTAGGTGACGTTTGTTTTCGTTTGGTTAGTTCCTTTTTCACCGATTTTTTGTTTTCCTTTTTTTTCCGTTCCCCTCTTCTTTTTTTTGATTTTGATAGTTTGAAGAACCCCCGTTGTTGGACCCCGCTTGGCTGTATTTTTTTTTTTTTAGCCCGTATTTCACCACACCCTTTCCTGCCTGTCTTGTTGGTACAGAAACGCTTTTGTACGTTTTATTTCGGTTGGTTGGTTGCCCCCGATTGCTTTTTTTTTTTTTTTTTAAGATCCTTGGCCCCCCGGCGATGCGCTGAGTCCCCCCCCGGCTTTTTTCTCCGAGGGTTTTTTACCCTTTGAACCCCCCATGGCAACGTGCTTTGCCCTCACCTTCACATTCCTTCCGTCGAACTCCCCTTCCCTCTTTTCTTTTGCCATTGCTAAAAGTTTTCTTTTCGTCCAAAAACCCCGGCCCTTGGGGCAACCTTTTTTTGCTTCGTTGCCTTTGTGTCTCACTCATCCTTCCGGCCAAAAGATTCCTCCCTCTCTTTTTATCTAGGACCCGCTTTTATTTCTCCTGTACCTTTTTTTTTCCTTCGTTTTCTAGTTTCCCCCCAATTCGCTTGTCGTTTCTGTTGTCATTGAGGGTATTCCCTGTTGGCTAACCAAGGAAGATTTTTCAGTTGGACCCCCCCCCCCCCTCCTCTTTTGACCTCCCATAAACGGCCTTGATGTCTGGCAAGTCCCGATGATTTGTGTTTTTTCATGTTTCCCTCTCTCTTTTATGGGGGTTTTTTTTGGTGTTGTCGGGGGGGCCTCTTTCGTTTCCCCTCTTATCAGCGTGGTTGGTTTAGTGATTTGCGTAGTTTCGGGTTTTTGGCTCATTTGGCGGACCTGATTCTACATACCGTCCGGTTCGATCTGCCCCCTTTCTGTTTCACTCCTCTCCTCCTTTCCTGGAGTTTCCAGGGTGTTTTTTACTTCTCCATTGTTTTTTTCGTGTACCCGGTGACTGACGACTTTTTTTGTGATTGCTCACCCCCCTCTGTCCATTTTTTTAAGTTTTGAATGAGAGGGACCTAAGGGCACCCACTTTGTGTGGAAGATTGGGTCTTTCCCCCTCAAGAGCCCTGTTTTTCCGCGGTAATTACGCCCGTTCAGGTTCGGGAAACAATGGATTAAGGTTGTGTCATTTTGTCCCCTGCTGAATCAACAGACAAAAAGGTGTTGTTGTTGAGGCGCTGGTTTTTTTTTTTTTTCATTTCTTATTTTTTTTTCGTTTGGTTCCGGGTGCAATTTATGTTTTGCCGGCGGTTATTGCCTTCCGGTTGCAACCCTTTTTTTCTTGAAATTTCTTTTTTTTCCTTCCAGCCCTGTTTCCCCCCTCCAACGGGAGGGAAAAGTTTGTAGCCTTGTCCGGGATTTGTTATCTTATTTCGTTATCGCTTAACAAGCCTCAGGCGTTAAAGCTTGTTCTTTGACCTCGCTTTTTTTCACCCCCCGTCCGAAAGGTTATTGGATGTGGACTGCTCACGCGTAATTTTAAACAGTGGCGCCACTCCGTGCGTTGTGCGAGTTGGGAAACAGTAAGGTCCCTTTTTTGTTTCCCCCTGAGTTTTCCTCCCCCTGCCTTTCCCTCTAATTTTCTATTACATGGTCACCCAACAGCAAGGGCAAACCAGCGGAAACCAATCTTTTTGCTCCTCCTTTATCTGGAAGTGTTTCCTAGTTCTATTGCCCGTTTTTTTTGACTTTTTTCCCCCGTGTGAGACCCAATTCAGTTTTGAACAGAAGTTTTTGTTTCCTTTTATTGACTTTCAAGCTTGTTTCACTCTGGAGCGCGGGGGTATGCGCCCCTCCTCTTTGGTGAGGTCAGGTGTGTTCTTTCGGGGTAGGCACCGGAAGACCAGTCCTTTTTTTTTTGTGCACCTTGTGTACCTGTTGTCCCACGTCGGTTCCTTGCGCCAACCCACTCTTACCACACTTCTCAACAATGCAGATCCTCCCCCCTACTCTTTTCCTTTTCTTGCTGCGGTTTTTTTTTTCCGCCTTGTTGATCAGTTGGAATAAACCCCACTTTTTTTTGGAATCGATGGGTATTGGCACGTTGCTTGCTTTCCTCTTCCCCTGTGGCTTTCGGAGTTACCTTCGATTCCCCTGATCCTCACTGGCGGGCCTTGATTTTTTCCCTAGTTCCTGTTTTTTTCCCCCTCTCTCCCCAACTCTTTTGGGCTTTGTCTTTTCCCCCCTATTGGGCGTGGCGGGGAGCTTTTGATTTCCCCCCCCCCCCCCCCACTACTCTCGTTTCCTGAAAGACATCATGCACCAGCTTTTTGCTCCTTCAAGGGGAGACTTCTCGGTTGACTCCCGTTTTCCCTATCGGGGCTTTTTTTTTACAACGTCTGCCCCCTTTTGTGTTAGCTTTGAGGGGGGCTCTTCTCCATCTTAGAGAATTTCCCAAGATTTCTCGTCCACTCGTTTTTTCTTCCTCCTACCCCACCCACTGCCCCTCGGGTATGCACGTGGGTTCCCCCTTTGCTACCCTGACAAAACGCCCGCGGTGTGTTCCCCGACGCCACCTTTGCATGTTTCTTCTCTTGAATTTGTCTTGAGCCCCCCAAGGTTCCCGCTTTCGCCCAGACACTTTTTTTAGTTTCAAACGTAGAGGCCTTTTTTTTGAGGCGGTACAACGTAGCGTTTTTTTGCGTTTTTTTTCCCCCCCCCTCCCCTCTTGCCTATTTTGATATCCTCCTTCTCGAACTACTTTAAGTTAAACCCGGCCCCGCTCTCTTCAGGTCCGAGAGGACCATTCGTTTTTTTTGAGCCCTTTCCTGACCCTTCTTTTTGGCTTTTCCTTTTTCTTCCGATGGTCCCCCCTTCTTCTCTATTCCCTTTGCGTGACTGCTTTTTCTTCCTGTCGCCTATTCGGCCGGGTTAAAGAACTTTTTTTTTTTTGCTTTTGCTCGCGCCGAACGCGTCTACCCCCTCCCGCCGTTTGTTGCCCAATGGCAACTTTTCCCTTCCCGTTTCCTGCGATGGGCATGCGCGTCTTTTGAGTTTTTCTTGGCCCCCCAGTTTCAGGACTCCCCTACTTTCCTCTCCCCTTTTCTTTCTTGTTTCAGCCAGTTTCTCACCACCCCTGTCCCCCCGATCTCAACCTGGGCCACAATTTTTCAGTATGTCTTGTGCCTGTTTTTTTCCACCAATCATCGACTGAACCCGTTTTTTGTGCTACTCTGCACCTTCGCGTCCCTGGACCCCGGTTTTTTCCCTTACTCCTCCCCGGCGACCACCTTTTTCCCAAGCTCTTTTTTTTTTTTGCCCGGGCATCCTTATCCTTCTTTTTTCTTCGTTGCGGTTCCGTTTGGTCTTTTCTTTGTCAGTCGCGACAAAGAGCTTGGTCTCTTTGTCAGCCTACCCTACCCCTTTTTTTTTCCTCCCCCTCGCGCCGTATTAACTTCGTTAGTACGTCTTGTTTCGCCTTGGCGACCCTGTCCTTCCACTGGTCCCCCCCCCTCCTCGCCAGTTTTTTTTTTTAGTTCAGGTGAAGGACCCCCCCTTTGTTTCCACGTTGCCAAGAACAGCCTCAGTTTCCTACCATCTGCTCTTCTGTGTTTTGTTCCCCTTCCTCCCTTTGAATGTTTTCTTTCTTACCCCCCCGCTGAACCCTGGACGCCGCAAATGATGAGGATTTTTTTTTTCCTCGTGCGGCGTGCTTTCCCCCGCCCCTTCAACGCTGCGAATTCATTCACCCCCTGCCCCTCCCCCTCCTGCACGGTCGATGACCGAATTTTTCGCTAAGCATTTCACGGGTCAAACACACCTTTTTATCCCGGTTGACCCGGCGCTTTGTGAGGGCGTGTGTTTGACCCCCTTTTTTTTTCCTCTCCACTTCTTTTTTTCCGTAAACCAGAGTTTCCCCCCGAACCCCTTTTTTCCGAGGGTCTCCCGAAGTTCTCTTTCGGCAGCTTTTCCCACGCGCCATTTGGCTGACTTTGAATCCTTCACTCTGGGCTTTTTTCTTACCTCTTACGTCCTTAGTGTTTTTCGAAACCGGTACCCCCCCTTCGTCCCCGGAGTGATAAGTGTATCGATGACTCCGCCGTCGGTTGCCCGGGATAGCTTTCGCTCTTTTTTTTCTCATCTTTTTTGACCCCCATTTTTCATGGTCTGAACTTT
>Ga0179593_1388562_pt1 | contig 24065 bp, 23 predicted proteins | sample CZODoug2_1_08_16_FD_185931 | JGI IMG/M metagenome (GOLD analysis project Ga0179593, IMG submission 185931) | Vadose zone soil fungal communities from Angelo Coast Range Reserve, California, USA - CZODoug2_1_08_16fungal (PacBio error correction) | ecosystem: Environmental > Terrestrial > Soil >... | reverse complement strand
AGCTTGATCGTTTCCTCCCTCCTTTAATGGTGGTGGGAGTTCCCCCCGGTGTACCCCCCACCACTCAAGAACCCTATCAGCATCCTTTGTGCTTCAACGGAGGAGTTCTACTTGACGTATGCTGACGTCTTTTCTCCAACTCTTCTTGGAGTTACTTTTCTTTCGCCTCTCGAAGCTTCCTCCTTTGTTACCATGTTGCCGGGCTGCTAACGCCCGACGATAAATTGCTATCGGCCGCTATCCCCTTTTTCTCATGTTATTAAGTTGGATGACAATAAATCGCTCGCCTCCCCCCTGGGATTTTACTTTCTCCCCCACTGCGCTCTTTTCGTGACGGTTATAGGTCTGTTCTCCCCGCAATTATAGCTCTCTTGTGTTTATCAGTTTGTTCCTGGAGTAGTCCTTAGGAAGGGGTCTCTCTGAGGTTGGAGGGGGTACTTCTTCGTATATTTATTCCTCACTCATTCCTTGCATGAAACCACCAAGCCCGTTTGTATTGGCCCCCACCGCCCCCCCCCCATCTTTATTTTACCTTTCGAGAAATTTCCCTTCTTGTCCCTCCGTCACCGCAAGCGAATAAATTTTTGCTATTCCCTTCCTGCCTACGACCCCATTTTTGCTCCTGAACCAAAGTTTTCGTGCGATCGTCGGTTTTCTTATCTCATCCCTTCGGTTAGTACGTGGCTGCTTACCAAAAGTATCACCCTCGCCCTCAGCGGCTCATCTTGGAAACGATCGCCTCCTAGGTCCTAAAACGAATGCTCCCACCAGACATTTCTGTGATCCTTTCGCCTGTCTCAGTCCACAAGCCTTGGTAGCTTTACCTCGCACCAAACTCCCCCGCTTTTTTTTTTTTTTTTTTGGACGGGTCGAGGATCTCCGGTTTTTCCGTAGTTACCCTCCCCTTGTTATTTTTGCCCAAGTTCGACATTTTCCCTTTTCCGACACTGAACTGTTCGCTGTCGATATGTCATATCGCCCCGTTTTTTTATTTCCTCGCCTTTCAAGGGCACAGATTGTTTTTCAACCACATTTTTCTCTACTCGCCTTGGTTTAAGTTCGCCGCGAGGTCTCCGGTCTGGGAGAATTCACAAGACACCCCCTTAACTTCCGTCCTTGTCTTTTCCAACTTAGGTTGAACCCAAGTTTTCCCTCTTAAGTTTTGCTTTCTTTCGATCCCGTCCTCTTCTTCTACCACCGAAAACCCCCCTCTCCTCCTTTGTTGGCGCTCCCACCAGGTGTGTAGAGTCAAAACCTGTGTCCCCGTCCCACCCAAAGAGACATCGCGTGGATACTACCTTTCCCCCCAAAGGTTTCTGCGTTGCAATGATTTTTGACAGCTCTGCCCTCCCCCTCTCGAACTTAGTTTCGTAGTTCAATAATTCTCTAAGTTAGACCATCCGGTTGGTCTTGCTGCCTTTCCCTGAAGTCCAGATCGTGATTTCTGGGTAGCCCCCAAAACGCACCCCTTTTTTGTAGACAGCCCCCGTTGTTCCCCCCACCTTGTAGTGTGCTTATGATGTTATTCCTTGTGCTCGAATTCTCTGAGTTCTCCGGCCGACTTCTTGTGCCTGACCCCCCCAGTAAGTCGCCGTTTGCCTCTCCGAGGTGTACAGTTTCTCCTGCTTCACCCCTTTTTTGTCCCTTCAGAATACGATCTAAGTGCTTTCCCCCTGTGGCTTTCCCCGATAGATAGGGTTCCCCCCCGATACTACAACACCTGAGAAAGGGACGACAACTATTTACCATTTTCTATTGTTTGGCATCCCGCTAGAGAGGGCCCTTTCATGGTTGCGTCCCTTTTTTTTTTTCCGTGCGGTAATGGTTAGGGTCGTGCTCCACCCCTTCCCCCCCCCTTCAGTTCTTGCGATTGCGCTTGTCGACACACTCCGAATTCCGTCTGCCGTAAGGTGGATTCTGATCTGCTCCTCCCCCGCCCTGTATCTCCCTTCCGGTCACTGTCGTCAATGTCGTCTCTTCCTTCCCTGCCTCTAGAGGCCCTTATCGGCACCTATTTTTTCAAACACCAGAGGTCTCCTCAACGGTCTAGCACTTATTTCTTTTATCACTTTTTTGGCTTTGCCATCTTCCAGCCAACTAACACTCTGTCATTATTTTTTAATCAAGTTGTGGATAGCTTAAATGAGGTCCCATTTATCCCCTCTCTCCCTCAGGTCGTTATGGACAGACCCCACACCTCATGTAGATAGATACCGGACTTCCATACTAATTCCCCAACTGGCTCGTCTGGCGGCAGTTTCCCTGTCTTCGTTATATTCAGAAACAAGTTTTTCGAATAGAAAACCTCTTTCTAACCTCCCCCCCGGGGTTTTTTAGAGTTCTTCTCCACGCCCATTTCGGGAATCAACCCCCCCCATCTCTCCCTTCCCCCCTAACATCAGTCACTTCCCGTTTGTTTAACGGTCTTCCTTTTCCGCCTCCTTCCCTCTCCCAAGTTCGTCTTATGCCGAAATTCTGCCCGCCCCCCCAAACTAATCTTGGATTTTTTTCTTAGATCCCCCCCTTCAGCCGCGATTCTCGGCTTTTGTTCTTCTCTGATCTCGGCCGCAAATTTAACTTCCGTTTCATCTTCTCCTAACTACTAAAGCCATTAGTAGAGAAGCCGGTGGCCCGTCCAGCGTGATAGTTTGAATTTTCATCTATGTACGCTCCCTGTCCCCCCCATTAGAGAGATGGTTGCCTTTGACCTTTTCTCTCTGAGCACTCCGGAACGCCTCTTTAAGAGGTCTATACTATTTTCCGATCACGTTTTCGTTTCCATCCAATACGTTTTTGAGAGAGATCGTACTCTTCTCTTACTCGGGTCAACTACTGATTTTCGCACGCCGTCAGCGACACAGGAGCTGTTCCCCCCGACCTCTGATTCCATAGAACCCACACCCGGCAATACCACCTTGCATGTCCCCAGTACAGCTATAATACTTTTTGTTAGTTTAATTCCTTCTGCAGTCGCAAATTATTTCCCTTTAAATAATTTGGGTCCCATCGGCTGCCAGACCTCAGAATTGACGAACCCAAAGCTGCTTCTCCGCTCGGTGCAACCCTCGCTGATTTTTTTTTTCGGCGATTCTGCCGCCACACCAGGAAGAAGACACCCCCATAAGGAACCCGACTTGTCTTCCTCCAGCGCTTGAAAAGGTAATCCCCTTCATAAATCCGGGAACCTTTTTTGAGGGTTTTTACCCCTCCTTCTTGTTTATAAGATTTTCCTTGTATTAAGACTGGTTAGAGATTAAATGCGCACAGTCGTGACGCCGCTTACCCGGTTTGGCCGCGAAATGCGGGTTTTCCAACCTTGGCGTCCCCTGAGCTTCTGCCCTCTCTTAGTTCCCACTTTTCGCCAGTTTCCAGTAATTTAAGTCCCCTTTTCTTTCAGTTAACGAATCGTGAATCGTGTATAACGGCCCTGCTACTTCAGAAGTCACCTTTATATTCGTTAGGTCTGGGTATGACCCTTTGCCCTCCCCAACTGAAGCGCCCAAAGGGCTTATGCACTTTTCCACCATCTTCATCTCGCTTGAGTTTCAACCCATGTCTTTCCTGCTTGTGCAGTCGTCCGCCTTTAGTCTTTCATTGAGCCTACTTGATCCTCGGTGAATTAGTTCTTCCTCCTCTACCTTCAGACAACTTTCACTTGTATTCATTCGCTTGGTTTTCCAGTTCCGCGGCAATGTCCCTTTCTGTTTCCTTGCGTTATTGGAGAACCCGAATTTCCCACGCGCCCCCCTTCCCTCCCCCGCTCTCCCCCTGAACCTTCCCCCGATGCCCATGAGAAACCCCCTGTTTTGTCCCCTTCCTGAGTAAGTGTCGAGTCGGGTTCTGTCTTTATTCTCCGTCCCATCCCCATTGATCCCAGTTACTCCGGATTTGACCCCGCCTCCTTTTTTTTCCCGCGGACTTCTTACCACGAATCGCGCTGCTCTCCGGCCCCATTCTGAAGAGTTGGCGAGACTTGTATCGCTTTCCCCCTGAGTCAGGCCGGCTCTAGCACCCAGAGGGCTCACACGAAGACATCCACCCCCAGACAAGTTGGAATACACTCCTTTCGCCCCTTTTTCAATCACTCAATTTGTGATTTTTTGCTCCCCCCTACAACTGAAAACTACATCTCTTCCCTTCCATTCTCCCTTCCCCCCACCGGATTGGAACCTTAAGTCTGGTTCCTATTCGTCTTTCAGTCGATTTCCCTTGTTAGACCCGAAGGACGAGTTGGACATTAAGGACACGCGCCTTTTTTTCTTCTTTTGGTTTTCGGCCCCCCTGGCTTTGGCAACATAGAAACCACACGGTTTTTTCTTCTGCCAACTGAGGTTTTTGTTTCTCCCTTGCGGTTTCTCGCAAACCTTATCTTAGTCCATGGGTTCCCCCGTCGACTTTGGGGAAGCCATTGGACGTCCTTACGTTTTTTTTTTCATTTTTTCTTCAGGGCTACTTGCGAGATCAATTAACTTTTCATCTCTGTTTTTTCACTTGGAGTCGGGCCGAACTCACTTTTTCAATCCTTGATATCGCCGTCAGCAAACGGTCGAGTAGTTCCTTCACCCATATGCTCCAAGCTAACGGTGGCTCTCTTTCACTTAGAAAAACTCTTCCTTGCAAAACGATTTCGGTTCCACCCCCCCCCGCGTCCCCATGCTAGCGTCGATACGCCTTAGATGGCGCTGTTTCAAACTTCCAATTCTTTAGCTTAGAAGTGACCTTCTCCTTCGCTTACGCAAGGGCCTTCTCGCTTTCCTCTCGCTCGCGCTTCTGCGAATTCTTGGCCTAGTGTTTCCCCCAGGACGCCCGCTTCGGCGCCTTGCCCTCGTTTCCTGGAACGGAGTTTAGTAAAGACCTCCCGAAAGATGAGATACGGTAGACGATCGCGCCTCCCCTCGTTTTTTTTTTTCGTTTTCGTCATGAATCGTCCCCGCTCAGACGCGACTCCGAATTCCTCTTTATTTTTCTGACAAGAGAGACTGGTTCGCAATAACCGAATTTTATGATTTGTGCTTTGCGATCTTCCCAGCACTCCTACACCGCCACTTGCTTTTTTTTTTTTTCGTTCACCCCTTGTCATCTTTCGGGAGACGAAAGATTGCGGGTAACTCGTCTCCCTTCCCTTCCGTCGAACCGCCAATTTTTTCCCATCAAAGTATCTAAAACGCGGGCGTTTTAGAAGGCTGCTCCCCCAGCCCCCCCTCCCCTTGGAACGACAATTTAGCCCTCTGTTTAGAGTTACCGCATTTTTTTTTTGGCCCAGTGTATTCTCAAGACCCTTCCAACAAACCCTGAATGTTAAGAGGGTTCCTATCTAGCCCTCTGCGTTCGCAAAGCTTGTGTATAAATTTTTTTTGAATTTTTTGACTTCTGTCATAACCCGTTCCTAGAGCTAAATCAGCTCATTAACTTCTTTTTTTTCCGCGTGTCTTTTCCAGTAGAGCTGTTCCTTTCCCTTTTTCCCATTATTCTCCCTTGATTTCGTCGGGGGTTAACCTGACTACTTAGGCAAAGCGACATCTTTCGATCTTCCCTTTTGGTGACTCCTCCCTATATTTTATGTCTCCACAGTTTCCTCCCCCCTCGAAATCCGCATGCCCGATCATTTGGATGATACAGTAGGTTCCTTCTCTTTACTTCTTTCCATGACACGCGGAGCCTTTGCTTCTTTGCTGCCATTTCATTTCACCCTCTGCTCTCACCTTGCTTAAAGAGGGGGAGTCCACTCCGAGATAATTTCCTCGGAAAGCGGACCCTTTCTTCGTTTTTGTCTTAAAAGGGCCTGATCCTTTCTTGCCTCTTTCTCGAAATCGGCTTCCCCCTCCTCTTTTTCCGACTTTTTATAGGGCGTGAGTTTAGAGAAAAGCCCCTGCGGCGACTGTTGGCGGAGAGACCGTTCCCAGGTTTTCTCTGCTCCTAGGGGAGGGATGACTTCGACAATCTTTCTTTTCAATTCCTGCCTTCATATTTTTTCCCACCCCAGCTTTCGTTCTTTTTCCTCTTTCCCAAATCCTATGTAGCGCTTCTGAAGGCGTCTTGTCGATCTTTGCGTCCCTCTCCTCGTCCTAATTCGTAGCTTATTGTTCTCCTACGAACAATCGGTACATTGTCTACCAAACGTTTTCAGATAGATTTTCGACCGATATCATTATAGGTTCGTTCACTTTCTTCCTCCTCTCAGCCCGCGCCGAAGCGGGCTGGCCATCCTTTTCTTCCAAGCTCGCAGCCTCTTCCCCCTCTAGTAAAAAGCATGCCCAAATCATAGTGTCCGCCGAATTAGCTCACTTTCCTTACAAATTGTTAGTATTCAGAAACGCCCCTTTTTCTTTCTCCTGCCTCCTTTTCGTGTTAAGACTGCGTTTTGATGATAGTTTAACCCCGTCCAACAACCTTTCTGTCTCCCCTTCTCCAGTTTTTTTGTAGCACTTTTTCCAGTCGCACGGTTTTCTTTTCATATTTTTTCCCCCTCCGTTTCCCGGCAAGTTTTCTGCCCCCCCCATTGATTCCGAGCTTCTGTACCTTACTCGTCCCATGTCCTGACTCTCGTCCGTCGCGGTCCTTAGATTCGATCCCTCCCCAATAGGACGTCCTTGGCATTCGGACGGTGAAAGTTCCTCCTATTGGAGACTTTTTATGCCGACCATCCCCGCTTCATCCAGAGGTTGTCCCACCTTGTCGAGTTCCTCGCGTCTCCCCCCAACCTGAGAAAAATCGCTCCGCCGGTCCCAGTCCTTCCTTCGAGATTCTTTTACTACTTTCCTGAAAAGTAGTCGTATCGTCCCCCTACTTTGGAAGTTGCAGATTCTTTTTCTTTTCTGCTGCGACGCGCAGTGTTTCCTAGAAAACTCCCCTGTTGCATCTTTTTGTTATGTGAAAATTTGCGTAGGTGTCCCCCCCACAGTCATTGTGGCTCTGCTCTATCTCTTTTTTTCTCGGATGTTGGAGTCGGGCCGGAAGATGATATTGCACAAGTCGCCAATTCTCTGATTGGCCTCTTCCGCAGCGATTTCATTACGAGTAGTCCTGAGTTAGATCCGTGGCGTAAGAATGAAGTCCTCTTACCCCCCCCCGTCCCTTCCTATACTCTACCACACATCGAGTTCCAAACACTCTTGGACACTTGTCCCAATTTATCTCTTTTATTTGCATCGGCAATCTTTGCTCGGTTCCTCGTGTACCCCTTTCCTTTTAGTTCTTGCTCCCCAACCGCCATCCAGAAAGAAGGCTCGACCTTCCCTTTCTTTTTCCCCTGTCTTGACACCCCCCCCTCGAATTTTCCCCTATTCCCGTTTTTTTCTAAAGATTGTCGATTTTCCTTTTCTCTCCAGATAGTGTATGCTTACGTTCCTAGAGCACAGGAAATAGGATTCACCGCTTTTCCCCCCTTTCGGCTTGGTTGGACGAACGGGCATAACTAACTCTGGCCGCTTCATTTTTCGGCGTCAAGCAGAACCTTCGAAAGTATTAGTTTCAATAAAGGTCTGACGCTTATCGATCGGCTTTAGAACCGAGATCACGATGCAATCAAACACCCAATTCTCTGGAGATATCTACCGGATTTGACACTCCCAAGCAACCCCTTCTCCTCGGCGGGCAGGGGCAAGCTCGTTAGATCGCATTGTGTCCTCACTTTACCCCAGCTTGTTTATTAACCCGAGCCGGGTTTGGCCGGTTAATAGAGAACCGGGATTTTTCCACCCCCCACCCTACCGAAATTTATTCAACCCTTACTTCTGTCAGGCATCAATTTTCTTGAATTTCAGTTTTAAAAGGATTATTCTTCACAGCCAGGAATAACCTTTTCCTTGTTTTTTCTTTTCTTCGTTTGTCTTCCCCCAAGTCTGCAGCCTCCTTACCACATCCTGCAGTTATTTATTTTTTCATCCTATCTCCAACTAACAGAGATGCCGATTTTCTTCCTCTGACGCTGGTAGCTGGCCAATGATTCGTGCCGTCTTTGTTCTCCTTTCGACCTATGACCTATTATTTAGAGCGAGTTGCCTTCCATGCGGTGAATAGTTTGCCTTTTTTTCCATCTCTGAAGAGAAAAGTGACTTTTTCGCTCTCTTTATCTTTTTGGCGCGACCGTGGCCGATCCCCATCGCACGCAGGAATTCCCCTCTTACTGATTTATTTATTTCCTGATTTCCTTATTAAAGTTGTTGTTGTTCTATAGATCGTGATAATCCGTTCCTTGATATATAAATCTCGCGGAACTTCCTTCCTCGCCTCGTCTTTTTCCACGGTCAGCGCCAACAGATATTCTCTTTTACATGATGCCGTACAACCCCCTTCCCCCACCTCACCTCATTTCGGAAACCGGTAAGTTCACCTCCTCTCCTTTTTTAGTCCCCAGTTCCGTCTTTCCTTACCACGGCTCGGAGGGACGAAATAATTGTCGGCCTCTTATCTCTGATTTTACACTCTCGGCACGAATAGTCCTTCCTTTTCTCCCGCAAAATTCACTTGATTATTTGGATTCGGGCGCTTCCCGAACCCACCCCCTAGACCTGTTCGCTTTAGAATAATACCAGCAGGCCCCCGGGCGGTATGAAACGGGAAATCTTTTTTCCCACCTAGTTTCTTGACCCCAATGCGGTTAGTTTTATGTCCTCTCCCCCAAAACCCGCGGCGTGGTATTTAGAAAAAAATGGGCTTTGCCCGCGCCTTGCAGGACTGGAGTCTTTCCCTCTTTTTTTTTTTATGCCGCTCCAAGTCGCGGCGAGACTTTCCAATTTGGCGGCATTGTTTTCCTCCTCTCCAGCGTGTGTGTATGCGTACATCTGTCGAAGCTTTGCTGATGACCCTCCCTCGCACATTCCAACTACTTTTAGGTCTGTAGGCGAGGTTTAACCTTCAGCGTCCTAGTCTGACCGTTTTCTTCCACGACATCGCCCTTCCTCCTTGTCAAAAACCACTTTAGTCCTCTTTCCCTTTATTTGTCTCCAGTCCGTCTGACGGGACGAGCGGCTTTGTGTTTTACTTGACCGGTAGGTATCTTTCCCGCGGTGCAGGTGACATCGGAAGAACAATTTCATGCCCGCTGATCGCTTGGTTTCGTAGAATCCCTTTCCTTCTCGCAATCGTCCGTTTCGGTGCAGCGAGTCTTGGAACTCACCTACCCAGTAACACTTCCGAACCCCAGCCCCTTTTTTTCCTCGTCCAACATGCTACTTTGTAACCTCTTCATGAGGCCACTTCGTTTCGATTGTGTAGAGTGGTGGGCCCCCCCTCTCTTCTCTTTCCTAAAGCCAGGGACGACTTATTCTCCTGGATTTCACATTTTTTGCTCCTCACCAGCCTGGGACCCGAGTCCCTTCTGACAACGAAATCGCCGTTGCGCTTTCCTATCTTGACGCGTTTTTCCCTGTCCACCTCGCTCACAATCCGTCGGTTCGGCGAATAGATAGTTGGAGCACCACGTCTCTAGAATTCTATCCACTTAAACATTGGATCCCCTGACGGGCTCCCCCATTGTCCCCTTCACCCCTCCCTTTTTTTGCCTTTTGGTTTTTGTACCTGACTACTTGAGACCCCCCAGACCAAGCTTGCACCCCTTAATCGGAATGTATTTGATCGTACCCCGACTACCCTCGTAGTAGTCGAGTTTCCAGTTTGCCTCCCCGTACGCAGGCGAATTTGCACTCTTCACCATTCTTTTTTGGTTTTTTTTGCCGTTTTGTGCAATCGTCCGGTTGTAGATCCCCCCAACTTTCTTAAGTATTTTATCTCGATATCTTCTTTTCTTTTCCCCTTCCGCAGCCAACGTCTGAGCACTTGGGTTTTCCCCTTTCTCCTTGCTGAGTCCTAGTTTTTGCATTCCCACGCTCTGTTATCCGCGACCCTTCGTCTCTTCGCTGAAATTGTTCCTTCTTTTTTTATTGCTTTTTCCCTGGCGCTTCGTCCCAGCCAAATGAACTTTTTTCGCCCGCGACTGCCGTTTGAGTCCCCTCAACGTCAGGAAACCTTTCTCCCCAGCGAACCGTTTTCTTTGGGAGTAACTTTGTCTTTTTTGGTTTGAACCTCTTCCTTCCCACTCAGTTCTGAACTACAGGCGTAGGATGGGTCGAACGCTGCTTTCGTGCGCGGTCCCTCACTTCCCAGGATTTTGGTCATCCTTAAGCATTCGTGCCAACCTCTTAAATGATCATGCTTTTGTTCCCTCTCTCCGACGTGATCTTGTTTGCAATCTTCTCCCCCCTTTGCCGTTCATTCCTATTTCCCTTAGTTCACTTACCCAACATGACTATTGGTTTCTCTCGTCGCACCTGAGTGGAAAAAAGCGTTTTCGCACTTTTCTCCTTTTCTTTTCGCTCCTCCGTAAGTTCCGCCTTTCTTACGCTGTAGTGATTCGAAAGGAGCGACCTTGCTTGATCTCACTCATTTCCGACCCAAAGCTGCCCTCTTTTTCTGGGATATAGCGCAACTCCCCCAGTTTTTTTTGGCGTTTCTCACCTTTCCTTTTTTCCCCTCAAGTTCCTCGGTTTCCTCCCCCCTCTGCGGATCACCCCCTTCCTAACTTCGAACCCCCTTCAAAGTGTCCAAGTCGTTTCTTCTCCTATTCATGATCAAGCACATCCCCCGGAACGCCCCTGATTTTCTTTTAGAAGTTACTAGCAGGAACCCCTCTTCTTTTCCTTCCTCTTCCTCCACACCTTATACACAACATCCTGCTACGGTCCCGGAGAACACTTTATCTCGGCTTTTCCAGTTGTTTCTTTGTTTCCAATCTGTCCCTTTTCGTGGTAGAGTCTCAAAGAAGAATTTGACGCCCCGCCTAAGGATACAGTTTCTTTTTCCAGACCTTCCGTTCCTTCTTAGTGTTACCGGCGCACCCTGATGGCGCTGGCGGACTTTTTTATTCATTTCGGCCTGACCCTATCTTTCCCTCTCTCCTCTCTTGTTGTTTTTTAGTCCTACATGTTTGCCCCTTTTTCCTCTTCTCCCTGTCCAGTTAAGCACGACGAAACCGAAAGCTCATGGCCTACCTCGCGCTCTAGTGTTTTTTGTCGTTTTTCCCTTAAGGCCACAGCGGAGCTTCCTTTGTTCCTTTTATTCGAATCGACGTTAGTTCAATACAGAGGGCCGTGAGAACCACTCTTTCCCAACGCAGAGTAATTGCTATCTCGGGCCGTCTTTGAACCGGATCCTGTTTTTGTCTCACATTTTTATGATCAACTTAGTTTTGTCGTTTTCCCCTGCTTTTCTGCCCGATCCAGCGTGACTTTCGTTTCCTTGCCATGGGTATAGGGCTGTGAGTGCCTGCCTGATAGAGAATCGTTATCCTTCCTTTTTCGCGGAGATCTTCGGCTTCCCGCGCGCGGGGGAGTGTTCCTTCTCTCCGCAATCTTTCAAGACGCCTCAGTGAAGCGAAACCAAGCCCGTTGCGTTGTGATTTTTTTGTTGATCACATCCCCCCCCCCTAGTGCGGCTTTGTTTAAGTGAGACAACGCGTCTTTCTCGTTCTCGCGTCCTTTTCGTAACCCTCCCCCCCCCCCCCCCCCCCCCCCCCCCCCCCCCCCCCCTCGCTCTCTGAGGACGAACCCTTATGGAGCCACCCCCTTTTGTATTAGGGTGAGCCCTTTTACTCCCCCTTTTTTTTCTTCGTACTGAATACTTTAGGGTCGATCTTCTTCCTCCTTTCTACTCAATTACTCTGCCAATTTATCTAATCAAATACCCGGCTCTCGTCAAAAATGATTCCCAGACCTTTCTGGCCCGATTCTTCCCTTTTCAAGTCCGCAACCATTGGTCCTTTACGCGCACACCTCCTCCTTCTTTCTCTCTTCGCAGGCCTCATGGTTATGAGTTAACCCCCGAACTTCTTTGTCCCCACTTTATTTCGAAATTCGACCAACCTGTCTAACCTCCCGCCGATGTCGCAAGTAATGGACCTTCTCGACCGTTTTCGTCCGATACATATCTAGTTTAGAAGTTTCCTTTTCGATCCAGTCAGTTCATTGAAATCCGACCTCCTACATCTGCATGGTTGGCGCGGTCTCCTTTTTTTTCCGAATTCCAAGCCCAAGGAAGTAATTTTTTCCCAAAGTCCTTTGTCCCCCCCAAGTTAGAGGTGCTTTTTCTCCCTCAGATCTTTCCTTATGCCATCACAACTATTCCTCGTTTGACCCCCCCCACCCGGTGTGTGTTCAACAGCGTGTCCTGAAAAAAAACGAGACCCTGGGCTTCAGTCAAGGTTCCAAGCTCTTCTGGCTCTGCCTCTGGTTCCCCAATCTTGAAAGAATACTGTAACTCTCCGTCGCGTCAATTACCGTTCTCCATTCGAATAAGGGTTTTCTTCATCTTTTCTCGCTTCCTTGTCCTTTGTCTTGTTAAAACGGGGAGTTTCTGTTAATCAACTTGAGTCCGTCGTTGCACCTTTGTTATTTGCTTTCTGTCTTCCTTCTTGTTTCTACTCTTTCCTAGATCGGCGACGCGATGTGTATTTCAAGTCGCCCAATTATTTAGCGATGGCCGTTTTTGCCCTTTTTAGTAGTTTTCAAAGAAGAGATCACCCCCACAGGGTGCGCTTCAGGGTTTTTTCCGATAAGAATTGACGCGGGTCCCCTTTTTCTTCCGGAATTCTTTCCTCCTCTTTTCCCAACTTTTCCGACTCGACATAGAACTTGGACATCATCCCCAAGCTTTCCCATTTTTTTTATTTTGAATCGGAGATGAGATTTGGCTCGGTCTGGGCGTGAACCCTTTCCTGGTCTTTTCGGGATCTAAGAAATCCACCTTGGACGGCTCTTTCGTCAGGCAAATCATTGTCGCCCCACAAGCCCATTACCTTTTTTTGCCCCCCAGTTCTTTTTTCTCGCTCCCTTACAACCGCGGGCGATAAGGAACTGGCTTCATAGTCGCAAGGCCCGTCTTCCCTCTGCTCATCTTTTCTCAACCATCTATTTCTATTTTTTGAACCCAAAGTGTAGCTGTTTTTTTGCCCTCACGGCATCCCTTTATTTAACCTTTCTCTTTTTCTGTCCCTGTTTCCTCCCTCGTGAAACGTGAACCTATGATAGTTCCCTACCCAGTTCGTTATTATTATTTCTCCGGCCTTATAACTCAGTCTAATGATTCCCTGTTACTGGCCTCCCACACGTGTAATAACTTTGAAACACTAAGGATATTGGCTATCGCTGCTTTAATGTTCTCCTTTTTTCTATTAGCAAAGTGGTCGATTCTCGTCCCCCCCCTTGTTGTCGCCCTTACCCCTGAGTGTTTTTGCAGTTTATCCCTGAAACCGCATTTACACACTTAACAATTTCTGCAAAAAACCCCATTCAAATCTGTCGGTTCCGCTGGCCCAACTTAGAGTCCGGATTATCTTAAGCTCCGTCCTCTTTCCCCTGTCGGGTTATGTTGTTGTTAATCTCCTTGGACCGCCCCCCACATTAGAAGTGATTTAGGATAAGGGAAGCAGATCTGAGAGTTCTCCCTCTTTTCTCTTTTTCCTTTTCCCCCTTTCCCCTCAAGGGCAATTATTCTGGCCTCCTGCCCAGTGTTTCTCCTGTAACGGACCACTAACCCTGACGGTGAGCATCCGGGTACTTTGAAAATTTTCCGGTGAAAATGTTTTCATGCAACATACGCTCTTTTCCCCCCCCTCGAGCCGCCTTATCGGGTAGCTGACGTGGAAGTTCGGTCGGGCAGGGCACTCCTCCTATAGGTTGAATCTATTCTTTTTAGCTTAATATCTATATATTTTCCCTCCGTTGTTTTTTTCTTCTCTTCGTGTCCTTTTTCCTCGGTGATGCTCCCTATTAGAGAGGTCACTTGCGTAGCATCCCTCAGGGTCCCCGGTCAGCGCCAACCCATCTTTTCCTTTTCTAGCCAAAGATGCCCCTTTTCCCAGATGCCACTTCAAACATCATTTGAATTGTAGACGCGACTTACCAGTTCTCCCATCAGTGGTTTATTCCTTCGGAGCAGGCGACCCCTGCGATTTCTTTCGAACTCTGAAAACGCTCCTTCTTCCCTCCCCTCTCTTCATGAACCGCTCGGAGAAATCTCTGATCGTTCTGCTTTTGCAAACTTTCCTTCTTTTTTTGACGGAGTTCTTTAAGGAACAACGGCAGCCTCATGCCTTTCTTAGACTTGTTCTCTTTCCAAGGTCACCCGGTAAGATTACCTGCCTTGCGTGTTTCAGTTTCCCTCTGTCCTGTTGGTTCAAACGATGGTTACATCATTTTTTTCATTTTCAACCAGAAGTCCCCTCCTGATTACCCCATCACCCACCGACCCCCAGGCCGTCCCCCACCACCGCTCTTTGGATCTCCCCCTGGGGTTGCTTTTTTTGCGTAGAACCTTGTCTCTCTATACTAGCCTTTATTTGTCTCAGAATAGTTTCTTTCGCATTATTCTTTTTCATCGGTATCTATATAAAGTTTTTGTTTGTTCTTTCACGAATGTTCTCCTTCCCCCCTTCCCGAACTCTTGGAAGCCTACTTCTTTCCCCCCCTCCCTTATTTTTTCCAATTCCCTTCGGACTTTCTCTTGACCCTTTCCGAAAAATTTTTTATAATTTCTGCTGCCCGTTCCCCCCGCCCCCTTTCTCTCTCCTTGTTTTCAAAAAAACGGTTTTGACTCCCTCTGGTCCTTTAGTTGCGCCTTCCGCTAAAAAGTTTCTCCTCATTTGACCTCCCGCTGATAGAAAGCTTGCTTGCTTTCCGTGAATCACCCCTTACTTCCCCTCTTATCGACTTTGTTTTGCAACTTTAGTGCAATCGCCGCCGTTCTTTCTGTGGAGGCACCAAAGGAACTTTTCCCTTTCCGGCGTCTTTTTTTTCCCCGCGTGAAAGCGACGATGAACCCCCAGGTGACCCCCTGTCTGTTTTTCCAAATCTTTTCTTTTACAGAGTTTCTCGCTGTTTGTCGAGTCTCGGTTTTCTCCAAGAGCTTCCACGTGCAAGAGTCTTTTTCCCCTCCGTGATTTTCCCTCCACTGAGCGTTCAGACATTGGGTGAATGACTTATGACAAATCCTTTTCTGCTTATCCCCCCCCCTTCTCTCTGCTCGGGACTGGTAAACGAGAACACATTGAGTCGTCTTCGAGTCAACTTCCCTCTTCGCAACACTACCCAGCCATCACCCCTACCCCCACTGTTTCACCTCTGTCTTTGCCCCCCTTTTCTTTCACCCCAACGACCCGGAGTTGTGTTTGCTACCCTGCACCTCCCCCGTAGGAGTTCCCCTTCTTCCCCGCCCAACTCCCCCCCCCGCGATGAATTAGAATCACTTCCCTTTTCCCACTACTTTTCTTCTTTCTGGAGTTCTTCTGTCATTAACAGTCTCTCATTACCGATTCCCTCTGTTTGGACTTTACTTCTAACAAGCTGATTTTTTTCGTTTTTCACCCTTCTTTTTAGCACACACCCGGTTCCGCGCAATGGATCCGCTGGTGATTGTAACTTCAGCGTCTGCACGCCTTCCATGTATCGATGACCCTTTCTTTTGTTCAAGATTGTTTTCTCTTAACGCCTTAGTTGCTCTTCCTTTCCTCGAGGACAGAGCTGCTCTTTACAATGTCTCTTTCATGTCACTTCCTCTGTTGATTTTCCCTTTCCTCCCCTTCTTCCCCTTGGCAGAATTGCTTTCTACAATAGACTATATCGCCTCGAAACAACGTTCGCATGGGACTATCTCCAGCTAACCCGTTTCTTTCTTTTGATTGAAATACGTTGAAAACTATTACTGGCAATTTCGTTCCCTCCTCCTCCCATGATTTGCTCGTCCTCCGCACGTTACGAGGGCCACTCCCTTCCTTTTTTGACTTCGAAGCGTTACTTGATCCACTATTACATGTTCCTTTTGAGCATGATTTGCAATCTTAGCGGTTTTTCTTTTTTTTCTTGTCCCCCCCTTTTTTTCTCCCCCCCCCCGATTCGGCGGTGACTTTCTCTCCTCAGCGGCCACGGTATGCCCCCCAGTCTCTACGAAGAGGAGATAAGATCGCACCTTCCGAGTGAGACCCTTTCCCTTTGTTTGCGCCTTCCTTTCCCCCTGACTTAGTCGCAGAAGAGCTATCGACCGTTTCTTTCTAAGGTAGCGAGTCCCCAGGAGAGTATTTCTCTAATTAAAAGAACGAGATAATCTTGGGCTGTTAGCATATTCCCCCCAGCCATCCCCTCCCCCCTCATCTGTGTTTTTTTTTTCTTCACATGAGTTCTTTTTTCTTTCCCCTCACTTTTCCGCGATGTATACTTTCCCTGCCCGGAGACCACCTTCGACCACTATATAAGTAAACAGTAAGTAGAGAAACGCAGTCTTTCTTTCTTAATAATCTTCCATGCCAGCTTCCCCCCTCCCCCTAACAGGTTCTCTTCCCTCTTTTTTGAGGCTGAAGGAATTGTCCCCAGCTCTCCACAACTGATACCTTCTCTCTTTCCCGTAGCCTTATATAGTTTTAGCCCAAGCCCTTGGTTTCTCACCTTTTTACGCTCCCCGTCTTTTATCTACTCGCCTCTTTGATGAATGGCCTTTCTAACGGCTCTTTATGTTTATCCAGGAAAGTACAATCCGTCCTCTCTGTACCCCCCCCCTTTTCGCCACCTCTGTGCATTATTTCGTCGGCGGGGCTTAAGGAGGGAGTCGTTCACTACCTTATAGGGCGTCTCTTAATTGAATCTCCTCCCCTTGTTAGATGATCCCCCCCCCCTCCTGTCGTCTCCGCCTCCTCCGTTAACCCCGACTAAATCCTCCTTCCTGTCCTCCGGCCTCATACCTTATCAAGTTGACAGTATAAATTTTTACGTCGTGAGCACTGATTCTTTGTTGCCATTATCTTTCTCCAGACTTCTTTCTTAGTCCCCTCCCTTTCTACCATTTATTGGTCTGCCCCGAGGATCGCGAATCCTTTCTCTTTTCTCCCCGGTATCGGTTTTTTCATCCAATGACGAACCTTTTCCCTCCGTACCAACCTCTTTACCTTCTCCCCCCCCTCTCTCTTCCCCCCCTGATGGTATATTTTTTCTCCTTGACACTAGGAACGACCAGGCGTTTCTCCTTCGTTGCTCGGTTGAGACGTTCGCCAGTAGTTGAGAGGGGGAGTGTGCTTATCTCGCTCCTTTTTTTTCTTTTCAAAAACTGTGAAAGTTGACGAACCCTGTGTTTTTTTTCGGAGGCTGTTACCCCCCTCCCCCACATCATATGTATGCCGCTAATTCGCCACACGCGTCTGTCTAGTAATTTTAACGATTCCTCTTCCTCCATTCGTAGCTTCCCTTCTATCACTACGAACCTAGAAGACCTTTCCTACCAACCACCTCCCTTTTGAGAGGCGGAGGCTCCTTATCATTATTCGTCTTTTGCTCTACCGTTCCCTGATAGTACTCTGATAACGACCAGTAAGGCGGGCTGTCCGAATTCCCTCTGCCCAGTCACTCCTTCATCCATCGGCGCTCTTAGTACCCAAGTCCTTTTTTTTTTTTTTTCCGACCCTGCTAATCTCTTCACAGCATGTTTACTACCTCCCCCCATCTACCTTAGTATAGGACCGGCCATCATGGCGCGTCTCAGAACCCTTCTTTTTTTTCCCATAGATTTCTACCATTCTATGGAATAGACCTCCATTTGCTGTTTTTTCTTTATGGTCTATTGCTCCTCTTAGAGCCTTTTTTTTCCGACCGTGCACTTGCATTGTTCATTATGTCGTGGAAAATCACTACAGCGCTCCCTTTTTACTCGCCCTGGTGAATACTGAGTTCTCTTTTCATGGTTCCTTTTTTGAAGTTAATTCCTCCCCAAAACTGACGTCTGTCTCCCCCCCACAGTCTCCTTGAAACAACGTCTCGTTCGCCGTTGTCCGTTAATGTCTCTTCTTGCGTCTTCGACAACATTTTCATTCAACGCGTCCTGATTGGAGCCTGTCCCCCCCTTTTTGTGGTTGTTTTCCCACCGCGTCCCAAACAAAACGAGAAACCCCATTTCTTCCTCCCGGTTTCCCCCCAATTCTCCCTCGTTAAGGCGCCTGGCTGACATCCCCTGAATACCTCCAGTTCTTTTCTCGTCAATACCCTTATATCCTCCTAACAGGTTGGTGTTGGCCTTCTTCTCGCCTACGTCATCTCTTTTTTCTTGTACATGTTATTCACAAACCAGAACTGGGTTTTTTTTGTCTCCCATTGCGCCCGTGGTGTATTCCTTTTTTGTTTATACGTTCCTTTTTGCTTCCTCGGGTTGTTCTCTTCGCCGGCCTCCTCCGAGTTTGATAGAGAACCTTTTCCCCAAACTCTTATTTATGTCGGGCTTTTTGAGGAGTCATCCCCTTTTTTCCTCCTTTTTACGCGAAAGGGATGGAGAGAATTTGTAGAATCGATAAGACTTTTCCCTGGGCTTTCGGCCCATCTTCGAGACCGGACCCCCCTCGTCTCCACTCGGAATAATGACTTTTCCACATATCTTGTTGCATCGGCCTCTTCGGGTTGATAGTTTCCTGGAGATTCAACCCGTTACTTTTAGGTGCTTAATACGCTTCTTGTTGACATTAGAGCTTCCTTTCTCCGTTTTACCCCAATCGAATTCGTATTACGCATGCGCCCCTTGCCCCTTCTTCAGATACTAACCTTCTTTTCCTTTTTAGCTCGTCAAACGCGTATAAGCGTTTTGTGTTGATCCCCCAAGGCCCTTTTCACCTCTTTTTTGGGTGAAAACTATATCTTCCTTTTTTGATCAAGGGCATCCCTTTAGGACTCTCACTTTTCGGCCGGGGCCTAACGAACCGTCCCCCGAAATCTCTTTGGACTCCAATTTCGGATCGCTCTTCTATTAGGTGTATATAATCGCTCCCAAGATGAGTTAATGTTTTGAAAGAAACCCCGGCCTGGTGGGATATTACTGCAATTGCTTATTTTCAATTGCCGGCTCCTCCGCGCGGTCCGTCGGATTCCAGGCTCGGTTTTGCTGTCCCTTGACTGCCCCACCATTCTTCCCGTGGTCGAATCCATACACCTCCTGTTGCAGACTTTCACCATTAGGGACAACGAAAAATAAGAAATTTTTAGAAACCACTTAATCTGTCCGGTCCAGCACGGTCATCCTTTTTTCCTTAACGTTTTTCTCCTTTCAAGCGACGGTAAGTGCCCACTTTACCTTAGTTTGGAACCGAAGGACGAAAAATACACCACGATCATTTCCTTTCGGCGCAGGACCCCTAGTATCCTTTCGCATTGCCTATCGGGTCCTCGCCGCTTTGCCTTATTTTTTAATCATCTTCCTTGATCCCCCGTCAACACATGACGGATTATTTTTTCCGGTGTTTTTTCTGTTGCGCCGCCAAGAGTTCTTTTGGGTTTTCTGAAGCGACTTTGCAATCCTTTCGCCGTACTTCTTCGGAATTGTTATGCCGCACTCGGAATCAACCGACTGGACGGATCATATTACGTTCTCCCGACGGATTCTTCTTTTATTTTCCAAGATTTTTGTCGAGAGCTAGTTCTTCCTCGAAATGAGTTACCCTCTCTATGTGCTGGTGTGACCCCTCGTAGAGGGCCACGCCCCTTTCCAACACAGCATATTCGTCAGCCTAACTCCCCCGATGCCCGTTTTCATAGATGCCCAGTTCACAACTAGACAAGTGTAGTGAGTTCCCCTCCTTTCCCCCTAATACATGGTAGTACTCGGTACTGCGAAGAACCCCTCGATATTTTTTCAATAATTGGTCACGCTGGGCTCCCTTTCAGAATCCATCCACCAGTCTTCAGGTCGGATTATGCCTGTTCCCTTCCCTTTCTTCTTTTTTTTTCAGGAGGGTCTTTTGGCAGGACTTGGAAGAAAGAACTCATATCCCCCCTTCTTTCGCTTGAAAAATCCTCCGGAAATTCCTTTCTCTGCTGCTTTGACCTGATTTGAATCACTTGGTTAAGTGTGATTCCCTATTTAGAGAGGCCGGTCGCAAACACCCTGCTTGGCATCCGCCCCTTTTTGGGCGTACTTTCTGCTACCTTGGATATCATCTACATTTATGCCGCCTGCAACCGGCGAGTTTTTCGCTTTTATTAGTCTTTTCATCCCCCTTTCCATTCTCCATGTTGCGTGTCTGTCCAGTCATTTGATCTCTGGTAGCCCTCTTGCCTCTTGTATCCACTCTTAAATCTTTTTTCCCACATCCAGGCTTTTCCTGCGTCTGACTCGACCCCCCTTGAAGATCAAGTGAGGATGACATTCGTCAACGCTCCTTGCTTCCTTTTCCCACCCTTGTAGCTGCATTGTGTTCTCTCCCCCCCCGTCCGTCCGAATGCCTAGCTGTTTGATCAGGCCGGATCTCCCGCCGGTTGCAGGCGTCCGGTCGACAAATGTTACTGATAGGGAATTCGCTTGTTGGTTTGTGTTCTTCTCATGTTTCCAATCTTCCCGTTCTTTTTTATTTGAGCCCATAGTAACGGCCAGGACTCCCCCCGCGCGCATAAGGCAGATAAATGAGAAAGCCCTTTTTTGTACATCGTTTACCTTTGCCCGCGTTGCTACTATGTTTCCTCTCCTTGGTCCTTCTCCCCCCTCTCCCCCACGAAATTTTGAAGTATTCTGGCTTTCTCTTGAACAGCCGTTCGCCCCTCTTGGGGAAGAGTGTATTCTGACACGCTCCCGTTTCGGCCACTCCTCTTCTCCTCTTTGTTCACTTTTCATTATCACATCGTTCGGCCGGCCGTCACTCGTGCACCTTTAGAGCAACCCACTTCCCTTCACTCAATCAACAATTACAAAAGTTAGGACCCCGACGGCCCTGCAATTTTTTCCCCTCCCCCTTCCAGTTGTTTTTGTTATACCCCAGAACGTCAACCGATTCGCGGAACGCAACCTGCGTCCTCTTCCCTTCTTTGACGCGTCCTATAATTTAGAGTAGGAGTTTCCAGAGTGTCAGTATTTTCGCTTCCCTTCCAGTCCAGGCCCCGACAGAATTCCATCCCCGGCTTTTTTTTGTTCGACCGGCGGACCTTTGTCTTGCCCCTCTTGCACTCTTTCATTTGATGTTGTTTTTAGCCAGATATCTTGCTTTCTCTCTAAGTTAAGTTTCGTAGGGTTTTTGTCCCTTGTTGGCGATTTGGAAGTTCCTCCCTAAGTTGCTTGATTATTCCACTTGCCGAGAAGGCCGTTTTTTTCCTCGTGAAGTGCTTTTTTTTTCTTTGATTCCTTGTCTTTACCCTGTTTCATCTTTCCTTCTTCTCCGAAAATATGATTAGTAACAATACGCCACGCTCCCCTTTTTTTTTTTTCCTACTTTACCAACTATGGAATGTCCCCCCCGCCCAGTTCGTGACTAACCTGCTCCCCTACCGTTTTTCCTTTTTCGCGGTACCATTCTTGGAGGACGAAGACGTGAAAGCGTCTTTTCTCCCCCCCTTTCACTTTCTGACTTTTTCTTTTACTCGTGATTCTACCGATTCCGTTCCTTGCCCCCCTCTTCGGTCTGGTTACGTCCCTCCCGACGGCTGCGTAGTACCATAACTAACATTTAAGATTGACTCTCCTTCTGAACTTTTGCCTCCCTTCAGAAGAAATTTGTTTTTTTTTGATAGGATTGTGTTATTCCCCTCCTCCCATCTTACCTGGATTTATTACGCGTAGAGTTGCCAGGAGAGCTAAAGCTGCTTCTAACCGAATCCTATATGATGAGGGGGAGCCTTAGTCCCCGCCCTCCCCCCCTTCCCTTCCGGCGGTTTTACCTTTTGCTTGTTTTCCACGAAAGCTGAGCGCGAGACAGAAGTAAATCAAGGTTGGAGTCCCCTAGAACTTCTCTTCTTGCTTAAAAGTTTAGAGAAACCGATTTGGGCGTTTCTCTCTAATAGGCAGATGACCAGCCTCCCACTCGTACTCCCTCTCTTGGCCATCTACGCATTTTCTTAGATGATAAGAATTGCTATCCCCTAGACAAACACCCTATACCGGTTGATCAGGGGATCTCTTTTCGTCCCCTTATATCTTTGCGCCTCCCCCTTTGTTTTTGCGCGTGAAGGCTACGTCCTCTTTTTCTCTATTCGAAACAGACATGGCAGCACGATTCAGTACGAGTGATTTTAAAGACTTACCGTCGATACTTCTTCATTTTTCCTCCGGTCCTCGCCAAATGCCTAAGGATTTCGTGGGGGCTTCCTTCCTTCTCCGGGCCAGCGAATCCTTTTTACTCTCTACCTCCTTTTTCTGAGAGATCGACCTTCCTTCTTTTCTGCTTGGCTCCGCGCCGCAGTTAAGATCAAATGAATGAAGACATTTTCTGAGAAAGGATACATTTTATTCCTTTCGAAACTCGCTGGCCGTGATTTCTTTTCTTTTTCTTTCCCTTTCCTGACCCGAAGGGGCGTTTCCCCTTTTCTCCAAGTTTGTTTTTCTAAAAGGACGAGCTAAACGCATATAGGCTTACACGGTCACTTTCTTTCTTCACAGTTTTTAACCTACATAAGAGAATCCCCCCTTTCGGGAGTAACTTCCCCGCGACTTTCGCCCGGGTAATTGCTTTTTCTTCGTTTCTAGGACTTACCGCCGTTGAATTTCTTCAGGTCTCCAGTTCTGAAGGGGTCTCTCTCGTTTCGGAACCGTCATTTCTTCAAAAGAATCAGCCAGTTGAAGAACACGACAACCCCCCCCTCCCGTGCGTGTCGGATGCGTGCCTCATCCAGACACTTATTGAGATTTTCATTTTTCCCTCGTTATTGGAGCTAATTGAACGCTACGCTTAATCAATTCGTAGCGGTCCTCCTCCCACCTTCCCTACGTCTTCCACCAGTTCTTCGCTGCGTTTTTTGCTTCCGTAATTACGGTTCTCCTTTTCCTACTACATTTCCCTCCTCTTCGAGACTTTCCAGCTTGAAGATGGATGAAGTAACTGCAATAGGAAAAACGCATCCCTATCCTTCCTTCAAATGATCAAATACATTTCCTTTTATTTTTCCTGAGACCCTTTTTCTTCTGCTTTTCTCCCCCCCCTTAAGCACTTGGGATTCCCTGCACAAAGAACATTTTTTAGTTCGACGCAGGCTCTTTTCTCTTCTTCCGAACTATTTTTGTTCGACCCCTCTTTTCGATTAATCCACTGTTACGACAGAACTGTCCTTGTAGATATGGGTTCTGTACTCGCCCATTTTTTTTCTAGGTAAGCTATAGTGAGAAAAGTGAACAGTGTCCCATTTTCTCGATTTTCAAATCCGACCCCCTTCCCGACACCCTCGCATGTTTGAGTCTTCGGCGGGGCTCTCGCTGTTTAAGAATTCAAGCCCACCCTTAAGGACGTTGTCTCCCCCCTTAGACCTTGCCCCCCTAGCGCCCGTTGTTTTCGTGAGAGTAACGCAGCCCGCCGAGGAGATGCGACCCACATCAAAATAACGAAGAGGTTGGTCTTCCACTTTGTTCGATTTCACACCGGTGACAAACAAAAACGTAGACATCTCGTGGATGCCTCCGGTTCCCCTCCTTAGTTAATTTTCTTTCTGCCCTAACTCATACTCGACATTCTGTCGGTCGAGAATCCTTTCAGCTTAATGCATCCTCCGGTTTCTTTGCGTTTTGACTATATTCCAGATCGTTTCTTCTGGTCTCCCAACCGAAACTTGATTCTTGATGTTTTAATTCCATTCCTACGTCGGTTTTGTATGTTGTTATTTTATTCTTCTTTCTCTCTTTTTGCGAGTTGAATCGGGAGGGTCCGACGCTCTGTTGACCTTCGCCGTATATTCTTTTCTTCTTCGCTTTCAGTATTGACGCGCCCCCCCACCCCCCTTTTTTTGCTCTCCTGGCCCTGTGATCAGAAGAGTCTTAGTTGCTGCCTCTCCTCTTCGTGTGATCCCCGAGATCCTGACACACCCATTTCTCACTCTTGGACATCTGAAACTTACACACTCCATTTTGGCCTTTTCCCGCTCGAGCTCTTGTTCCTTTCTCTTGTTTCCCATAGGATGTGAGGTTTCCACCTCCTCAATGAGCTTCAGATTGCTGCACCCCGGACACTTTCCGTCTACCCATCTCTTTCACAGCGCCACCAGCCTCGCCCCGGCTTCCAACGGATCACGAGAACAACTCGACCAAGATTTCCGGACCCTTTTGCCTCCGCCAATCTCCCCCACCACCTACCCGTGCCT
>Ga0179593_1294349_pt1 | contig 24066 bp, 36 predicted proteins | sample CZODoug2_1_08_16_FD_185931 | JGI IMG/M metagenome (GOLD analysis project Ga0179593, IMG submission 185931) | Vadose zone soil fungal communities from Angelo Coast Range Reserve, California, USA - CZODoug2_1_08_16fungal (PacBio error correction) | ecosystem: Environmental > Terrestrial > Soil >... | reverse complement strand
TTTGCTTACGCCACTCTCTTTCGGTTATTTGAATTTTGGCCCACCCCCCCCCCCCCCGAGTCTTTTTTTTCCTTTTGGCTCGGCTCATAGCGTGCCCTTTCGGCTGTACGATATCGCAGGTTTCTCCGCTTTTTTCCTTTGATCCCGTCGTGTTCTTGTGTTTTTATGTTGCCTCCCACTTCCGCCCCCGCCGTCTGTGGTTGCACATGGTCGGTCCACCCCCCGGTTTACCCCTTGTCCCGTTTGGAACGTGTTTGCCTGTTTCCCCCCGTAATCACGTTGATGTCCCTGTACCTTTTCTTGTTCAAATCCCCTTTTGATTGGGGGGGCCCTTCCTTGCTGTCCCCCCACGTTCTGGTTTACCCCCCCAACTTTTTTGTTTTTTTTAGGTCCCTGCTTTGGTGTCTTCCCTTTTCCCGGTTGCCTATTGTTCTGTAGCCTCCTTCGTACTCCCCTCTTTGTGTATTTTCCCATTGAAGATATACCCCTGTCTGCACCAATTCCCCCACATGCCCCGTTTGGATTACTGGGCTGCTCCTTCCCTTGCCCTTTTACCCGCCACCTAGTTTGACCATGCCTTTTTTATTTTTATGTCCCGGTGCCCCCCCAAACTTCCTTTTTTCTTTTTGACACACGTCCCTTTACAGGGCTCGTTTGACCCAACCTTCGCCAAGTGGTGGATGTCCTTGCAAACTTCGTTTTTTTCTTTTTCCCACCTGCGTCCCCACTTTTGCCAGTGTCCGCACCACGACCGGGTCCTTTTCGTTTTCCCTGTGCCCCTTTCCCCGCCACGTTTTTAAACAGACCGCCCGATTTTGTCGGAACCCAACACCCCTTCCTTTGCTTTTTTTTTTTTTTGGTTAATGACCCCCCCCCCCTTTTTCTGTTCCCCTCTTGATCCTCACTATTTGACATGGAGTCTTCGCCCCCCAATAAGTCCCAGCCTGATGGCGTGCTGTCTCTGGCTCAAACGAGTTGTTCCATCTCGTCCCCCTTCTTGTCCAAGGTAATCCTGTCTGACACGTTTCTGTGCTTTGGTCACAAGACTTGTTTGGCCCCGGCCCCTTGCCCCGTTTTTTCCCAGTGAAAGGCATTTTTTTGTCCTCCTTTCGTGAGTGTTTAACACCCTGGAATCCCCTTGGAAACTGTAGGCATCACCTCTTTTTTTCCCCCCTCCTTGCCACATTGACTTTCTTTATTTGCTTTCTTTGACACTGCCGCGTCACCTCAAAGGGCCCACCCCCGTCATTTTTTCTTTATGCTTTCGAGCCCTGCCAACCACAAAATGTTTTCTCTAGTCTTTTTTTTTTTTTTACGTGCCCCCCTGCTTTTTCCTGGATTAGATCCCCCCCTGTCGCATTGGTACCTTTTTTTGCTCGAGGACATTTTTTGTATTTTTTTTGGCCTTTTTTTTTTCCGCGCTTCCTTTTTTTCTACGTACCTATCTGGTGGTGGATCATTACTTCCGTATCCCACCCTTCGCCTGCATTGCTACTTTTTTCCCTCGTTGGGCCGTCTTCTTTTTTGTTTTTTGTTTCTTCGTTTTATACCTGCCCCTATCAAGTTCCCCCGGTTCCTTCCCCCCCCACTCCCCTCCGATTTGGGCCCCCCCGAGTTTTGGTCTTTCTTCCCCACCCGCCCAGTGGTTTTTCGTTTTCGCGTTCGAACGCCTTTCCGCCTTTTCCCCACGACCCTATTCCCAAAGATGTGTTTTTCACCCAAACACATACACCAACTTGTTTTCTGTTCGGGCGGTCCCCATTACCCTTCGTTACCCCTTTTTTTCGGCTTTCGTGACTCCCCACCCCCTTTGTGCGTTTGTTTTTTTCGGTCATTTCCACATCTATTTCCGCGGCCCTTCTTTTCATTTTTCCCTAATTTGTGCTGTTCCCCCACCTTTTTTTACACCGCCCGTTTTTTTGGTTGTTTTTGGTTGGCTTACTCCCTGGAAATGCTTGCTCAACCTCATGTACTTTTTCCTTGGTGGTTCTTTTGCCTCTTCGACCTTGGGCAGGTCCTCGTCCAATTTTTTTTCAAGCGCACCTTTTTTTCTTTTGTGTCCCCAAAATCACTCACTGATTTTGTTGCTTTTTATCGCCCGATTTTTTTTGGCCCCTGGTGTTGTTTTGTGTTTTTAGTCCTCTGCGAGCCTACTTGGCAATCCTTCACCGTGTAAAATTTTTTTCTGAAACAAAGTGACGCGTCTGAACCCCCCTTCCTTCGGGTGAAAGATTGCCCGCCCTACCAACCGGGTTGAGCCCGTAGGTTTTTGCCGTGGGTATGAGCTCTCAAAGGATTATGTGAGGGTTTGATAGATTCCCAGTGGGTCTCTCTTCCCCCCATGCGCCATTTGACTCATCTTTTCTTTGCCTGAAACAATCTTTTCTTGCTCAAGCGTCTTTCTTTCCCCCCCCCCGGCATTGCGGGGTCAAAACTTCGCCGCCTAGAGGTTTTCGTGCCAGGGACGTTGTCGCTTTCCGCCGTTTTAGTTGCGGTTTCGCCGCTGCAGGGTGCTAACTTTTTGGTTTTCCTTGTTCGTGGTCCCCCCAGCAATCCAGCCCCTCGCGTCCTTTTCCCCCCTTCCATTTTTTTCACATGCGGGTTACCCCGTTGCGACAAATTCGCCGAATCTTCACGTCTTTTCTTTTTTTCTTTGGGACGGAGTCCCCCTCATGTCTGTTTTGTTGTACGACCTTTCTCCCGGTTAGTCTTTTTGTCTTACGTGGTCTTTGCACCCCTGGAGCGTTTGGCGGGATCAACGGGGGCGAGGCAATCCCCGCCTTTCATTTTTTGTTCTCGCATTATCGTCCCCCCCCCACCAAAACTTGCCACCCCCCCCCCCCCCCCCCCTATTTCCCAGCTTTTGACTGACGCAGACATGCGTCTTTTTCCCATCTCCATCCCTTCCGATTTTGGTTGGGTCTAGTCTTTTTTCCTGTCTTTGCAGGTCGGCTCGTCTTTTGCACACGTTTGCCAGGAACCGCCCCGACTCGTCTCGACCGTCGTCTTCCCCCATTTTCCTCACATGGGTTAATGGTTCCAACTCTCAATCCAAGTTTCCCACAAGTGAGCCCAGGAGGACGGCATTTGTTTTGCGAGGACCAGTTCCAGCCATACGTCATCCTTCTTGTTCGGGCATGCTTTTTTTTTCTGTTTCCCTCTGTCCCCACCAAACCACACGGCCAAGGCACACGCCCGGCCGACATCATCTCATGCACAAGTTTCATTGTTGCCTCTTTTTTCTGCTTTTGTACACGGGCTCCCTTGTTAGGTCCTTTCCGCGCCCCGGTGTTTGCTTTTGAACATTCCCCCCGCTGAGTTGATCTCTTTTAGAAGATCCCTCCGTGCATATCCCCTCCAGTTACCCTCCCCCCTCTCTTTTCCCTGTTGTGTTGTTATCCCTGATGTTTTCTTTCAGTTTTTTGTAGCCACCAGTGAGCATCCGTCGCCCCCCTAAGTCCATGGTCTGGTGACAGCCACAGCATCTTTTGTCCTTCGGCGTGTTAATTTTGTGCCTTTTGCGTTTGCATGGTTTTTTTCCACATTTCCCTTTTTTTTCTTGAGTTCTTATCCCCTGGGCCTTTCTTTTTTATTTTGGCCATTGACAACTCGTGGTTTTTCTTTTCCCCTCGCTGTGTTTAACACTCACCTTCTCCCCTTTTTCAGTGGCTTTTTTTATTGTTGCTTTAACCTCCCCCAGGCAGCCTTTTTTAAGCAAAATGGTCATCCGGTGATCTTGTCAGTTTTTCTGCGCGTTTCCCCCCCTTTCCCCTTTGTTTTTTTTTGCGGAGTGGGCCCTTTCACCCCCCCTGTGGCCATCCTGTTCCTTCATTTCGTGTCACTCCTCTTTCTAACCTTTAGGGTTTCCCCCTGGCGTACCGACTTGCACATCCACGATCTCCGGAATGTGTACTTCCTTTCCCCCATTCGGGGTTTCTTTGGCGTTGGTTTTGATTCTATATTCTCGGACAAGATGAGGTTTTTTGCCGTTCTGCCCCCTTTTGTTCTACGTCAGCATCATTTCTTCCCTTATGCTTGGAGCGTTCCCCTTCCTTTTGGTTTAACTGCCTGCTATTTTGCTTCATGCTGGGCAGGTACAATATCGCGGGCATCCTTTTTTTTTGATCGGCGTTTGTCCTTCCGCGGGTTCTCCTGTGCTTTCCCCACAATGGACTTTGTGCGGTTTGTCTGTCGATTGCTCGATAGCACGATGCAACAAGTTTTTTGAACTCGCTTGGCCATGTCCCTCCTTGTTTTCCTCTTTTCCGACCCTCCCTCCGTTTTTTTTTCGGTCACCGCGAGGCGTTTTGTCCAGTGTTATTTCCCTCCCATGGCTATTGCAGTTATGAAATTTGTTTTTTCAGATGGTGTTTGTTTCAGGGTTGTTAGTGTCTGGACGTCTTTCGTTTCCAATCCAGTTTCTTTTCCCCTTAAGGTTTTCTCCAACTTTCTTCACCCAGGAACCTTCTGTCCGCTTAGTTTCTTTGTTCCCCCTCCTTGGTTCATTTGTGTTACCCCCTTTGCCACCCTTTTTTTTGCTCGCCCAATCATACCCCCTCTGCCTTCTTGCCTTCGGTGATACTTCCGCGAAGTAACCCCTGTTAGTTTTTTTGGGCACCGGTTAATTCCGCCGCCGTTGCCCAGCGCGGGACCCTTCTATTCATGTTGCCTGCTTGCTAGGGCACCCCCTTTCTCAAACCCCACCCTTGTTCCCCCATTTTTTTAGGTGTGGATTTTCCCTGTCCCCTTTTCGGATTTTGCGTTTGTCTCACCAGTACGCTTTACGCCCTCCCTTTTGCCGTTATTTGCCATTTTGTTCTTTTCGCACATCAACTTAATCGACGACTGTCCCCCTTCCCCTGCGCTTTCCCATTCGGTGATTCCCTCCTTCGTCTTTTTTCTAAAACTGTCTTTTCCCACTTTTGGGTTTTGCCATTTTTCCTTCTGTGGGTGGGCTTTTTTTTTTTTTGGTAGCAATTTCTACCACTTTCGTGTGCCGGGCTATTGCCTCGTCCTCCACTGCAGTACCGTTTACCGTTCCCGCCTTTAGTTAGTGTTATTGTTTGTCTTGTGATGCGATCTCCTTGTGATGGTATTCGAGGCCAGTTGCACGAGCTTCTCATTCGTCTTTCCAGTTAACGGACAATGGGGTGTGTTTCATCGATTTACTTTATTCCCCCCCCCCCCCCCCTTTCCCCCTCATTTTTCGACTGTCCCACCCCGTGGTCATTTGGGTGAATTGGTTTCAGCTTCCAATCCAGGATCTGCTGCACGTCCCCCCCTTTACGAGCTTTTTTTTTTTGTGCCCCCCCCCCCTTGGTGCTTTTTTGCGGTCTTTTTTGTGAGAATTATCTTCGGTTTTTCAGTTGGTCTTTTGTCTCGAGGGTCTGTGAATAACTTTTCCTTTGTGTCCTCTGTTGAGTTGTTTCCTTGCAGTCCCCCCCGAGCCACCCTGTCCACCACCTCCCTGTCTCAACCTCACTGTCTTGGTGGTTTGTTGTTTGTGTGGTTTTAAAAAAACACATTGCTAGTCTTTATCCTTTTTTTTTTCTTTGTGTCTTCTCTTTCCTCCTGCGCTACGCCTACTGAGTCCTTTGTTTTTGAGTTTCTTTGGGTCCGTTTTAGTGAAGAATCGTTCTTTTCTCTGCTCATAGGTTCCTCTCCCACCATAGCCTGTGTCCTTCGTTTCTCCTTGCCCAGTTTTCATGTCAGTCAAGAGTTAGCATTACGTCCAATTCCTATGCGATCCCCGGTCGTTTGCTTTAATTTTCCCCTTCCCGTTACGGCCACTTTCCCAACGTAGGCTTGCGCCGAATCTTTGTGTGCCACTTGACCTTTTCATGTTACACCGGATTTGTGGGTCCCCTTTTTATTGCTGTTTTGCGACCGGCCTCCCTTTGTTTTTTTTCTGGTGTCTTACTTGTCATCCGTTTTCCCTTTTTGCGTTTCAGGGTTTGTCCTTTCGCACCCTTGTTTCACGCTCTATCTTGTACTCCATCCCCACCTCGTTGTTTGTTGCTCTCTCTTTATACCAGGGCCTCCTTTTTCAACCACAAGCCCGGTGTAAACTTTGCATTCTCTATTTCAACCTCTTTTATTCCACACCCCCCCCCGGTGACCCCCTCCGTTTTGCTTGGCCCACAGGAATGCCTGTTACCCCAAATACTTTCCCTTTAACCCGCACGTTACCTTTTCCCCCCCACCCCCCCCCCCCCAATCAGAACCCCCCCACCCGTGTTATGTTTTGGTGATTGGGTAATTTCTCAATTTTCACTCCTTTCGAGCTTTTAAGCACTCAGGTCCCATTACACCTCTCCTTTTCCTTGCCCTTCCCCCGTGATTCATTTTTGGCCCCAATTGTCCCCACGGAACGGCCCCTCTCCGGTGATCGCCTCAGCGGGCCATTGTTCCGACCTCTTCCTCATGCCTTACATCCCCTTCGGTCTTTTTGACCCCACACACAAATTTTGCTTCCTTTTCCCCCGGCCCTCTGGACATTTTTTTCCTATTTTTTTGACTTTTTTTCTTCTTTTTTTTTATCGAGTCCCCCCCTCTCCAATCTTTTTGCTTTCGGGGCGGCTTCTCGTTCAAAAGAGGTAAGCATGTCCCTCATAGTAGACTTTTCTTTCCTCTGCCCACCCCACTATTTACGAGTCCAGTTTTGAAACATTCTACGGCTGACATTTCCACGTAGTTTGCAACCGCTTGGCATTAATTCCTTTTGGTCCCATTTTTTACTTTGAAACGAGCCGCGTTGAGTTGGTTCTGTCTGGAACCTTGATACATCTGCAAGGTTCTTCCCGTAATTGACTCCCATTACAACTACACTTGCCACCCGTTTATTTATTGGGCCCGGTTGGACACGCGACGACGTGCAAGGCATCTATCGTTTTCATCAATGTTTTTCCTTCCCTCGTTGTCGCACCAATTGTGTTCCTTGATGGCCCTTCTCCTTTTTGACGGACAAGGTCCCCAACACTTGCGATTTCCCCTGTGAGTTTCCTTCCCCCCATGCCGCACTCCTGGAAATTGTGCTTTGATCTCTCTCCCTTTTCTGTTTGGTTGGCTGGGCAGTAGTCGGTCCCACCCCGTGGAAGGGAGACGCAACTTAGCGGTTGTTTAATCTATTAAGTCTTTTAGGAGAACTTTACTTTGCCCTCCCTCCCCCTGTTCTTCTGCTGGGCGCGGTCGTTCTTTTCTTTGCTAGTTTATTTCCTATTTATACCCACACATCCTTGCACCCATGTATTTTAATTTTTTTCGTTTTCTTTGTTCGGCACCATTCCCTCACCCGTCAAGACCTTTTTCCCACGTTCAACGCACCGTGCTTTTTTTTCCTTTCCTTTTTTTTTGTCTCTGCCCCCTTGCCGCATAACGATGAGATTACCGACCTTTTTCCAAATGAACCCAAAAAATAAACTCTTTTTTGGCCCCCCGGCTGCCCGTTGCCCTTTGCTTAGAGACCTTGACATGCACTTTTTGAGATTTCCCGTTTTTTGAGTATGTGACCCCCCACACATCTGGGGAATTTCCCCCATTGGCTTCCCACGACTCCGCCTCGCATTTTTTCTCTCCTTCCGTTCTGTCCGGACGTTTGTTTTACACAAACCATGCGCCCTCCGCAACGGGCCCCTTTTTTGTTTTTTCTTTATTGCAGACCCCAGAGTTCCCACCCTCCCCGTCCACCGGCTGCTCGTTCCAACCCGTTTTTTTTCGTAGAAGAGCACCTTTTGGCACAACCCGGCGGATGCTGTATCTTTTTTTTTTCTTTCGGATCTGTGGCCTCGCCATACTTTTGTCGCTTTGTTGTTTTTTTGTGTGGACGTGAGTCGCCAGTGGGCCACACCACCTTACGTCGCCTTTAATTCTACGCTTTATTTCCCCCCGAAATCCCTTTTTTCTTTAATTTTTTTACCCAACGATCCGAAAATTGGGTTGGTTCTTCAGGGTGTCCCCGTGACGGCCCTTCAAACCTTTCTTTTCTTTGCTTGGGAAAACTTCGGCAACTTTTTCTCATTTTTTGCCTCGAAACACAATTTTTTTGCCTTTTGCAATCCCCCCATTAGGTTTCTTCCCCCGGACTTTGGAGCAACCACTTTTGTCGCCGCTTGTGTGCCTTGCCAGAACGGGATACGTTTCCGGCGTGCCCTTCGTTTTGTGTCCCGACTCTCTTCTTTGTTTTTTTCAATGGTGAGTCTGTTTGTTGGCCTTTGGTTAGTTTGACACCCGCCAACTTCCTATTCCTTCCCCATACCCCTCATATCCGTTGTCACGAACTACTGCATATTCCCTTTGGTTCGATGAGATCGTTTTCCTCTCCCCAGAATTCTGCGATAAAGGCGTTCCCATGGCCGCGTGATTTCGCCCCTTCTTGGTGCGTGTTCCTCCCCCCCTTGGTGTGTTTGCGGTCTGAACTGTGAAACCTTAGTCAAACGGGGGCGTTGTCCACTTTCTTTACCAGTTGATTCCCACTGCCCATCCGTTATCTCGTTCTTTCCAGGATCCGGAAACGCTCCAAACAAGTCCATATTTTTTCCCTCTCATGTTCAACCAGTTTTTTTTCTTTACGTTGACAAAATACTGATCTTTCATCGTTTTGACTTTTATTTTTAGGCGTCCCCTTGTCCTGCCGCTTTTTTTCCCCCAGGACTTGCTTATTGACAAAGGTAGTTTTCCTTTTTATCGCCGTTTTTTGACCACCCCCTTCCCATTCAAAACTTTTTATGGGAGTTCATTTATTTTTTTTTGGAGCAAATGGACCAACTGTCCCTCTCCCGGTGAGACGTTTTTTTTTTTTGGAGTGTCTTTGCGTTTTGATGACACTTTCCTCCACTCGGGTTCCTTTTTACGGCCGGGTTCCCCAGTCTTTCCTGTATTGCCCCCCCCCCCCACCTTTTCTTTGTTTTCCAGGTTCCGCGGACCCCCCCCTCCCGACTACCTAGAAGGCCCAAAGGTACACCCTGTGCAGATTTGTGTGCATTTTTGCCGACCCCTCCCAAGCTTTCTTTTAAACCCATCTCTTCGACGCACAAGATGGTTTCTTCTGACCGTTGAGGACACAATTAACCCCGTTTTTTTGTTACGCGACTTCTCAAAATGTGGGGAAAATCTTCGCCTCCTCTCTCTCCCTAAGTACTTTATGGTGTTATCACCTACCCGTAGTTTCTTTTTATACTTTGTTTGGCCCCGCCACCCCCTTTGATTCGTCGGCCGATGCTTACCCATACGGTTTTTTTTCCGCTTTTTGCCTTGTTCCTTTCTCCTCCCCCTTCCGATGTTCCTTTTTTGTTAGTGGTAGTTGATGGCGAACTCCTTTAGCCCCCCACATTGCACCCTTTTCGGTTTGTTGTCGGCCATTTTTTTGCGCTTGTTTTGTTTGTTTGGTATGCTCTTTTCAACCAAAATGGCCCGGCAGTTTTTTTTTTTAGGTGTTTTTTTTGGTGCTTAATTCACCGTTCATTTTCCCCGTTGCCACCGCTCTTCCCTCGTGTTGACCCCTGTGGCGTTAGCTTTTCCTCTTCCGTCCCTGGGTTCCCATTTTACCCGCCCCCCCCCCCACAAAAAAACCCCAAACAAAACAACCCCCACCCCAAAACAAAACCCCACGCTAAGGCCCAAAACCCCAATTGCCCACCCACCACACCCCCCACCCCACCACCTTTGTGGGTGTAACACCCTTCCCAACGTTCTTTTTCCTCGCGTCAATTTGTGGGCCCCACTTCCCCTACCTGTTATTTTGAGGGCTAACCTCCAGTGGCGCGGACATGTTTTGTTCGTGTGTACCCTCCTGTTGGTCTTATGTGCTGTTTTTTGGCTTCCCTCTCTTGTTTCCACACGCTAGACCCGGTGCGGGGCTTTTCCGGTAGCCGTGTCCAGTCCGCCATTTTGCTCCACGGCCTTTGGACTCCCCCTCTTTATTTTGCCGGGATCGTCCCTTTGTTGCATTTTGATGCCCCCTTTAGTGTCGCCCGTGAACGTTTCCGTTTCTGTGTGACAAAACTTTCATTTTTTTATGCCGGCTGTCACCTTGATTGCTGTTTCCACAATCGGACCTCCGCCATAATTGCTTTGTCCTTTCTTTTCGGACTACCCCCCCCTGTGGCTTTTTCTTTGTCTCAAGGCCGTTCTGGGCCTGTCCCTCGAGCGGATGACCCCCCAGTTTTTGCCATGGTTCCTTGCAGGCGACGTTGCTTCTATGGTGTTTTTTTTCAGGTATGGGTTTCTGTGCGTCCCGGAAAAATACGTTGATCCCGCCTCTAGTTGATCCCTTCTTTCCCCGTGCAAAATCCTCCCCATGCGGGCATTTTCCTTTTTCGCCCCTAAAGTTTTTTTTTAAGACCTGTGCCTTGTGCTTTTCCCCTTTTTTACCACCCCCTTCCCCCACCCACCACGTTTTTTTTTGGTCTTGGCCTTTAGGCGGTTTACATCCATTGTTTTTTTTTTCACCTATTTTTTGCCCCCCTTGTCTTCGGAGCCGTGACCCTTTTTTTGACCGCTTATGTGTTTGATCTTTACCCATAGCCCCCCCCACCAGGGGGCTGTGGTCTTTCGTTCCATGGCAATGTCCGTGTTGGATCTGCTTTTTCTTTTTGGACCCCTTGATGCTGTCTTTGCGAGTTTTGTTTTTCACCATAATTTTCTTTCACGCGCACCCACCGCGCATTCGCGTTTTGGCCAAGGCTCTTCTTTTTTCCCTCTCATCCTTTTTAACACCAAATACCCTGTCCATTTTTTCGTGGAAAGTGTTTAACGTCGCGCGAGGGGTTGGTAGGATTTTGTGCCGAGCCGTGCAAGGATATTTTCTTTTTCCCAGTTTCCGTTTCTGCCCCCAAGCCCAGGCCACCGTTTTTTCCCTGCTCTTTGAGGCATGTCAGGCGGTCTTGGTTTTCGGAATAGAGGCCTTTCCCCCCCCGTTCTCTTTTTTCCCTGTAAGGTTCACTTCCGTCCTCGCACACTTCACACCATAACGGCACGGTTCGACTTCCCAGTCTAGTTCATTTTTTCCCCAGCAGTTCTTTTTTTTCTCTTCCGTCCACCTCGATTCTGGTGAACACTTTGTTTTGCCCCGTTTTTTTCGGCATTGGCAGTATATATCCCCTCTTCTTGGCCGTGCCGTTTCTCGCACTTTTCCTGCCCGCCGGCCTTTGATTGTAAATTTTTTGTTTCGCTTTTCGTTGCCCATCGTGTCTGACCCTTTCCCCCTATCCCTCATCGGAATTATCTCCCCTGGCTTCTTTTTGCATTATGTCCTTGATCCTAGTGACGTCTTGCTCGGTTACCTTTCTTGCGCTAAGCCTATCTTTTCTACTAGCGTTGAGGACCTTCTCCTGCCGCCATCTTCTGTTAGGCTTCCTTTTTTTATTCCATATTCGTTTTCCGCAGTTGCTTTTTTAGAAGGTTTGTTGACACCTCGGTTTCTCATTTTCGGTTTTTGGCGATCATCGGTAGTTTTTTTCCGAATGGGCCCGGTGCAGGTCTCCTCTTTTTCCCGGTCGGTTTTGGCGTTTTGGTCATCCCCGTGATACCCCCCCCCTATTGCTGTTTTTCAACATTATTTACCGTTTTTTTCATATGTAGCCACACGGAATTTACGTCCCGGCGGTGTCACCTTGGTTGGCTTCTTGGCTTTGTCTCACTCGTGTTCCTTATTTTGTGCACGTTGCGATACACTTGTTTATCTGTTCCCCGTCACTACCCCCCCCCGTTTGTTTCGTTGTTTTGTTGTTTCGCTTTTTTTTTTGGTTTTTATAATACCGGGGTTTTTCCCTAACCCACCTTTTAACCTCGATATGAGACATTTGTATCACACCCCCCGTGACGTTTTTTGCCTCTTTGATTTTTTTGCCAATCGTTTCTTTTTTTGAAAGTCAAGGAGTTTTTTTTGTGGTAACCTGGTGTATGGTTTCTTTTATCTTTTTGACCTGGTCCGACGCACGTTTCTCTTCACTTCCCGATAACCCTTTCTTGCTGCACTTTCCCCAATTGGTGTTTGCATCCCCCTTCTTTGCCGACCACCGGTCTTCCCTCGTATCGGACCCCCCGGATCCTGGTTTTGATAACCAGTACAATTTTTTTTTCTTGAATTTGGAACCCTAGCTGTCATTCTTCTTTTTTTCATTTTACTTTGCCATCAGGCTTTTTTTTTCGGGTTCCTAACCCCCCGAGGCCGCAGATAGGCTTTCTTAGGCCTAAGAGGCTGCACCAAAGACTGTTTCTTCCCCTGCAAATTGAATTTCCCCACTTACCAGTTTTTTTTTTGTTTCACCAACATTTAAGGAACCGTGTTTCGCTTTTCTTGTGAGGTAAGTTTTCCTTTTTTCAATTTTTGTCACCCGTTCCCTGGCCACCCTACCTTTGTCACCAGCTTTCCTCCAGGCGGATGTCTTCCCCGCGAGAATCCTACGGCCCTTTCAGTATTCGAGAACTCCCTTGCTTTTTTTTTCTCCCCCCTCCCCTGCTGCAAATTTGGTTCTTCTTTTCTTATGTATTTTTTACCTTGAAGAGTCCCACCTAACCCAACTCTGCGATTCTGAGATAACCTCCTTCCGCCCTCTGATCTGTTGTTTTTTCTCTGAGACCTTTTGTTTTTTTTTGATTCGCTCGCGGGGCCTAATTAACCTTTGTTTATCCTACCCCTCTTATCGGGTTTTCGGCCTGTCCCTATCTTAGATCCCCTTGACTGCCTTTCCCTTTATGCCAGTCTTCATATTGTTGCTTTGCCGGGTAGTTTTTGGTTCTTTTCAGTCGCAGCGGAAATATTAAACCTTATTTCGTGTTCGGTCCCCTGTGCTCCACCCCCGACGGTTCCCCCGGTCCGACTGTTGGCTTCGTCTGTTTCTTTCGGCCTTACGCATGGAACCACACGACATTTCCCACAAAACAACAAAAAAGAAACCACCACACAAAAACCCAAATCCCCACCCCCCCCGACAATCTAAAAAGGGCCTTTTTGCGCTTGCAGGTTGCTTTCCTCTTTAGCTTTGCTGGTCTTTTGGTTTTTTGCTTTTGGGGGCGGCTTCTGCGGACTCCTTCTACCCCGTGTCCTCATTTGGTTTACGTTTTGTTGCTTTGACCCAATGCCCTTTTTCCGTTTTTTTTTTTGGTCACTGACCCTCTCCGTAGTTGAGAACTACCCACTATCCTTTTTTCTGCGTTGGGCACGGTTGCGCCCATTTACTGTGGCCCCACCACTTTATTCTGCTTTTTGTTTTTTGTCCCTTCTTTTCCCTCCCCTCTTGGTTGTGGTTGGGGGTTGGCGTTCGGTTCCCCCCGTGGTTTCAAAAGTCACCGCTTTTAGTGCCTTTTCCTTCTGAACATGGAGATGTTCCGTGTCCCCCCGGCAAACTCCCCCCCTTTTCCCATGGTTTTTTCGTTTTCGGTTGTGCCTCTGTGTTTGATCTTTTGTGAAGGTAAGTGATCCCTCTCCTGGATTCTTTTTTTTAAACTCGGCTTTCGGCGGCCCCCCAGCTCATCGTTGTTCCCACAATCTGTTTTTGTGCTGTACCCCCCGTCCCACCCCCCTGGCCCCATGGTTGCAATGGCCTTTTTTTTTGCTTTTTTTCCCGGGCCTTGTGTGACGTGCAAATGCGGGTTTCCGTTTTTTTATTGTTTTTTTTCTGCCAAACGTCCGGTTGGGCCGTCGTGGTTCCACCTTCCCCCCTTCCTTTTTTCCTTAAACACCAAATACCCCCTCACTTCAGCGGCTATCGGCCCCTTTTTCCGATGAGCTCTTTTTTCTAGATGCAATTCCTTGGAAAGCGTCGTCCCCTTTTTTTTTCTGTGCGTCACAGGTTGCGTTCCACATGGTTGTTCGGACGTTTGTCTTGCCCCCTTGGCTTCTTTTTGGCAGTTTGTGGGGTTGTTTTGGGTTGAGATTTACCCCGCCTTAATCTTTTTTCTCCACCTATCGGTCCTTTACCCCAACGGACAGGCTGTTTTGGTCCACCGTTCCCCCTTTTTTTTTCAATTTCTTGCCTTCCCCCTTTTTTTGGCGGTAGCCTCGGCCTTACAGTTTTGCGGTTCACCGAACTTTTTTTTCAGGCTTTACGTTGAATTGCCCGAAATCGAGGTTTTTTGAATGAACCTGTGCCCATCCAATTCAATTGGGACTTTTTTATAACGTTTCTCCCTTTCCAACAGACCCCCCCCGGTAGGACTGTGGCCGGTTGTTCTTTGTCTGTTCCTCTTATCCCCGCTTGCGGCCTTTTGCCTGTCTTTTTTCCCCCCCCCTCTGCCCCTTTTCTCCACCATGCCGCCCTCTTGGGACCATTTTGCCAATTTCAATTTCCCCCTTGCGGCATACTTTTACCAATTGTTTAGGACCCCTTTTTGCATGCTTTTGTCTGTCCCCCAGAACCCCCCTTTTTCTTGTTTTCTCCCATCGTTTCCATGCACGGTGTCGGGGACCCCAGACTGTCTCCTTTTTTTTTTTCTCCTCCTTCCCCCAATTTTTGTTTTTGTCTGGAGATTCTATTTTTGGCGCCGTTTGCGCTTCTTCTTGCCGATGCCAGCTGGTATGGGCCTTTTCACTTTTTCAGGCATTTTTTTTGGCCTTCTTTTCGTCTTTGTTAGCGGCCGGGGTTGTGTGACCTCCTTTTCAATTTCCCAACTTTTTTGTGTTTCCGTTGATCTTTTTTTTTTTTTTTCCTGGTTTTTTTTTTTGGGCCCCAATGTGTTTGGGCCTCCCCCCGTTTGGGAACCCTGTGCCCGTTTGTTTGTGAGGCATTGTTCGACACCCACCCGCCACTGTTCCAGGACCTGTTGGCCGTTTCTTTTTCGGAGTTCCAGCCCCTTTGATGGATTGTTTATAACCTCGAAGTTTTTTTTCCCCCCGGTCTCTGGTTTCAAATTCGTGGAACTCCGCCTTTTCTTGCGGACCTTTTTACCCGAACCAATATGAGTTTCTTTTTTTTTGTCCAATTCCCATCTGTTGACCTCTTTCATTGGCGTTGGGTTGTTCCGATCTTTCTGCTCCACCCAGTCTCTTCTTTACTTGTTCCTTCGGCCAATTCCTTGTCGTGCCTCCCTTTTCGTCTAGCCTTTTCCCCCAGCCTGTTTCTTTGGCACTACGTGTTCCCCCCTCTCGTCGTGGACCATGCCCTTGTCGATGTCTCCTTGGGCTCGCCTGTGATCTCCTTCAAGATCCGGAGTTCGCGAGTTCTCCGGATTTTTTTACAAACACTGTTCCTTATTGTACCGTTTTAGGCACTTTAGACAGGTTTACTAACAGAACCCATTGTGTTTTCACCGCCGTTTTTCCCTTGCACTCTAGTAGGTCCCCTCTTGCGCGAACCTTTTTTTTCGACTTTTACGACCTTTTTTTTTTTTTCATGCTTAGACAGGTTTTTTTCAGCCACTTGCACTTTTGAGAGTGTTTCAGTGTATACTTACCTCCGGTGGGGTAAGAAGATATTTCTGGCGTTTTTCCACTACTTCCCCAGATATTTTTTTTCCCCCCCCCCCTTCGCTTTTCCCCACTCCTCCCCTTTTTGTGGATCTTTTTTTCTTTTTTCCTCATTCTGTTTCCCAGGACTGACCTTGCGGGTCCTTTTGTGCCACTTTTGTTTTCTCCCCACAACCACCAGCGGAATTGCTCCGTCTGACCCTCTCCCCCCCCCAGTTTCAGCGAAAACCCTTCGTGGTGGGTCACATGTTTTTCCTCTTTTCGCACGTTCCCGGGTTAGTGTGCCCCACTTATGATGTTGTTTTTGCTCTCTTTAGAACCTTCCCGCCTTACCCCACCCTTTGTTTCCTTTGCGTGTGCCCCTTAAGGTTCCCCCAGCAAAATACTTTCCCGTGCTTTTTTTCTCGGAAATGGTTGGATGTCTTTTCTGGCCTTTTTTTTTTTTTTGGTCACAATTTTCCACCTCCCCTCTTTCCCCCCGCCCTTGCAACGTTGCGCTTGGGCTCTGCTTTTTTTCCCCTTAGGGCACCTGTGCTTAGTCGGACCGCGATCCTTTTTTCCCCAACAACTCCGTTACTTGACCGTCCTTTTGTTGGGGGGGTGGTATGGGTACCCGGAATTTACTTTCTTTTTGGTCAGGGATTGCCCTACTGAACAGTTTTTCCCCCATTCTTGCCGCCTTTGTTTATTCTTTCAGGCCTGTTGACCCCTTAGGCAGGCCAACCCCTCGTTCTCTCTTTCTTAGGCCTGGAACCTTTCTTTTTGGAGCGTTCACCCACATCACCTCCACATTTCCGTGATTGGCATTTTTCTAGACGTGCCTTGGTTTCTTTTCTTCACGTTGCAGGTGAGTCTTGCTGTCCCGTCCCTCTTCGTTTTGGCCCTTTGTTGGAGACGCTTCACGCTTCTATTATCACCCGCTGATTTTTTTTTTGCGTTTTTGGGAGTTCTTTCTCGGTCGCAACCTTCCCTACTTTGTCTTTCCACTCTGTGTGGCCCTTTTTTTTTGGCCCCCCAGTTACACCCTCCCCGCTCACTAGGTCCTTATCCTTTTTTTGGTTTTTGTGATTTATGTGTACTCGTCATCTTGGTCTCCTTTCGGAGCCCTTGAGCTTCTTCCTGTCCCTCGGTTTTTTTTGAGCCCCCAGGAGCGCCGCCATCTTCTTATGGGTTTCTAGGGCTTATTTCATGGATTTTCGACCTTTTCTTTCCCGGGAATTTTAGTTTTTTTTGGACACCTCTGTAGTTCCATTCGGAAGGTTCCTGTCATTTGGTTTTTTGTTGCCATTTTCCCCCGTGTCCGGTTGATCTTTTCAGTCTTTTTTTCTTGCCCCCCTCCCCCTTTCCTTTCCCCCTTTGCTTTTTTATGGTTTACAACATTTTACTGGGGCACTTTTTGCCCTGGGAACCGTTGCCGGTTTCCCTTTTTTTTTTCTACCTTGGCTCCCCTCTCCTTTCTCGTTTGCTGTGATTTAGAGCGGATATATCTCTCTTCTCTTCCCTGTTGTTTGGGGTTTGAGTGATTCTCCCTTCACCTTTTGCATCTGCCCCCTTACCAGACCGTTGCCCCAACCCGGGTTTTTTGGGCCCGTTTTCCTTTCCTACCCCCCCCTTTGAAAACGGCCAGTTTTTTCCAAGCGTTTTGCCTGGGCCCCCCAATTGTTATTCACAGTAACAACCTTTTTATGGACCCTTAAGACTTTGTCTTTCCGGAGTGTACCCCTTGTTTTCCTTTTCCCTAATGTTTTCCTAGGCGGCCAGGGCAAGTCCCTTCTAGTGACATTTGTGCGGTCCAGTTTTCGTTTTGCTTGTATTTTGCCGACGATTCGTGTCAGCTTCGCCATTTTTCCCCTTGAAATAGCAAGCCAGCTACCTTTCCCCCCCGGGCCACCCTTCAAGACAGTTTTTCCCCCTACCTAAGTTTATTATGCTTTTCTTTTTTCACGTCCACACCCCCCCAACAAAAATAGTCATGTTTGGGAGTATATCCTTCGGAAATATTGTACCGTATCGTGCTGTCCCCTGAGTGCTTAGCTTCACATTTAGCATTTTTTAGCGTCTTTTGTCGCCTTCATTTTTTTTTTTTTGTTTTTTGTTTTTTTTTTTGGTTTGTTTTTTTGTGTTTTTTTTCTTCTCTTCTGTGTTTTTGGTCCCGCTTTTTGCCACACTTTTCAGTAGGTTTTTTTGGGCGTGCAATGTGCTTACTCAGCTGTTCACACCCTCACTCGGATAAATCACTGAATTTTTTCCGGACCTTTTCTGTAACACTTTCCGTGCCTTCCGCCCGGTTTGAGCGGGCTCCTTTAGTGGCGTTATTTTATCAATTGTACATTGGCTAACCATTTCTTCGCCCACCTCCCCCTTGCGGTCTTTTATTTCCTCAGTTTTTTCCTCTGACGTCCCCCTGCCACCGGAGAATATAAAATGCTCTAGACGCCTTCCTCCCCACTGGTTTTTTTTCTACGTATTGTGATTGCGCGACTCCTTTCCTTTTCGCTACGTGCCGCCTTTTTTGACCAGTGTTTGCTTCGTGGACCGTGTTTGTTGTATGTGGATTGTCAATGTTTGCCCGCCTGTCGTTCCCTTTCCGACATTTTTCTCTTTTTTTTTCTGCCTCTATGTCATCAAGTGAGTATTTTACTGATAGACCTCCGTCCTTGATCTGGTTCCCTTGTCTTTATTTGTTCTGTGTTTCCTTTTCCGTGTGCCCTTTTTTTCTTGCACCACGGATTAAGTTCCCCGTTTTGTCGCAACACTAAAACCAACTTCCCCGGTCCACACGTTTTCCCCCCCCATTAAGTGGATTTTGTTTGATCTCCGGTTTTCTGATTTGCCTTTTGCCCTTTTCAGGGGACCCCAAAACCCACAAAAAACCTTCCATTGTTGCCGGTTGCCCTTTCCGGGGGCTGGATATTTTTCTTTGCGAACCACCCTGGATCTTTTTGCCCCAGGGCTCATTTTATCTATTTTCTTTCCTTCCGGTACAGGGACCCTTTTTTTGAACCTCTTCCCCCACGCCCTTTTCTTTTTGGTGTTGGCTATACGGCCCCCCCAAGTCGCGGTTTTTTCCCCCTACATCTCACCCCGTAACCCTCTTTTTTGTGGGGCATTTTTTTCCCCTGAACTGTATACACTGGGGCACTCCTTTCGTGCTTGTGCTTTTTTACCCTTTCCCCCAGAGACCCGCTCCCAACACAAACTCAGTCCTTTTGTTGTTCCCATTTTTTTTTGGGTTTGCTTCCCCAAGGTTTAACTCCTTCTCTGGCCCCCACAAGCGTCTCTGACAACCCCCGACACCTTTTTTTTTTTTGGGGGACTCCCCCCCCCAGTTCTCCCCGCAACTGGGTATGGAGGTTTTTGTGCCTGGTTTTTTGTTTTGACATTGACAAACCTTCTCTGGGATTACTGTTTGTTGCTTTCCCGGCGTTCATTCCGCTTTTCCCTCTCTTGTTCCCACCCAGTGTCGGTGAAGTGAGCCCTCTTCCGTTTCCAAGTTGGCCTCCAAAACCCCCCTTTTGTACCGCGTCCCGCGTTTTTTCTTTTTTTTTCAGCCCTCCTGGAGTTTCCTTTTTTCAGGCTTTCCGGGTTACCGTCTGATCGGCTTTGGAAATCCTGGTTTTGGTTTTTTTTTTTGGTTTTTCTGGCCAATTTTTCAATGCGCCGGGGCATTCAAACCATTCTCTTTTCCGTGCTTCCCCGGCGATCGTTTTGCCGCTTGGTCAGGCTTCTGTTGACGAGCCCCCCCCCCGAGTCCCCTCACGTCAGGCTTTTCCAGGGAATTTCCAGAGTCGGGTTTTTTTTGCGCCATGTTTTTTATTTGGCTAAACCTGGTTCCTTCCACCTATCCCCCCTTTGGCCCCCCCCCACTTTTCATTTAGGAATCCCCTCTATAGGCCCCCCCCAACCCATTACCCCCAGATTTGCAACAGCTTTCCAGTTTTATACACACCTTCTCCCCTCCTTACCCTTTTCTTGTAGCCTCTTTCGGGTTTTGCCCAGGAGTCGCTGGGGCCACGAATGTTGTGACAAAAGTTCTAGACCGAAATTTTCCATCGTCGAATCGTGAGATGCCCTGCCCATCCACAAAATTTGTTTCGTTGGACATTTTTCTCCCCACCCCCCTGTCACCTTTTTTTTTTGATAAAGTTGTGCGGTTTTCGTGTCCTTTTCTTCCGTCCACACCAAGACATTGGTTGCTCCTTCCCCTTTGCCCAGTGTTTCACTGTTTTTCGTTTCCCCCCACAAATTCTGACCCGTGCCCAAGACCAGGGACGCCTCTCTGCATGTCAACCCTGCTTCAATGTGTGCCCCCTTCTGCCCCTCGGCCCCTGCCCTCTACTAAGGTTCATACAAACTTCTCTTCTCCGTCCTGCACTCTGTTTTTTTTCCCCCATAACCCAGCCTTTTTTCCCTTTCCTGCATGGACCTGAGCCTACTTGTTTTTTCGGGTTCCCGTGAAGGTTTTGATTATTTCTCTTCTTTTCCTCCCGGTTGTTTTTTTTTTTGAGAGATTTTGCCCCTTGCGGTTTTGCTGTCGTCCTCTTCCCACCCCCCGCAGCGGGTTCTTGGGCCGCCAGCATGGATTTTTTTGTGTTAATCGAATGTTTTTCGCCCCTTGTCGGGCCGGATGCGCATCTTCCCACATTCTTACTTGGTCTTTCTTGCTGGGTTCCGGCTTTTGGCATTTTTTTTCCCCTTGCAATTTGCGTTGGCAGCTCTTTTTTAAAACTGGGCCTGCCTTTTTTTCCCGAGTGCTTTGTGTGTGAGGAACTTCCCCCCTGCCCGATTTGCTGCAACATTTCTTGTTTAAAGTGTGGTTCCTGTTGGTCATTGTCGGCTTGAGACCTGACCACACCCTTTTATCTGTTTTCTGGTCTGGTTTTCATAATTCCTTTGCTCTTTCCCCTGTGGTTTTGGCCCCTTCCTATCTTTCCTTTACCCCGTCGTTTTTTGCTGCACTATGGTTTTTTGCGGAATTTTTGTTAAATTTTTTTTTTTCGCCTGTTCTCCCAATTATTTTTGCCTTGGTGTTTGGGTTTGCGCCGTGCATCTTACCTCCTTTATACCCTCACCGGTATTTGCGTATTTTCTTGTTGCATTGGAACGGTAGCCGTGCTAGGCCGTCCTTTTTTTCGACCATGTGCCCTCCTGGTTGCAATTGCATTGAACCGGCTGCAGGTGTCTTCCTTCCGTTCCAAACCATGCTGCGTGCCCTCTGGATCCCTTGCGCGTCCCTCCCGGCTCCCAGATGTAGCCCAACCTTAACAAATGTATGTCTTTCTCTTGTTGGCCCCCATCTGTTTGCCTTTTAGTGTTCTGGTTGCCACGGACCAAGGAACAGCAGTTGGCCCTTCATTCTCTTTTCCTCCCTCCTTTCTGCCCATGGCCTCTCCTACCCTTGCACCGCTCTCATGCGTGCGCCCAGTTGTTTGATTCTCCTTTTTGCCCCCCGTTCACCCTTGTGCAGACGAACCCGTCCGCTAGATACTTTTTCTGGTTTTTTAAGGGTGACCGTTTTTCTTAATTCTTGCTTTTTTTGCAAGTTCCCCTGATTCCTGTCTTACTGCACCCCCTCCTCCCAATCGGCGTTGTTCTGTTTTCGTCCCCCTTCTGTTTTAAGAACTTTCCACACTTGCGCTTTTTTTCTTGACCAAGGTTGCGTTGCGCCAACCCCCCCACCCTTTGACTTGCCTTTTCGCTTAACCTTTTTTCCTCCCCTGGTCCGTCAAAATTAGGTTGTTTCACAGGTGTATCTTTTTCATGAACACACCTCTTGCCTGACCTCTAGGATGTGAAAGCGTCTCCCCCTCCACCCCCCCTGTTTGGTTGGCTGTTGTTTTACCCAATCAAATGGTTTGTTTTTTTTTTTCGCTTGGAAATCCTGATGTCCGGCTTTTTTTTGGCCTTGGGTGTCCTTCCAATCGTTTTTTTGCCCCCAGCTTTTTTTTCCTTTTCACTTTTTACCCTTTGGAATCTCCCTCCCTTTCGTTGCCGATTTTTTTTCAACCTCCCCAGGCGTTTGGACCTCTTTTCCCGTTGTGGTTTTTTATTTTTTTTTTCTTTTGTAATGGCAATTCCTCGTGTTCCTTTCCCTTTTGCCCCGAGACGTACTGAATTCCTAGACACTCATGTTCGGCCCGCGACGAGGTTGCCTGCCCTTTTCGCTTCCCTGTTTTTCCTCTCAGTGCCCTTTTTTCCCCAACCGCCCTGACTTGTTCGTATCAACCAACGCAGGTTTTTCTTTTCCACGTCCCCCGTAATCCACATACGAGGCACCAGGTCTCCCATTTGTCCACCCCGGTCCTTTTTGTTGTTTTTTGCCTGGTGTTTAATCCGTTCCTCCCGTTTTTTGTCTTTTCCTTTTTTTTCCCCACATTACGATTCAGCCGGACCACCCCCTTGTTGGAGTCCCCCTTTTTTGTCCCTCGAGCATTCTATTCGACTCCTGAGACCTTTTCTTTAGTCTCTTAGTGTTCGTTTTACCCTTGAACAAACACCCCTCCCGTGCTGGCTGCTGGGTTCATTCTTCCTTTGTCCGGGCCCCCCTCCCCCCCCCCTATCCCGTATTTCCGGTCCTTCTTTCGGGAGTTTTTTGTGGTATTGTTGCTTTGATCCATAGTTCTTTCTCTTTGCTTGCCACGTGCGTTTTTTTTTTCGCATCTCCTTTTCCTCTTTTTTGTCTGTGCCGAGCTCCCCCGGCAATCCACCTTATTTTGTCTCGCAGCATAGGCAGCTATTTTTTCCATCTCCCTCTTGTTTTTTTTCACGGCAGTGGGCCGGTTTTTCCTTTTTGACCCCTCTTTTCTTCTCTTTGCATGCTACTACTGGCGCCTCTATTCTCGGGGGTGCCAACTGGCCCCTGTGCCCCAACTTTATCGTACTCTGTTTGTCCATTTCCGTTTTTGCGGTCAGAACTTCATTTTTCCCGTTTCTGATTTGTCCTTTTATCTTGACTTTCTGAACCGGTTGAGGCGTATTTGTCAGGCTTTGCTTCCCCCCACTGGTTTGCCGTGTTGTCCCCTTTGGCCTGCCAACGTGTTTTCTTCGTCGGTTCCCGGGTCGTTCGTTCTGATTTCCTTCTTTATTCCTTTTCTTCCTATTTTACTCCTCCCCTCCCGTTTTTTTTTTTTTTTCTGTGGTGAGTGTGAGAATTGTTTTTTGTTCCCATCTACCAAGCCTTGTGGCAAAACCGGAATTTTTTCATTTCGCATTTTTTACCCTGTGGCACACACTGTGAAATGTCCCGTGTGCCCAACGCTCACGGGTTTCCCCATCTTTTGTTTGAACCCGTACTTAACCTTTTCCATCTTTTTTTTTTTCCCGAGAAATGGGTTGCCTCTTGATAGCGCCCGATCGTCACGTCCCTCTTTCTGGCCTTTCCCCTTTCCTGGGGATTGCACCACCTTTTTTTTTGGCCATGCACGACAATTTGACCATAGCCGACCCCCCCCTAGTTCTCCCCCCCCCCCACCCTTCCTGCCTTGTGTCTTTTTTTACTCCACCACGAGACCCCCTGTTATCTTGACCCATAACCAATTGGTTGTCACTTCTCTAACCCTTGGCTTTCCTGATGGTTTGCCTTCCCTTTTTTCCCTGGCTCCCACAAACGTTTTTTTCCTTATTAGAGCGTAGCTGCCCCCTGCTCAGGAGCTTTGAACTTCCCCAGTGTCAACCACATCTTTACTTTCCCCTCCCCGAGTGTCCACAATTTCCCATTGCTTGAGGTTCGTTGGTGTTTGGATGTTCTGGTCCTCAACTTTTGTAATTTTTTCCCCCCTACAGTTGTGATCCACAGATTGGGCCCATTTTCATTGGGCTTTGTGATTCTTTATTCCTCCCAGTTCTTTGTTTGCCCATCTTCCCCCCCCCGGCAATATATAATGTTGTTCCTTTGACCGGATTCTTCCACCTTTGGTACGGGTTTTCATTTTGGGTTTACCGGCAGCGTTTTTTTGACTCCTTGCGCTTGATCATGTCTCCTTTTTTGACAGGGTGGGATTCGGTGATCGTCTGTTTTTTCATCGCCCTTCGTCCGTTTGCGAATTCTCTATCCCCCTCCTTTTTCATTTTGTTTTTCTGATAGGACAGCAGTTCGGCTGGCCCTGCCCCCCTTCCCCCTTAGTATTTTTTTGGCGCGGTTTTTTTTTTTTGCAGCTGTTCGTTTCTCTGGCCCCCTTTCACCGATTCACCGCAGTTTTGGTTCGTCACAATCACCGCCCTCTCCCCTCTTGTCCCAACGCCTTTTTCTTTTTTTTCGATCTCGGCCGCAACTTTTTTTTTTTAATTTTTTTTGACATGTTTTCCACACCCCCCGCACAATTTCTGGCTCGTCCTCAGTCCCCTAAGTCCCCTTTCCTCTGTCTTGTGTTTTTGCGCCCAACAAATGGTCCACGCGTTTTTTCACGCGGTGTCTCTTTCTGAGTCACTTCTGGTGTGCAGATCCTTCCAGGTATCTGTGTCTTTTTCCCCCTTCGTTCTTGCCCACCTTGTTTTTTACCCATTTGTGTATCTGGTTTTTTTTTTACACTCTTCCCCTTTTCCCCTTTCCTTGGTTCTTTTTCTCTCCTGTCTCGTCACCCCCCCCCCCCCTTTTTTCCGCTCATCGTGGGAACGTTCGTCGAAAGATTCCCCCCCGGTGCCCACTGTGCGGTTTTCTGTTGGCG
>Ga0179593_1566534_pt1 | contig 24067 bp, 23 predicted proteins | sample CZODoug2_1_08_16_FD_185931 | JGI IMG/M metagenome (GOLD analysis project Ga0179593, IMG submission 185931) | Vadose zone soil fungal communities from Angelo Coast Range Reserve, California, USA - CZODoug2_1_08_16fungal (PacBio error correction) | ecosystem: Environmental > Terrestrial > Soil >... | reverse complement strand
TTCTTCCCCCCTTGCAGATTTTTTTTCCTTTTCGCCCAGTCCTTTTCAGTTAACATAGTGCTTTTTCAACCCCTTTTCCCCCTCGGAAGCGTCGCCCCTCCGGTTTTTTCCCCAACCACGGGCATGAGTTCCCGTCCGCGGACAATTTTTGGCGTTTTTTTTCCCCCTCTTGCTCTCCGACACGGTGGTTCTCATGCCTTTCGACAGATTTCTTTTTGATCCTGTCAAAGAATGTCCCCCCTCTCTCCCCCCTCCGTTCCCCTATTCCTTTTCCGCGGCCCGCTGGATTCTCCTGCACGCTGCTCACTTAACCTTTTTTTTTTTTTTTTTCCTTCCGAACCCCCTCTCTTTTTCCTTGAAATCGAGCTGATTTTTTCGGTTCAAAGCTTTCGGCGTTTTCTGTAACGTAAACCAGTTTCCCCCCCCGCATCGTTTCCCCCTTCCCTTTTTCCCTGGCGAAAGCGCGGCCTTCTGTGACTCCTTCCCGCCCCCCCCGATATATAAACCCCTTCCCCCCGTGAAGTTTCTTTTCCCCTCCTTTTTCTCCACTCTAAGAAGGGCACTTCCTCTTTGTGCAGACCCCTGTCCTTTTTTTTTCTGTTGCCCCGCCCGCCCGTTTTTTTTGTGCGTGTTTTCACACCCCCCTGACCGGTTATAGGGCTTTTTTGACCCTTTCTCTAGGCCAGAGGAGATGTTGGAACTCAGCCTTTTGGCCCTCTTTTTAAGCAGCTCCGTCCCTGGTCTGGGTCCACTCCGATGACAGACGGGCCCTTTTTTCAGGTCTGGCGGCGTAGAACCCCCCAGCCCCCCCCTTCCTTTCTTCACTCGGGTTTTTGCTAAAATTTATCCCCTGAATTAACCGTCTCCTTGGTAGGGCGTGCCTTCCCCTTTCCCCTCCCGTTAAGGTAGAGCAGTGGCTCCTCAAGCAACACTTCCAGCCCCCCCCTTCCATGCTTTTTTATCCCCAGCCTCCCTGCCGGTAGGAAATTTCTGGTGCACCCTTCTTCCCCCTTTCCTAACAAGCTCGCGCGTTTTCTCCTCCCTGTCCTTTTCAGTTGAAACTTCCCAAGACCCTTCATCCCTTTTCCTTTATGGCCTTGGGGTCCGGTTTTTTTCGTGAGTACAACCTCTTGTTTCTGCGGTGACGTGTTCCTTTTTCCTTCCCCTGCGTCTCCCTGGTCCTTCTTCATCGACCCCCTCCCCCCTGTTATTCCTGACCTCCGTCCCCCGGTTCTTTCTGCCCCTGGTAGGACCACCCCGATCGCCAGTCGACCCCTTTTCTTTTTTTCTGTCCTGGGTCGCCCCCGCGGTCCTCTTGCTTTTTTCATGGTTAGAACCCCTTGAGTTGCAGTTTTTTTTTTTATTTTCCGCACGGCCGAACACCACGCCCCCACCTCTTAGTTTCCCCCCCCCCCCCCCCCCCCCGATCTTGTCGCCACCCGCCCCTTCACCGCCCTACACTTTGCGTTTTTTTCCCTTTTTTTCCGCGGGGCTCTCCCCCTTTGCAGTGACACCCCACCCATTCCCTTTTCCCCCTTTCACCGTGTGGGGCATTTCCCCCTTTTGGCCCCAAGCCGCGTCCCCTTCGCAAGCGAAAACGGTCGTTGAAGTTTTTCCTCTTCCCGGGTCACTTTAATTTCCCCTGAGGAATGGCTCACTTCGTCTCCTGTCGGCTGTTCGAACTCACCCGATTGCACAGACGCCCAGCCCAACCTTTTCCCCCTTCCCTCCTCTTTTTGCGCGTGTTCTTTTCTGTTATTCAAGATTGTCCTGGTCACGACAACGCCCCTCCAGGCGGTTAGCTTGCTGTTATCCTTGCTTCTTTGTCCCGGTTTCTCCCCCCGTCAGTTTTTTTAGCAGCAATTAGTGCCGGTTCCAGGTTTTCTTCCCCATGGAGTTCTTCCCTCTTTTGTCCCTCATTTCCCCTAGGAATGTCCCCCCCCTGGATCTTCCACTGTTCGTGGGTACCAGCCGGGTGGTACTAGGTATCCCCTTCTCCCCTCCTTTTTTTTCTCTATGCCCACTTCCCACCTGGACCTTGGAACTTTATCTCTGCTTGGGGGGCGTTTCTTTCCCCGTGGGGACCCCCGATCCGCCTACACATTCGGCGCTTTTTGGCGGACAGGTCCCCCCCCCGTTTCCTGGACCCTTTTTTTCTCCAGGCACAGGCCTCGTGACCCCCCTTCCAAGGAGGAATGGTAAAGTCGGTTTCTTTTCTTTTCTGAGGGCGCCCTTTCGTTTTGGAGGGACCCCCCCTGTTCCCCTGTTCCTGGGGTCATTCACCCTGTCTTTATACCTTTTTCCCCCTGGTTAAGTCACACCCATTTGGAGATGTGCCTGAACGGAAAAACCATCCCTTGCTGATGTTCGAACCCGTTGTTACTTCTTGGGGCCGTTTTGGAGTTTTGTCCCATAGGATGAAATTACGAGAAGGCCTTGTGTTCTCTTCCCCTCTCCGGGTTTTCTTTGACTCCCCCTTTTTTGGGTTCCCATACCCTATGTTAACTTTCCTCCTAAGTTTGTTTTTGTTTGCCCAAGGCGGCCCCCCCCCTCCCCAATTGAAGGCGCAATTTTTCTCCCCTTCTTTTTCAGGGCTCCAAGCTTTGCTCTTTTTTTTGTTTTGTTTTTTCAGTGTTTCAAACCCCCCTCCCCCCATGACAATTGGCCCACCCCGTCCCCCCCTGCGACCATATCCCCCCTCCCCACGTCCGTTCCCCCTCCTGTAAGTCCCCTGGTTTGGCCAGGCTCCGATTTTTTCCTGAGACGTTGAATTACCATCAAGTCCAAGAAAGGCCTGAACAATTGTTTTCCCTGGACCCCCGAAACGGCCCCAGTCCGTTTATGCACTTATCCCCGTTTCACCGGGTCTCTCCTGGGGGAAAGGTTCCGTACACGCCCCCGGCCCCCTCTGCCGGGCCTCCCCTTTCGGTTTCCCTCGTTTCCCTTTTTCCCGTTGATTTTTCCGTACCACGCATCCCCCCGCCCGGATCTCTCGTTTTGTCCCGTTTCCTTTCAGTAACTCTTTCCCTTTTCTGGCCTTATGGTACCAACCGGATTTCCCCCCCGCGGCATTGGTTTCCCGACACCCCCCGCTGTCTGGACCGCGTTCCCCTTCGGTGTCAATCGAATTTTCCACTCAAATTGTTACCGCCGTTTTTTTTTTTTCCCCCTTGTGTCCGCACACTCTTCTCCTATTAGTTCCTGTTGGAGGTCCTGGTTCAAAGCACAAACAGACCCCCTCTTTTCCCCCCCCCCCCGCAACAGGCGTAACCCCGCCTGGTGTTCCATGTTGGATTTTTTCCAGTTCAACCTTTAAGGCCACTTGATTCTAAAATGCCCCAAGGGATGGCCCCCGAGAGGTTGTTGGCTGTTCGCCTGTTCTCCCGTGTGGGTCACGTTTCTTGGTGTTTTGTAAGGGTACTGCATCTCTTTCCCTCCATTGCGGACAGAAGTAAAGCGTTACTACCGGAACCCGTCTCAAGTTGCGTCTTTAAGTGCATTTTTTCCCCTTCCTTTTCCCCCCCCCCCCCCCCCCCCCCCAGTCCGTGGTTACTTTTTTGTCTTTAGTTGTCCGGTATGTTCTGCCCCCCCTGGGGCATGGTACCGGTGTTCCGCTCTCCCCATCAGGCCGCCAGGCGTTCTTGAGCGCGACTTTTTTTGATCTTCTGGCCCGACGTGGTTTTCGTACTTAGTTGTTCCCGCCGACCCCACCTTGTTGCACTGGTTAAGCTCCCGTTCTCCGATTCCCAGCCTGAGAACCTTCTCCCTCCCTTGGCGGGGGCTCTGTGCCCCCTTACCTTGAGTTGAGATGACCAAGACCAACGGGGTTCAGTCATTCTTTTCCCCCCCCGGCCGTGGTCGAGGAAGGCCCCTTGACCCCGTTTAGAATATGTAATTTTTCTGTCGATTCCCCAGCAATAGACAAAAGTTAGATCGACTTCCAACTGCTGGGCCCTCCAGACGTGCCTTTCCGTGCGAACTGATGATTTTCAGTAGGTCCGGATTCTACGGGTCGATATTTTCTGGCCCCGGTACCCTAGCTCTGCGTGTCTAACGATTGGGTCCTTCCGGACGTTCCGACTTGACCTAGTGTTAATTTGTTCCTTTTTGTGTGCGGTTCCCTCCTCACGGCGTGAAAGGTACGTTCTTAGTCTTCCCAATCCTGGAAGCCCCGCGCTTTTTATTCTCCCCCTTTTTTTTTTGCGCGGACACGAGTCTTTATAGGGTCTTATAAGACAGAAGTGGACCCGCCCAGGGCGCGTCTTGCACGTTCACCCCCCTTTGCCCCCCCCTCCCCTTCCCCCCCCCCCGCCCCCCGGCCCCCCCGTCAAAGGCCTCTCCTTCAAGCTGATGTCTGACCCCTCACCCCCCCCCCCCCCCTGGTCCCCCTCCCCCCCTCCTTGCCGGCCTTCACAACTGCCAGCGAGATTTTTTCCCCCCTCACTTCTGACGCAGCGATACACAGTTTTTAGCCCTTCCTCCGTATTCGGGGCGGCTGTCCTTAGTGTTTCCTTCCTCCCCCTTTTCCCGGATGAGAGGTCGGCTTGGCCAGTATTTTTTTTTCCTTTTACTTTATTATCTGATGGCGAATCTCCCAACCCCCGGAAGAGTGACTTTGTCGGGATTCGCCGTAGCTTTTTTTGAACCTTTATGTTTTGGAATCAAGGCATTTTCGTTGGAGATTGTACATTACATCGCCTTTCTTTTCTCGAGCTGTCCGTCCCCCTCTTCTCTTGAGGTTTTTGGTGGGGGGGCCTGCTTTGATCAGACATGAAGGGTCCTGGAGCTAGGGCGGGAGCCCTGATGAACCCCTTCCCCCCCGGTCCCCTCTTTTTCGCTGGGTTGGCCTTCGGCTTTTCCCCCTTCGTCCGTCCCCTTAGCTGCGGACCCAGTTCGCTGTATTTGTGACTCTTTTTCTCGGGCTCCGGCTGGCCCTTCCCTTTTCTCTTCTTCCCCCTGAACGAGTTGGTCCCTTTGCTTTGGATTCCCTTTCTGTTGGCGAACGTCGGTTACGCGCGTAAAAATCGCTTTTCTGCCCGGCGTGGCACTGCAGGCCTGTCCTGTTTTTTTGGTTTTAACCTTTTTCCTTCTTTCTTTTTAATTTCATAATCCTGTGTTTTTGAGTGATCTTTTTTTCTACCCCCCCCTAGGTGGTCAGGGCACCCAGGGCCCCTTGCAGGGTCCCACGCTGGTTTCCCAGTCCTTTTTTTCTTTTTTTACCGCTCTCACCTCCGTTTTTTAACGGTCTTCCCTTTTTTTTCCATTAGTCCCGGTTCTTTTTGAGCGAGTTCAGGCCCCCCCCCAGCATGCTCATCGGACACTCCCCCTTTGTGCGACCTGCCCCCCCTTTCCCCCTCGGTTCGGTGCCCTTTCCCTTCCGGGTTCCCCTTACCCCTGACATGTTCCTTTTAGGCGACCCTCTCCGGCCTCTCCCGGATTCCGCCCTAGTTTTTTCCGGCAATGAGGGCTCGTGTTGCTCCTGACGGCCGTCTTCCCTTCCTTCCGACAGCTCGCTCAAGGGAAGTTCTTTTTCTTTTTTAGAGATAATTCCCCAGTCCTCCAGCTCCTCCTCCGGGAACTTACCCGTTTTTTTCCCCGCCAGCATCGTTATGTCCCTGCCTTTCCTTGGAACCCCCCTTCTCCCCCTTCCTCGCCCGGTGGAACGACCCGCCTTTTCTTGAAGACTCTTTCCCAAGCCCCTGACACTCCGGATAGTGACGGACGACCCCCCTTTCGTCCCCAAGCCAGGGCACGGGTACGTGACGCCCCCACGGCGTCCGCCTTTTTTCCCCCCCGCACGAAATACGGCTTTGGCCCCACTGAAAGTTAAGTTTGTTTTTTCGTAGGCCAGACGACTCTGTAGGCAATAGGTCCTTTTTTTCCCCCCCCCCGAACCCAGAGCCAGCTCAGCTCTCCTGCTAGTTTTGGTCACAAACTTCCAGTTTGACAGCGGCCTTCCCCTGGGGGAGGCGGATGCAGACAGCGGCCCCGCTTCCCCTTCCCCCCCCTGCGCCAGGTATTGACTCCCCTTCGTGCCCCCTTTTTGTGACAGTTTGCTTTTACGAACCTTCCCCTTTTCGCGCCGGGTCTTCGCACTTCCCCATCACGGTCTTTTTTTCTTTTTTTTCGCGCTCGGCCTGGCACATTTTTCCAAGAACCCTCTCGAACTGGGGACAGATCTCCTTTTCCCGGAGAACTCCCATGCTATGGTCCCATGACCCCCTCCCCCCCCTTCCCCCTTCCCTTCCCTGGTTGGCCAGCCTAGGCTTTTTTCTTTCCCCGCCTGTTCACCGCGCCCCCTGATTCCCGTCGTTCCCCCCCTTGGTGCTTTCAGCCAGAGAGCCCTGGGTTGCCTTATCGACCCTCTTTCGCAACGCCGGTTGGTTTCACGGTTTTTATGTATTCAGCGTTTCTTGCCAACTATCGCCAGACCCCCGCTCCCTTTTTTTACCTCCTTCAGTACTAAGGCGGTCCCTCCAGATTTGTCTGCCCCTGAGAGGCGTCCAATGTTGCAACGAGTTCCTCCCCCCCGCACGACCCCCCCCCACCATTCATAGGTCCAGCTATACCGTTGTTCCACTTCAAGTGGCCTGGCGGTTGTTTCCCCTTTTCGAGACCTCCGGGTCCCTCACAAGTTTTGCAGTCCCCAGAGCTACCCTTCACGCAGAGGTACCGGTTGAATCCTTCTTCCCCCCCCCCCCCCACGATCGGCTTGCTTCGCTTTTTTCGCTCTTTTTTGCATTGTCTTCCATCAGTATTTCCCCTTTTTTATAGAATTGAGGCCTGTCGGCCCATACCTACCCCCCCCCCTTGTGCCCGTCCGACCGTTGACTCAGACCACGCCCAAACTCAGCCCTGAGCCTTCCTCTGTTTATGTTATCCCCGTTGGTAATCGCCCCCCCCCTCCCCCCCTTCCAGTACAAGGCGGGCTTTTTCCGATGTTACTTTTTTTTCCCCGAGCTTTTTCCTGTCCTCCAGGCGATTCGCTCTCCGTGTCGTGGCGTACTTGGCGGGAGTTGTTCATTTTTCTTCTTCTATTGGCATTGCCCGGGTTGCCTCTTTTCTTCTGAGATGTGTCCCTTTTCCCCCGTCCTTTTTTTTTATAAGGATTCCCATCCAGGTCCCGTTCCCTCGCCCAAGGCCACATCGGCCCCAGAGGCTTCTTGTTAGTGGACGCTCCCCCAGACGGTTCAATGTAGTTAGCCGCGCCTATCTTCCCTCCCCTTTCCCCCCGTGGAGGCCCGTTTTAGAACATTGGGAACATGCTCGAAAGTTCGAGACCTCCGGGACAGCCTGGTCCGGCGTGGTATGCCCCTTTTTCTGCGGGCGGGTCCTGTCTTCCGGGTTCGGTTCACTCACCGTTACCCGCCCCTTTGAAATCAACCGCTTGCGTTTTCACGCCCTTTTTCCTTTAGTTTTTCTTTCTGGAGTCCCAGGTCTTTTTTATGCGTCCTTTTTTTTGTCCCTTGCCCATCCTGATGCCTTGCCGCTTTGAGCCTTTCCTCCCCCCTTTGCGCCGCCTACCCTTGTTATTTTCCCCTTATTTTTATCTTATCAAAATTTTTACCGTTGTTGTTTGGGAGGTCTACCCAATGTCCTTCCTTCCCCCCCAATTGAGACACCGGGCCCCACCGGCCTTTCCCTTTTTCCTTTTGGTTTGGTGAATGTCACTCTTTCTTCACCGAAGGCACCAACTCAGGACGTCCCCCCCTTTTTTTCCCCTAATAAAGCCCCAACGCTTTTGCCAGGGAGGTCATCAGACCTTTTTTTTTGTTTTTTTTTTTCTAAGACTCGGGATGACGTTTTCAGTTGGTAAAAAGTCCGTCCCTGGAGCCACTCCCTTTCTCCCCCCGGGCCGCCCCTAAAAGGTCCCCCAATTCCTGTTGCGCGGCCAGCCTAGACTTTCCCCCCCGTGGTACTAGTGTTCCCGGGAGAACCCCCCCCTCCCCCCCCCCTTGCGGAAGGGGTCCGCCCTTTTTCCTGGAGTTACTCTCCCTTCAGCGGTTCGTGGATTCGCGGTCACCTTCCTTCACTCAAGCTCGACTTTGGATCTTTGTTACCCGGGTCACCTCCAGTCTTACACCACTTCTTGGAAGTTTTCTTTTCCCCCCCCCCCTGGTTCTGGTAAAACAGCTGCACCCACTCCAAGGGTACGACCTTTTCTTCCGAGGTCCCCTGCGGACAATTCCCCATCAAATTGGCCCCTCCTTTTAAGCACGAACGACTGTTTATATCTCCTCCCTGGTTGAGAACCCTCAACCCCCCCTATTAAAGATGATCCCGCTCCCCCAGAATTTGCCCCCCCTTGCGTTTTTTTTTTCCCCGGCACGTCAGGCCAACGTCTTTTCTCAACCCAGTCCCCCCCCACTTTTTTTGGCCCCCCCGAGCTTTTTTTTTGTGTTTTTTCACTTTTTCGAGCTTGTCCTTTTAATCTCCGGGGTGTCTTTTTGGACAGGCTCATTTCTCTCCCCCCATAAGGGCACTCCCCTGAAGGACGAAACCCATTTTCCCCGGCTCAGCACGATGACAGTTTTTCGGACCTTTTAGACTTACCCGAGGCAGTTTTCCGGTCCTTGACATTTTCTTCGTTTGCTTTGACAAGAACCTGTCTGGTGGGGTTTTGTTTTATTTTTTTATGACAGTGACTAAACGAGTGCGGTCGATATTCCCCCGTCCCTTTTTCCGCCCAAGGGAGGCACTGGCCGCGCCCCCCGGCTCTTTCTTTTTTTTCCCCCCCGACGATTTTCGAAGTTTGAGCTTCTAAACTTTGAGCCCCTTTTACGTACCAAGTTTTTGATCCGATTCCCCCCAGCGGAGGCGAACCTTTCCTCGATTCCTTTCAGGCCTTCGATTTTTTCGTTTTTGACAGATTCCCGAAAAGTTGAACCTTCCCTCCCTTTCCTTTTTTGTGCATTGCTGAACTCGTTTTTCCCCTCTTTATTTCCAGGCCCTCTCCATCACTAATCCTTGTTCTCGCAGGCGACCTCTTTCCACGCTTAATCTTCCCCCCCCCCTTTCCCCTCCAAGAACGGCCTGACAGGCTGGGCATTTTTATTTTTCTTTACTAAGTTGTTGTGTCCCCTTTCCTGGCATATTTAGGGTAATGCTTCCCTTTTTTTTCTTTCCCCGGAATGAAGAGTTTCTTTTTTTACGCATTTCCGTTGCTTTTTGATAGGATCTCCCCCTAGTGATGGAACTTACTGGGTCTAGCGTCACCAGTTCCCCCCCTTCCCTTCCTCTCCGTTTGTATTTTTCCATTTTGTCGAGGAAGGACTCGGGCATTCTCCTGTCCCAGGCCCCGCCCCTCTGTCTTCCCAAGGCCGGGGCGGGCATCTCACTGGCGTTTTTTTTCCCGACCAGGCCGTCTTTGGCTCCTTTATTTTAGAGGACGGTGCTTTCTTCAACAGCCTCCGCCTTTTTTTTGCCCAGAACGAGATCTTTTCAACTCTTTCTTTCGACCACGTTTTTTCCGTCCTAGTTTTAATTTTCATCGTGGGCCTTCTTGGCGTTCCGTGTTTACACGTGTTCCCTAGGTCGAGTCTTGTTTTCGAGTTGAGGTCCCCCCCTCGCCTGTGACCCCTTTGCCCCTGGTGACTTTCTTTTTTCTTTTCCTCTTCGGGACGTAGTTCACACCGGCGCTTTGCCCCTCTTTCTTTTTGATTTCCCCTAAAGATTGCTCCAACGGGTTTTCGTGGAACCCCCTTCACGTCCGATCCTTTGCTTCTGTTTACTTCTGAGTTTCCTCCCCCCCTTTTTTCTCTTGCTTTCCGGCCGCCGTTTTGCGGCGGTGCAAGGGATTGGATCCCTTCCCTGAGAGGTTTCCTCCCCTAGGGCGTTTAGCACGGATGTCCCCCCTTTGACCCCCCTTCCCCTTCTATGGTCGGCCGCTTGCGGCGGCTTCCGCGTCTCCCTTTCTTTTTGACATGTGAGGTTCGTTGCACACCCACAGTGTTCGTGGGATTGGTTGCTCCGGCTTGCCCTTTCCTGTCGAGGCCATGAGACGAGACGGCCTTGTTTTGGAGTTCCCTTTTTTTTTCCGCGTTTTCCTGTCGGCCCCCCCAAAGGTGGCTTTTTGAAAGACCTTTTTTTCCCCCCCGGCACTTCCTGTTTTTCTGGCCGGTTTTTTTTTTATTCCTTTCTTTTCTCCTCCTCCTGTTGTTGTTTTTTTTCTCTGACTTCCTTCCGTGGCGCAGGCATCCCCCCCTCATTTTTTTCCCCCTTTCTTCCCCCTGGTGGCGCGGCGGCCCGTCGTCTCCCAGGGTTTCCCCACGCCCGTACTCCCCGTCCTTTTTTTTTTTTCGGCCGCGCAGTTCCTGCCAGCCCCTTGCGCCAGCGCGCTCGACCCCCTCCCCCCCTTTTTTTTGGTGTCGACCGCCCTTTGGCCCTCTTAGGCTTAGGCCCCCTCTTTTCGGGTGCCTTGGCGGATCCCCTCGCCGTCGTAGGTTCAGCAGAGCTGTGCCGAGTCTGGGTTTCAATTCCTTCTTCGGCCGGGCCGCCCTCCGGTTCTCCCACAGCTAGTCGTTAGTTTTTTTGTGTTGCGTCCCCCCCCCTGCGTTCTTTTTCAAGTCGCCAGCTCGGTTCTTTTGGGCACTCACCCGTTTAAGACCGCCCATCGGATCCCCCGATCCCCCCCCTCCTTTTTTGCCCCGGCGCGGTCCGGTTGACCCCCTCTTCCTGAAATTAATGAAGATCAACCCGTCCCCCCCTTCCCTGGTGAAAGTATCGCGGCCGGTTCCCCCGCCAGCCGGTGCAACGTCGACCAGACCCTCTGCCTGCCTTCCCCCTCCCCCCGTAATACGGAGGCACCCCCCGGTTCCCCCTCCCTTTCCCGTCTGACGGACCGTTCTTGCCTCTTGAGCTGGGGTCCCTCCCGCACCCCGGAAGCTAGAGTCAGCGCATGGATCGTTCCCCCCCCTTTTCTAATCGTGGAACCGGTTCCTTTTGTCTTGGAGTAACAGTTTTTTTGCCCGGGCCGCCTCCATGTAAATAGTCCGGTACGTTTTGACCCTTTTCCTTTTGTTTCTGCGCGACGACCCATGCTTTTTTTCCCTCTTAGTTTTTTTAATCCCCCCTTTCCACAGTAATTCTGTCCTTTGAGACTTCCTTCCCTTACCCTCTTTTTTTTTCCAGCACGGGCCCGCATGGTCCCCGTTGTTCCCTCCCAAATGCGCTGAACCCCTGACACCCTTGATCTCCCTTTCACAACTGCCCCCATCTGGAATTTGTTCACTGAGATCGACAGCTTGCGACGGCGAAGGCTTTCCTTTTTTTTTTTTGTGGCCCAAGAGCGCGGCAGGTCTTTTGAAAAAGAAGGTCCAATTGAAGTCTCCTTTACCCTGGTTTCTTATCCAGCAGTTTTTCGGCACGATTTTCTCCCCCCTCTGGCCCCTGATTTCCTTCCCTTCTTGCCTGCTGCCGTCTCCTCGGGGAAAGCGTCCCCAGGTTGAGTCCCTGACCCGGACCCCTCCTACCCGCTCCCCTTTTTTTCTTTCCCCTCCATCTCGCTTTCTCCGATTAGGGCAGACCTTTTGCCTTGACGGTCTTTTTTTCCCCCTGTGCGCTGTGATCCAGCACCCTGTCAAGTGCCCCCCCTTTGACCGACCCTTTCACGACGCCCTGACCTTGATGGTTTTTCACCTGCTTTTTTTTGGCCACGGCTCGTCCGGTTCCCTGTCTCTTCTTTTTCCCCCTGGTTCCTTTCCTTCTGTTCTTCCTTTATCGTTCGAGAACCCGGCCCGTCACGCAATTTCCGCGACCCGCTCCCTTTTTTACCACCCCCCCGTCCCCCTGCCCGTGCTTCCCCCCTTTTTGCCTGGTCTTCATCCTTTTTTCATGACGGGAATCCCCCGCAAAGGCAGCGGGCTGTTTTTGCTCGCCTTGTATCAGACTTGGCTGGCGTCCTGAGACCCTCTTTTTTCTTCCCAGTCGTTGCGTGGCCCGGCTGGGAGTGAGAATTTTTTTTGGATGCTTGATTTCCTCATTGTGCAGTTTTTTTTCTTAAAGTATGTTGTGAAGATGGTACACCTGGCCGTTTTTTGTCACTACCTTCCCTTCCCCCCTTTCTTTTTTTCGAGCCCAGCCCCCCCCCCTTCTGGAACGCGGAGGCCTTCAGGCGGTTTGACGTATTGATCCCTCTGACCACTTCCGGCGACCAAGAGGGACCCTTCTTTTCGAATTTTTTTTTTTTGCTTGTCGAAGTGTCCATTGTGCCGGTTTGAAGGCGTCTACCGCCCCCTGAGGCCCTCTGTGCGGCAATCTGTGGGAGTTGCACTTTGGTTGTTGTGGCGCCTTGGTAACTCCCTTCAGCAATCCCTCGTTTTTTCTCCCCCAGGGCTCTGGTTGTCCCTGGCCCGTCCTGAGTTTTGCTGATGCGCAGTTTTTTTCTTGTCATTATTGGGCAGGTTTCGGTGACACCCCCTGGTTTTGCCAGTTTTTTTCCCTTACCGAGCCGCTTGTAGAAATGAAACCCCAATTTAAGCTACTTGTTCCCCTTTTTTGTAGGTGTCATCTTCTCTTTAATAATACTAAGTTTGGGATGCACTCACAATTTTTGTTCTTTCTGGGGCACCCAAGGGCCAACTTTTTTTTAGAAACGGATCGTTACAAGGGGAACCCTTTTTTTTTTTTTTTGAGTCTTGTCCCACCCCCCCTAAAAAAATAAATTCTGTAAAAACGTCAACTGCGACCCTAAAAGCACTGTTCCTTTCACGTTTCAATTCCCTCCCTTTTTCCCCCGTTTAGTGTGGACCTTTGCTTTGAAACCCTTGGATTAAGTGACCCCTGACTGCCCCTTCCCCCTTTTCCCCGGGGGAAAGAATAAACTTTTTCAAGGTTACGAGGAAAACGTCCCTTTGACCCTTTTTTCTCGAATGGTCTGGGATCCCCCCTCCCAAGGCCTGTCCTTGCAAGCTCTTCCGTACTAACTTTCGTGGAGGTTTCTCTTTTCTGCTTTTTTTACAAGGCCTCCGCTCCCCCCCCTTTAGATCTTCCTGAGACGCCTTGTTTTTTTTCCTTTTTTTAAATGGTGATGCCCCTTAGTTCCCCCGGCCTTTTACCCCCTAAAGGTTTACTCCTCTTTCCCCCTTGCCTCTTGTCCCCCCTGCGGCAAGCATAAATACATGGCTAACGCCCCCCGACGTTTTATTACTCCCCCCTACGACGGTCAGTTCCTCTCCCGGCGGGCTGGCGTGACCTTCCGAGAATGGATAACATGCTACATTCACCGAAGGCATTCACGTTTTTTCTTTTCTCGCCACAAAGAACCAACTTAACTTTCCCCCACCCCCCCCCTTTTTCCCCCCTTGCCCTCGTGTGATGGTGAGGTTTCTTTGTTCGTCCGATCCGTTCTTTTTTTTACTGGCCGGGGGTCGTCTTGCCTGTTTCCTTTAATGTCGTCCGAGCTTTTGGTCCTGCTTTGCCTAATTTTTCCCACCAGATACGTCTAGTGCACAGGCCATCCCTTCCCACAGGAGGGCCTTCCGTGGAGATTGGGACTTTTTCAGTGAGCTGTCCCACCGGGTTGACTGGAGTTTCCTTTGCCCTCCGATTCTCCCTTCCTCACCTTCTTTGGATGGAACCGTCCTGGAATCTGGCCGACCCAGTGTTTTTTTCCCCCCCACGCCCCATCCCTGATTTCGTTTGCGGTGCATCAACATAAACTTGCTCACTAGTCCCGCCATGTGCTTTTTCGCACAGAGGAAAGGGTCGGCGTACCGCAACTATCCTTTTTTGCCGGGTTGGGATCTTGTCCAGGACGCAGTCGCAGATGCAGGAAACCCTCCCTTGCTCCTTTCGTCTTTTTTCTTCCCCTTAGTTTAGTGAGATTTTTTACATGACCCTGATAGCACGTTCATGAGGAAAAGGCGACAATAATTTTTTTTTTTTTTTTCCCCCCCTTTTTTTCTCTTCATCCCCATTCGGTCTGCCACAATGGACGTGGCCATTTTTCCCGTTTGAATGGTCTTCTTTTGACTATTGATAGGTGTAGGCATTGTTCGAGATTTTTCCTTCTTTCGGACGGTATTTATGGTGAGTTCCTTTGGTTAAACTGCCTGCCTACGCATCTGTAATTGATGGACAGTTGTCTCCCGCTTCTGCCGCGTGCCCACGGAAGCTGCAGAGTCCTTCCGACGCCGTTAGTAGAGATCTCCTTTGGGATCTCTTTTAAATCTTTTTGGGGCACTTTAGGGACTCGCCTTACAGAAAGGCAAGTACCCTGGGCAAGATAATTAGTCAGTGTTTGACAGAAAATTCCCCAGTAGGCTTTTTTAGCTTTCCATTTTTCTTCTTCGTGTCCCCTTCCTTGGGCAGAAAGCCTCCGTGGGCCCCGACTCCGATCTTTAAAGGCCTTTCCCGGTTTCGGGTTTACCTCCTCCTTTCTTGCGTGTGTTTTTCGGGCCCGGAATAACGGGTCATGGCGACCCTTTTCCCCCCCGGGCTTTGCCGAGTCGGAGAGGATACTTTTGCACTTTTCGTATTGGTTTACTTGTTTCCTCTCTAGATGAATACGTTTTTGACGTGGCCTCTTTTGAGAAGTTGTCTTTCTTCTTGTCACATACGATGAGGTTATTACACTTTTACGGACTCCCCTCCCCCCCCCCCCTCGCTGCGCTTGAAAATTCCTCTCTCTTGAGTTTTTTACCCGAGCTTCGGCGCTGTTTTGATTGTCAAGGGAGCAGAGACTGAGGTTTCGGCGGTTCTCTACCTTGAACGGGATGTTCCCCTTACCCTTTCGGAAGTTCGGTGTTCTTGCCCGGCATTGAATCAGTCCTTGTTCAGGGAGTGCACCACCTTTCTTTCCTCGGTTGATCCGGTTGTTCTTTAGAAGGATCCCTCCCCCTGGCATGTTGGGTCATTTGCTGTTCGACGCGTCCGCGCGGAAATCTTTTCACTTTTTTGGCCTTTCTTTGCTGGCCGGGGGTTATCCTTCTCCCTTTTCCAGGTTGTTGTTTAGTCTTTTTTAGACATGATTACCCCGTCCCCTAAGGTGGAGGGACCCAACGCCGTGCTCAGGGTGGGCCGCGCAGGACTTTTGTTCCCTCCTTTTCATTCGTTCCTTCGTCTTTGAAGGCAGGACAGAACCCCTCCTCTTTTTTCTTTTCAACAAAGGTGTTAGACCTGGCCTGTCGACTCTCTTCTTTCCTTGCCGTTTTGAAAAGCGCCTGCCTCTGCGTCCATCCCGGGGTAAGGTTCCCTTTTTTTGCCCTTCTGGTTCTTCTTTCCCTTCTCAGATGCTCCTTCCCTGGTGTTTTTTTTTTCAGTGAGTTGAACCCCTCCTTTCGTCTCTGGAACGCCATTGAGTTTTTTTCATTTCATTTCAATCGCTGCCGGCGGTTGAGGTTTTCCCCTTTTAGGACCCTTCATCTTGATTTCGCGACTGCCCTCGGATCTCTGCTTTCTTTTTTTGAACCCCAGACGTCCTCCAGATGAAGATCACGTCCGAATGCAACAGGATTTTTCGGCCCTCGCAGCAGGTGCCCTTTCTCCTCATACCAATGTACCTTTCTTTTTGGCCTGGCAAGCCTCCCTCGTCCTGTTTGAAAACCGCAGTGGTGACCCCCCAGCACTTACTTTGGACGTATGTCAGGCCACCGCTTGGTGTCACCGACCCCCCCTTCTCTCAACAGCCCTCCCCATCTTCCGTAGGAACTTGCTTTCCTCTTGTCCACGACGGTTTAAATGGGCTTGCTTCAGACCTTCCAGGCGTCCCTTTGAAGGCATCTCCTTCATCGTCGAATTTTTTTCTTCAGTATGGACACTCATTTTTTCCCCAGGATTTCTTTTCTCCCATGTCCCCAAACGTCAGAAGGGGCACGTCTGCTGACGTTTTTATCGGAAGGTTCATCGGGCAAGTTCCACGGCAGCGATGGACCTTGCGCCCCTATCCTGCATTGTCCCCCCCCGGCCCCCTGCTACGCTAATCCTTCAAGACCGGGACAAGTTCTGTGATTGGGGCCAGTTTTGTTTTGAGTTCCCGAGACCAGGTGGGATGAGGTTTCTCCTGCGGCCTGCCTGCCCCACTGAGCTTCTCCCGGTGCCCCCGGTACCTTTCCGACCCATGCTGGTCAGCATGAGCACGTAATCCTGTAACGGGTCTGGCACTTTTCTGTCGGAAAACGATTTCCCTCCCTTACACTTGAGTACCGGGCGGGTCTGGCCAAGTTAGCATGCTGGCGTGGCAGTGGCGTTTCAGTTTTCAATTTTTCCACCGCCGGTTAACGGGCACCTCCAGGACTCTCTTACTTTATCAGTCAAGCCGCCTGCGGGCTCGCTAACCCTTCGGGCTCCAGCACCCGGTGAAACAAGTCCTGCCCCCGTTTCCCTCTCCTTCTGGCACGCTGGTCCTGTCTTTTGGTAACACGGCTCGCCCGGGGGCTGTCGTTTTCCAACCCTGGTCGTCTTTCCATTGAGGAATGGTGATTTTTGTATTTTCTTTTTATGAGCCTGTGTCCCATACGCCCCCGGACCTCCTCCCCCCCTGTGCGACACCCCGTTTTCCACCCTACTTTCACCGTTTTGGCTTATCATTTTTTTACGGATCTCCCGCAGCTTCTGGTAGAATGTGAGGGTCTTTGCCCCTGGTTAGCAGCAGAATGGGCTCTCGCTGTTTTTGTTGATTTGCAAAGGGGTTCCCCGTGAAGCCTATGTGATGCCATCTACAGTGGACACGGCTTCTCCCCCCCCGAGTTTCCCGGCACCCGTGGCCCCTCTTTCAAGTTTGGTACCCCTTCATCAGGACTTTAGTGCAAAAATTGTTTTTTTTTTTCCCCCCCTTTCGTGCCTTTGGTGGAGGCGGGAGCTCCTTTCTAAATCAGTTGGACCCCAATGTCTTTTTCGGCGGCCCTCAACCGATGACAGTGTCTTTTTTTCTCACTTTTCCCTTTGACAGGGTTGATGTGGCGGCCCCTGGTCCACGCCGGTTAGGTTGTGTTCACGGTGTGGATTTTTTTTTGAGGGCATGGCAGGAAGGGTCCCCTTCACCTCGGAACAACTTTCGTTCCCCCCCTAAGTCCCAGGTACAACTGGGGCACTTTTGATTGATGTCTCCTTTTTTTGATCCTGGCAGGTTTGGAAAGTCAGGCTGACCTTCCCTATTGACTTGTCCCCCCCGAGCAGGTTTCCCCTCCTTCCCCCCCCTTTTTGTATGTCCCCCATCTCTCGTTTGTTGTTAGGATGCCACCCATACAAGCTTGTTTGAAGTTGTCGCACAGGTCCCGTTTCACAGTGGCTGTCAGCGGCTTTGGTCTTTTTTCCTCCTGATGTTTCACGCCCCTGCCAGAAGTTTCCAACTTGTTCCCCCTGACCTGACCCACAGCCCGCACGACAGTGAACCAAGTGCGTCGTCCATCAATTGGTGACGTTTCAGCCGGGGAAACCTTCCCTTTTCCGTTGACTTTACCCGGAAGCCCCAGGTCCTGAAGCACGTCACGCCCCCCGTTCCGGCCGTCCGGCTGCCGTACTACCTTTCCCAGGTCCACGGAGGAAAGCCCTTCAGGGCTTTTCCCTGCCCGCTTCGCTTCGACCATTGGGCCGGCTGATTGTTTTTCCCCCCCACCGGCACCGAGTGGTGCCCGGGTTGGAAAGCGTCCTTTTATGGAGCTTTTCTTTCCCCCCGGAATTCCCCCACCAGCATAGGGTCCGGCGCTTTGTGAATTTTTTCGGGCCCAATCTGAACTCATAACAATTCCTCCACTCCCCCCCCCCCCTGCCTTACTCCCAATACTGTCTCTTCAAGAGGAACTGGTGGCTCCTTTGGCTCAACTAAGATTCCCCAGCAACATCTCCCCCCCGCCCTGGCTGGTTTTCCTGCCCGCCAAGGCCAAAGCTGTTTATCCCCTCCACCCAGGTGTTACCTTGAGCTTAGTGGTTTTCTTCCCCGTGGGCGCTTGGTTTTGACTGGGGGTGGGTTTATTTTGCAACCTTTTTTCTCATTGATCATGACCAAGGAAGGACCGCTGGCCTTCCGAACCTTTTTGGACCGCTACAGGACCGGCTCCTAATGGCCCCCGACTTTCCAAGCTGCTTTTTCCCTTGCAGGGTGAGCGGGTCGGCTGGGACTGCACGTTTTTGGTTTTTTGTCCCTGCTTGAGCGCCCTGTCCTAACGAAACAGGTGCTTTGCCCCGCGTTCCTTTTTTCCCCCCCCTTTTACGAGCGGTTGAGCTTCCCTTCTCTCACCTGGACGCCTCCCTTTCCTAGTTTCAGTCTCCCAGGCGGCTTGCTTTGTCCCTGATTCAGGGCGGTGGTTTTGCTTTGCTTGCAGTGAAGAGGACAACAGTCTGGACCCCTTTGGACCTTCAGGACATGCTGCAAGGATTTTTTTCGATTCTTGTCTGCTGCCCTTGGGGATGAGGCAGTTTTCCCCCCTAGATGCTCCGCATTGTCACCCCCCTTTCCAACCGGTCCGCATGGTCCGGGGCGTGCTCGGAGAATGTTGAACTCTGATGTTTTTTTCACTTCTGCGATTTCATTTTTTTACATAGAGGCTATGAAAGTTCTTCCCCTTTCCCCTTCTCACTTAGATTAGAGATAGAATTTTTGGTCATGTCTGTTTTTCATCGCATGCCCGGCGATGGAACAGGTAGTAGGGAGTCCCCCGGTTCTTCACTGCCTTTAGCGGAGTCGCGATTCTACTGGAGCGGCCTGACCCCCCAGCGGTGCGTTCGCCCTAGGACAGCTCCCTTCTCGGTTGCCCCGCTTCTAGGCTTAAGACCCACCCATTGAGTTTTTTTTCGACTGTCTGGCGCGGGAGGTCTTCCCCCCCCCTTTTGCCGCGTACGATAACCCAGGGTCCCGGGAGTCCCGGTCGGGGTTTTTCCCTCAAGAAGTAGGGGTTTTGCCGGTCCCCTGTTTTTTTTCCCACTCCGAGTTCTACCGGGCACCGTTTTTGTTCGTCCTTTGAGATCCTGCTGCAAGGGGGTTTTTTTTCCCCTTTTTTCTATTATTATCATGTACGACTCTCTTCCTCCCGTTTTTTTTGTCCTCTTGGAGTCGCGGGCGATCATCTATTGGCTGGTTTTTTTTCGTTCCTTTAATGACGGCCACGCCTTTTTGCGGACCTGATCGCTTGTCCTCCGAATAGCGATTGTTCGTTTTTCCGCGGATTTCTTCACCTCCCCTTCGGTGGGGAGCAGCGATGCTTTGTTGTCAGTTTTCGTTTCCCCCTTAAGGGAGTCCCCCATTGGGCCTCGATGGTCGAGGCCATTTTTTGCCTTCATTACAGATACTCGGACCTTCCCTTTGACACAAACCTTTGTCGGGGCTGGTTGCGCGGTGCTACGTTGTTTTTTGTGCCCTTCTCGGCAGTCCTCTTCGCCTACGTGTGGTGACAGGCTTTCCCCCTGAGGCCGTGACCCTTTTCTTGAGACACGGGCGTTTCCTTGACTTTTTTCGGCTGTGGTTTACATATCTCTTTCATACTCAACGCTTTTTCGTTTTTTCCTGATAACCCCCGGCCAGCCTCCTTCCCATAGGAAGGGCCACCCGTGACCCGTTGTGGCCGCGCGTTGAATCAGAAGTTACCCCCACGTGCCCCTGCACCCCTCGTCGGCTTTGCCGACGTTGTTCCCCTTCCCCTCTGTTTGAACCTCGACTCTTCCTGGTGGTGTTCTACTTTCCCGTAGAAGATATGCTGAATTTTTTTTTTAAGGCCGCTGTCTCTGTCAAGGTTCATCTGGGCTCAGACGACCGATTCTTTCTTCCATTCCTCCCTTTTGCTTTCCTCCTGCCGGTTCCTCCTCTCGTCCCTTGGCGAACTGGCCCGTTATTTCGCGGGAATAGTTTTCACCTCTTAGTGGTCGGTCAACGTGTTTCGACAGCAATTCTTTTCTCCGTTCCTCCCCTCCCTGCGCCAGCGCGTGTTGAACGAAGTCGCCTCCCTACTGATAAATGTACAAGCACCAGGATCCTTCCCTGCCCGGCCGGTTTTTTGGCACGTCGACGCGAACCACGTTGTCCTTCCTTTCCTTTCGCACCTCTCGGACCCCGCCGCTTTTTCAGGTTGATATGCCCTTTTCCCCAGCGGCTTCTCCTCCCCACGGCCTGAGCAGCAGAGTTTTTTTTCGCCCCCGGTTGTTTCAAAAAAAACCCCCCCACCCCCCCCCCCCCCCCCCCCCCCCCCCCCCCCACCCCCCCCCCCCCCCCCCCCCCCCCCCCCCCTCCCCCCCCCCCCCCCCCCCCCCCCCCCCCCCCCCCCCCCCCCCCCCCCCCCCCCCCCCCCCCCCACCCCCCCCCCACCCCCCCCCCCCCCCCCCCCCCCCCCCCCCCCCCCCCCCCCCCCCCCCCCCCCCCCCCCCCCCCCACCCCCCCCCCCCCCCCCCCCCCCCCCCCCCCCCCCCCACCCCCCCCCCCCCCCCCCCCCCCCCCCCCCCCCCCCCCCCCCCCCCCCACCCCCCTATGATCGTGGGCAGGCGGCATGTTGCTTGCCTTCCCCCCTTTGGCGGCGACAGGCCCCCGCGGCGCCCATTTTTTCTCCCCTGATAGTTTTCCTCTGACTTGACCCGTCTTTTACTGGGCAGCTTTCCTTTGCCCGCACCCTTCACAAGCAAAGCGCTTTAGCTCGTTTACATTTTTTTACAACTTTCGGCAGCATGCTTGCGATGGACCGGCCTTTCACCCCCCGCGACAGGCATGGCCCTGCGTCGTACAATGGTCGAGTTTCCCTTCCCCCACTTTAGGCAATGGTCCCTCCCGGTTTGTTTTCTGAAGCCCAGGCTTCTTTTTCGGCCGTGGGGCCAGCCGGCACACCACCTTTTCCCCCGTAGCGGTTCTCCTTACCTTCCCCTTTTGAATGGACCCGCACTTAATTTTAAGGTTGTTTTTTTCTTTCCGCGGTTCGGCCGATCATAACCTTTTACCGCCCCTTCCCTCGGCCAGTGTCCCGCTTGACCTCGACGCTTCAATTTTTAGGCGGTCCGCCGCCGATACTCATCTTCCTGCAGGATCTAGTTTTTTCGCGTCCCTTCCCACAGGACTGGCGTCCAGCGGCGAGGGATCCTTGCGACCACTTTTTTTTGGTCCCCTTTCTGCCCCCCCCTCGAACCCGCTTTTCCTCTCAATGGGACTTAGTTTTTTAAGGGGGGCCACGTCGTGCTTATGGGTCACCGGTTTCCCTATGAGGCCTGGTGGATCTTCTCTTCCTGTTTTCCTTTTCCCCCCCCGTCCCGTGCCCCCCCGTCGAGACGCACCCTGCCCCTCCACTTCGCCGCTTTATCAGCGTTGTGTCCTCGCACCAACCCGTCACACCCTCTTTTTGGGGGTGGTGTTTTAGTTTGCTGTATCTTTTTTTTTTTTCCTGTATCCCCGCGCCGGCATTACTCCTTTTCCCCTTTCATTGCGGGACCGCTGGGAGTTCCCTATGGACTTTCTTTCCCTTTCCCTACTTGGCCCTGGCGAACCACTCTTTCTTAAACCCCTGGCAGCTTGTTCCCCATCGGTGTTTTACGTCAATTCCATTTTAATCTTTCGAGAAAAAATTACCCCCCACGTGTTACCGGAGTGTGCGGCTGACTGGTTCCTTATCTTTAACAGTTTTGCGGTAATGGGAAAAGCGTGCGTTTTCTTTCCTTTGGTTGCCCCTCCCCCAAAGGCATGACCAGTACCTGTTACTTTTTTTCGTGGGGACGGTGAGGTTTGTTTGGAATGTGAGGGCTTCGGGACTGTTCTTCCGCGTTGTTCCCCTTCTAGGGCCCCGGTTCCCCCCTTCCCTGGGTGTTTTCCTTTCCACTCGGTTGTGCTGATGTCTTGGTCTTTTTTACTTTTGTGATTTTGATTTTTTTCAAGCCGGCTCCAAGGAAGATACGCCCCTTTTCATCCTTTTCTTTTTCTTCCCCCCAATTTTCTTTTGCCCTCTTCTTCTTTTTCCATCCTTTTTTTTGTTGTGGATTTTGTCGGATGGCACCCCCCCCCTTTGGAAGTGTGGCCCCCGCGTCCTTTCTCATTTCAAGGGCGGCAAGCTGCTCCTTTTTTCTTTCCTTCCTGCTGTTCCCCCAAGACCCATGTCCCCCCCCTCCAAATCCTCATCTTTTTTTTTTTTCTTCAACTCCTTCCCCCCCCTTTCTTTCCAGCGGACCGTGGTTATCCCCTTTTTTTCTTTTTATTAGGGTTTGCGACCTAGTTGGACTCGTTTTCTTCAGCGCCCCCCCCCTTTCCACGCCCCCCCCGGTCCCCACGCGTTTTTTTAGCATTCTAGGCCCTTTTTCCTTTTTTTTATCTTCCCGGGCGACCACGCCCGGCCTCGGTTCGCCCTGGTTCCTCCCCCTACATTGGGCCCCCTTGATTCCGCGGCCCGCCTTCCCGCGCCCCCCCCCTCGTGCCGCGGTTTTGCCGGGTTCCCTCGTCCTTGAAGATTCCCCCTTCCTGTACCCCCCCCTGCCTTCACAAATTTGGACCCGAGTGCAAACCCCCACGAGGGAAATAGACCTTCACCTTCCCCTTCCCCTGGCTGTTTCCTCCCCCCACTGCAACTTTTCTATCTCACGCGGGCCCCCTTTGGAGGTTCTTTCCCCCAGCCGTTCCCCCCTTTTCGATGAAAATAACACACAGGTGGCCGTCCCACCGCATTCATGGGCTTTTTTTTTTTTTTTTTCTGGGCCGTCAGTCCCACAAGTACCCCCCCCTCCCACCAGTTTCCTTGTTGATGTCGGTTTTTTTTTTTTTTGTGAGTTTTCCTGTGTAGGAAGGTCTTGGGTTTTTCCCTTCTGGAGTCTCCTTTTGCCTCATGTGCCGCATGGTTCCGGACCACTTGTGCCCCCTCTTTGTGCTAATCCCCCTTCCCCCCCCTCTTCTTTGCACCGTGGACGCCTTATTTAAAGGTCCCGGCCCAGGTCTAGCGGGAGGTGGTCATTCTTTTTTGCCTGCAGGCGTTCTTTCGGGGCGGCGGGGGGTCCTTTACTTCAGGGAGTCGTTACGCTGCGCCGCCCCTTTTTTTTCCACGAACGTTTTTGGTCTTCTTCCCCTGGCTTTCGGCGGGACTAACAATTTCGACTCCCTCGTTTTTTTCAGCATGGCGCGAGGCACGGCGGCTGCTACGGCGAGATTTTGTGTTTTTTTTTTTCTTGGGCCCCTCTCGTGGCTTCCGCCCGTTCCCAGTCCCCGGGTGGACGGCTTCCGATTATGTTTGCTGACCGGGTTTGAGTCAGTCGGCATCCCTGTTTCTTTCACTGTTAGTCCCCCCCTTTCGACGCCACGCTTCTCGCTCCATCCTTAACCCCGCTACCTGTGGGGGGCCTGGGGGAAGGATGCTCGGTGAGCCCTTAGTGCAGTGAGATCTTTCCTGGCTTTTCCCCTTCATTTTGTCCTTTTTTTCCGATTGCATGACCGAGTCACTAGACTGTCTAGGCATGCTGGACGTTTTGTGTTGGCTTTCCCCCACCCTCTCTTTCCCCCCTTGGTTCGTCTCTTAACCCTCGGCCCGCCGCGTTTCTGTTCTCGATCCTTTCTTTTCTCCCCAGTCCTATCAGAGGCGGGGCCTTAGTCATCTGACTCCGACGCAACTCATTCTTTCCCACATTCCGCTTTTCGGCTCCTGTCCCGTCCATTCCTGCCTGCTTCTTGATCAAGAGTAAAAGGTTTTTGGTTGGCACCGATCATCGTATTTTGGGACGATTTTTTCGGACCCCCACCCACGGCGAGATGGACGTGATTGTTGCGCCTCTTAGGTTGGATTCAGGCCCGCAGCGGCTGGCAGTTTACTAGCGTCGTCACCGCATTCCCCTTCCTTCCTCGGATGTGATGTCCGTAGCGTTTGTTTTGGGCCCCGTTTCCGTCAGATGTTTATGCTCCGACGTGCCGCGTCTTCGACGTTGTTCTCCTTTTTTTTTGTGACTGCCTCTTTTCCTTGATCTTCCTGTTGTGACTGGCTGGATTTCTACCGCCGTTTGACCGTCTCCTAGTGTTCATTGGTGGAGCGTAGCGGGCGCGGCCCCCTTTCTTTTTTCGGACCGCGGTACCCTTCCCACTTCATCGTCCGCCCTGTTCGTGATCTGTTGACCTGAACCCCCTTTGGGCGTTTTTTTTCTGCCTAAATGGTGTTCGTTCAGCCGTTTTTCTGCTTGGCAGGGGCGCCGATTA
>Ga0179593_1402645_pt1 | contig 24067 bp, 28 predicted proteins | sample CZODoug2_1_08_16_FD_185931 | JGI IMG/M metagenome (GOLD analysis project Ga0179593, IMG submission 185931) | Vadose zone soil fungal communities from Angelo Coast Range Reserve, California, USA - CZODoug2_1_08_16fungal (PacBio error correction) | ecosystem: Environmental > Terrestrial > Soil >... | reverse complement strand
CCTTCGCCCAGAAATTTACTGCCTGTCATTTTGGCCGCGGCTCTTCGTTATGTCTTTTCCAAAACAAAAGTTCTTGGCCATTGTCTCTTTTGTTTTGGTGTGCCCAGACTTAGACATGACTACCTTGCGTCTGTGCTTCACGGTGTTTCTAAGCCGTTGTGGAGGGGGCGGCTCCCGTTGTCGGAAACCCCGGAACCGGCTGAGGAACGATGACCACTCCGCGTCAGTGAAACCCCCTTCTGAGAGCCTCCTCTGATTTGTTGCGTCAGTTTCCTGGCCGTTTCTTTTCTTCCAGCCACAAAACCGCCCCACCACGGTTGCCTTTTGATTAGTGAGATACGGATTGCCCGGCCCGCACCCGTCAACCCCCCCAGGTCCCGTGAAAGGCCCTGCAGCGTATGTTCCTTACTGATTTTTATTTTCGTTTCTAGTCCCACCTGATGGCGTTTTCATCTCGCCCCAACAGGCACTCTGATGAACCCTTGGCCCGAGGGACTATTTCATGGGTTTCTTTTTCCAAAGTTCCTCTGGAGCCCCCCACTCTTTTCCTTGCGTACCCAAATCAACCATCTTTCTGAGGTGGTAATCCCCCCCCCCGTCTCATGTTCCACTAAACAACTCTTTTTAACCCACTTTGCCTGTTTTAGTCCACTTGTTCTTTCTAGACCCCCTTTACGATAAGCCTCATTTTCGTGTAATAAATCAAAGTCCCTTTTTTCTGAAGGGGCTTAAAGAACAGTTCGTTCCCGTTGCCACGAACAACACACGTCTGGCATGGCTCCAAGTTGTGATAGTTGTAGCTTTTTTGTCCATCCCCCACTGGTTTGCTTACTTTGTTAGCCCGGCCCCTCCCTTTTGAGCAGGGAGATTTTTCCCCATCGCGTATTGTGCAGCTTTCTATTCGTAGACTTTCAGTGCAGTTTCCTGCCCACCTCTCCACTCCCTTTCACCCAGAACCTCTTTCATGGTGTCTTTTTGACACCACTTCACATTTTTCCAGAGAGTCCCCCCCTTTTTCTGGCGGGACCATACCACCCCCCCCCCCTTTTCCTCCTCAGAATTTTTTTCGGAATCCATTTTGGTTGTAACCTTAATTCGTTTTACCCATCCCCACAATGTTTCCCATTTTTTTTCAAACAATTTCTCCATGGGCTTTCAGCCTCTCTACACTTTAGTTGGGCCTTCCCAACCCTTGACCCCACCCCCTCGTTTCCCCCACCCCCCACCGTCGTACCTTTTCACCCGCTTTTAACCATGCCCACGCCGTTCCCCCCACGGGTGTCCTTGACTTGAATTGGAAAACTATAGGCGGTTACCACTTGTCACTCTTCCTTTTCCCCACCCCTCACGTTCCCTCTTCTCTTCCTCTGTCCTTTGTGGTTCCCATCACTTTTCATGTCTGTTGCTTTTTTTTTTTTTTATGTTGTTTAACACCAATTGTGGGCAACTTCTTTTCGTTTTCCAATCGCCCCCCCACAGACATAGTTTTGGCCCGAACCGTGGAGGCCCAAGTGTTCTGTGCAAGTGGGATCGCTCTGGGGTGTTGCCGGAACTTACGACTTTCCCCCCCCCCCCCCCCCCACCCGCGCGAGAAGGGTCCTTTGGGAAACCTCCTTCCTAGTTCTGGAAGCTCCCCATTTCTGCCCCTGACCCCCATTGCAAACTTTCCACCTCTGCACCCTCTTCTTAATGAGTGCTTTACCCTGCTTTTCTTGTTTTCGGAGGTGTCTTTGTCCCCTCGGCATGTAGTCTCCAAAGTTAATCACCTGGTCTCTTTGCACACCTCGGATTTCTTCTCTGTTCTCTCTCGCACCCACAGACTTCTCTGTTTTATTTTTCCCCCCACCTTCCTGCTACTAAGAGGTTTGCCAGCACTTAATCAGGTTTTTTCCAGGGCACCAGTGGAGGAAACCGGGTACCCATGACTTTTTTTGTCTTCCCTCTTTTCCTTGTTGCGACACACCTCCAAGGTCAATGGTCCCCCCTGATGAATTTTTTTCCTCAGTCATCTGTCCGTTGGTTTTACTGTCTATGGCACCTTTTGCGCATTTGATTCCTTCCCAAGTTGTTTTACCTCACCACCCTTCTATGACCATGTTTTAATTCTCCTCAGATTCCGTCATTGTTTCATTCGATTTTTTTATTTTTTCAAAAGAACTGTGTGGGGGGGTTGGCCAACCCCCCCACCCCCCACCCACCACCACCCCACCACGCAACACACTCTTTCTTTTTTTTGACCTCCCTCCGTTGTTCACTCGTCCTTTTTAACAGCACCCATCCCTTGAAATTTTTTTTTAATCCTGACCCAACTCTTCACACCACCGAAGCACCGGGACGTACCCAACTCGGTTCCCTGGGGGGCGAAAGGGTTTTCACCACATGTTTAATTTTTTTTTGGTTTTTCGACTTTTGTTTTAAGCACCCCCCCGCTGTGGCCTCAAAAGTATTTAGTTTCATTTAACAAGAGACGAATCTTCATTTCTTCCATTTACACCAAAAGTTCCGTGTTTCGTACCTTTTCTTTTCCTAGGGAACGGCATGTGTATTCTTCTTTTGGCAACCGGGGCGGCCTCCCCTCTAATTTGTTGGGGTCTCCTTCTTCAACTTTTCTTTGGTCTTTACTTCCCTTTTTTCCTCGGTTTTTTTCTTTTTAGAACGCCTTTATTCCATAATATCAGTTACCCCCTTCTTCTCTCACCTACTTTTTTGTGTTCTTCTCTCGTTGGCGAGACGCTGAGCTCCCCCATCCTGTCGACAAGACCACAAAAACCCTTCGGAGAAGTCCCCCCAGACCCCACCTTTCTCCTCCCCCTCCCCCCATCAGGCATTGATGGGATGCCCCCCTGGTTCCCCGTTCTTCCCAAAATTGGAGTCGCCTGACCCCCTTGTTTCCCGAAGGTTGTTCGACCCCCCCCCCTTCCTTCACAATTTTTTTCTTTTTTTTTAGGCACGCCATTTTGAAGATTTGTTCCCCTGGACATTTAAAATCTTTTGTGGGTCCCCACCCCCGCGTTTTTTTATGTACCAATGTCCACCCCCCTTCCCCCTCTTATTGGCTTCCACCCCTTCTTTTCCTCGGGTGCCCCGCCTGACGTCGTTGATTATTCAGCTAGTACGTTTTTTTTCTCCTTCACATTCGTGTTTGCTTTTGTTGTGCTTCCATGAGCTTGAGTAACCGAAGGCCCAGGCCTTTCTGATTGGTTGGCGTTGCTTTTTTGTTAACAACAACATCGCGTCTACACCTAGTTTTCTGGAGCGTGCCCTCCTTGGCTTTGGTAATTGCTCGCATCACCTTTGTTTCTTTCCCAGCTTTCCATGCCGGTTTTTGCCCCCCAAACATGCCGATTCGTACACGTCACAAGAATCTATTCTGCATTTTTTTTCAGGACCTTTTTGATTCTTTTTTGTAGAAACCCCCCCCCCCGGTTGACCCATACTTCCCCTTTTTCTCGCAGGGTGTCAACCCTTTTGTTCCACCATTTTTTTTTAGCTGGACTTTCAACCACACCCCTTTATCTAGCAGTTTTTCTTTTGTATAACCGCCCCAGTATGTTGCAGTAGAGAGATCTCGTCTTAATTTTTTTGCGGCCCCTCCTTTTTGGATTAGTTTGATGCTACACCCGCCTGAAGTGTTTTAATCAATCCCTTCCCCAATTTTCAAAACCTCAGCGCAGCACTCTTTGGAGGACTCTGTTTCTTCTTGTGACCCCAAAGGGTGCCCACCGGTGATATCATTTTTCGCAGGTGCGACGGGTCCTAGGAGTTGTTCGGCTGGAAACCTTGGAACCCCCCTTCTTGCCTTCTTTGTTTGTTTTTTCGGGGTTGTGTGTCGATTGGAATTCCCCCTATTCCACAACCTTTGGGGGCCCCCCCTTTTGTGGTCCGTCTTCTCCTCCTACCGAGTGGTTGGTGGGCATTGATGTTGGTCACAACTGTTCAATCGTTTTTTCCCACATTCCACACAGCCCCAACCACCCCCCTCACATAAAGTTGGACTTCCTTCTGATTCAGGAGTCTTTTCTTTACCCTTTGTGTTCCCACTTTCCGTACCAAGCTTGGTTCCTTCGTTCCCGCCTGCTTAGGTTTTCCCCTTTTCCCTTTGTGAAGCGGGCCATTTTTTCTTCTCAAAGATTTTCGTTCTATTACCCAACCTTTTTTTTTTATGGTGAAAACTCTATTGAACTTACTGCCCCCACAGAAGTTTCCTTCTACCGCCCATTTTTCTTAGATTGGTCGTCCCCCAAACCCGTTCGTCCTGTTAACGATTATCCCCATTTTCCTTGCTTCTGACAGAGTCGTCTCTGTTTGCTCTCTGCCTTTGCCTAACCAACCCAGTATACTCGCTGTGTCATTTCAACCGCCCAGATCTGTTTCCGTCTATGGTGTGTAACCGTATGTTTTGAATTTTTGGTTTTTTTTCGCTCAGTCGTTTTATCGGCTCTCCCCCCCCCACCCAGGTCTTGGATTCTTCCAACCTCCCACCATCTTCCCTTGCCTTTTTCCTGTATCACCCTGTGGTTTTTTACCCCAGTCTACCGTCTAAAACTTTCGCACCCTCCGAACATGGTGTCCTTCAACTGGCCTTAAGGGCGTTGAATTCGTACGCTTTTGACCTTCACCCCTGTAGGCCTTCTTTTCATCGTTCATGTTTGTCGGCAAGGCCCAATCACACTTTTGTCCACCGCTTTACCCCATCTACCATGTGAATTTTTTGCAGTACAGTTTGCCCCCCGGGCTTTTTAGAAGGTGGTCGTTTTTTTTTTTAGACCATCCCGGACTCGTTGTCATCACATACGGCCATTTCACATTGGAGTTCCTCTGTGTGCCTGACGGCAAATTTTTCAAATTTTGTCTGTGAAGGATATTCTAGCGCTTGTTGCTCGCCCACCACCCACAGTTGACATCTCCTTTATTCTGGTGATGCGGAGACTTTTTTTTCTGTTTTTTTAGGATCTTTATCTTAACCCCCCCCCCCCCTTTTCGGCACATGGTTATTTTTTCTTGATTCCCCCTCAGGACCATGGACGGACTCTACTCTTGATTGTTTTTTTTCAGTTTTTTTTTTTTTCCTACAGTGTTCCCTTGTTATCACTGTTTTTTGTTCCTCCCCCCCTTTTTTTCGCCGCCACATGATTTTTCACGGCTTTCTTCCACCCAAATCTGTCCCCATCCACCCGTACCTGGTTTTGCCACCCCACCATCCCAGAGCTTTTTTGGGTCCCCAAATTCCTCGAACTGTGAGGATTCATTTTTCTCTTTTTCCCCGTTTTTTTTTTTTTCTCTCGAGATCCTTTTCGCAGTTGGGAAATTTCCCTGCGTTTATTAAGATTGGGTGGGTTTTCCACCAACCATTTTAATTTATGACAATATTTTTGTTTGCACTCCCGAGCCTTTTTTAGGGGCCTCTTGTACTGTTCCCCCCCAACGTTGATCCCCCGGCGGCCCCCCTTTTGCCCCCTTGACTCGTGTGTTTTTTTTTTTTTTTATTTTTTTTTTTTTGAGCACATCGCTTCGAATGAGTAGTATGGAAGTCGTCCTTCCCGTGTGTCCGTTTGATTCAGGCAAAAAGTGCACAACACCTTGTGTTTTTTTCGCTTGTTTTGTTTGAGACCTGGATGTCTTTTCCACTCCCCGCCCCCCATAGAAAGCACGCACTGTTCTGGTGGGAGAGTTGCAAGTACCTTATTTTCTTTCGTATATTGTCTTGCACCCTCGGTTGTCGCAACATCTTCCCCAAAACTGCCCGCGTTCTTCTCAGTTCCCTGCAAGTCGCTCGCGTCTCCTTTTGTTCCCCTATAGGTTTTTCCTTCAACATTCTGGGTCCGCAACCCCCACTTGAGCGAGGATCCACCAGTTCCATTCTTCCAACCATTGTTAGAAATTTTTTGAATCCTGTTGCGCCCCCCTTGTTTTGAGTATGACTTTTACATGACCGCTCAATCTCCACTCTGAAACTACCCCACCCCCCCAGCTCTGGAAGGATTACCGCCCTTCTGTGACTGTGTTCAAGAACCAAGTCTCTTTTCAGTGACTTGGCCGGTAAGTTTTGCCTGTGTCCCATCCCACCTGTGTTTTTGATTCTTCTGCCTTTTCCGAAAACTCCTTGGTAGTGATGATTTCACTACCTTGCCTTTGCCCGGAGCCTGCGATTACCTGAAGAAGCCACTCAGGCGGACCCCACTTCATACCCATAGTAAGCCACCACGTCCCTTCCAGATCCGTCTTGTTTTTCGGCATGACAAGGCCATCGTTATTCTCTTTTTTTTGTTTTTCTGTATGCTGTAATCCCACCACCAAAGATTTTCCACCCTCTTGTTGAAGCCTTTTTTTGAATCTTTCTCCTTTAGTAACCTTCTAAACCCTTTTTTTTTTGTGTCCCTTTACGCACTTTGTCTGCCCTCCCCCCCGATAACCCTTTGGGATTAAAACTTATTTCCCTTCCTACAGGCAAACTCGGAATTTCGACCCCATTTCCCCCCTCCTATCACACCGCTTTTTAAACTAAGGCCGTACTCTTGCCACGGAAAAATTTCCAAAGGTGTTTCTTTACTTTGGCCATCTCGTGTTTTTACACTGCGGGGTTTGGGGATCTTTTCTTACTTGCTTTGGTACACCCGTTACCGTAACGATATCCTGTATATCACCTGCCACAGTCTGTCCTGTTTGTGGTTTGGTGGGGGCTGTTGGTCCCTTGGGTTTCCACCGTTTTTTCCTTGAGTTGTCCATTCCCCTTTCCACATCAAGCGTTTTTTTTTTCGGCGGCACTCACTTGGCTTTGCCCAAGTTGTGTGTAAAATGGGTTGGATCTGTGTTTTGTACTTCAACCCCTTCCACCCCCCCACCCCAACAGTCCGAGTGACCTGTTTTTTACTTCCAATCGGGTAACGCCCTAGTACCCTAGTTACTTCCCAGTCTTTAGAGTCCCCCCCCCCCCTTGTCCCAACCTTTTCACCACGCCGTTTCCCAACCAGATCGTCAAAGCGTTTTTTCTCTTTTGGTCATTTTTGATTTCGGCGTTCGGTCCTCCGGGCATTAGAGTCCCCCCCCTTTTCTTTATTCACAACCTCATTGCTCCCCACCTTTTGAAGGCCCGCGAGTTTGGGGGCGCGACCGACAACATTCCGATTGGGGGGGGAGCACACTTCCTTTGCGATATTGGCTGGTTGTAAACTGAATGCCTTTTCGCAAATTTTTTGGGCCTCGTGACAATGCGGTGGATGTGGCCTTTTGTTGTTTGGCGGGGACAAACTTTAATTGTCACTGCTTCCTCCTTTTTAGAGAGTTCGTTCCCTGGAAGCTACGGCACTTTTTGGCAGTCGTCTTGTCCCGTTAACCATGTTAATGGTTCCTAGCCCCATGTTGCCAATCATTTCGATTGCCGGTCAGATTTTTTTTTCGCGTTCAGTTGGGTTGCCACCGTTCCGCAAAACATCTTCGGAACTTCGTTACTCGTACCCCTTTTTTGGGCCCCCCCGCACCCCCATTCCACCTGCATTTGTTAGTAGACACAACTCTTCACAGAAGAAAGACCCCGGCCGCCCAGTGTTTCCTTCCCGGGCCGTCAAAAGGGGTGACCGCCACGTTTTCCAATTCGGAGTTTGCAGTGGGGCTTTGCCACCTTCCTGGTGTTTTTGGACCTAAAAATTCAATTTTCCCCCCCCATGGAAAAATCTTTTCACTTTTCGTTGAAATTTCTCCAACCCAACACCCAGACCTTCGTTGTAGTGCCCTGATCGAGCTTTCGACGCTTCTTTTTTTTCTGTCCTGCCGCAGGAACCGGGCTGGCATCCCCTCCGGCGTTCGGGCATTGAGGAAAGCCACCTTTTGTTCAGTTTATTCTCGGGGGTTTTCTTGGTCGACGTTTTTTCGAATAACCGCGTCATCCTCTTTTATTTTTTAATACTTTTCTGTTTTTTTTTTGAGAGTTCCCAATGATTTTAAGCTGATGTTGCCCTACCGTCCCCTCCCCCCACCTAAAACCCCAGTTTCCCGATTTTCCCCCCCAAAGTCAAAAAATTCATTTCCATACACTAGATTTTTTATTTGGCCGCCCATGTCCCTCGGTTGGCCCCCCACCCCACTGGCCTTGGCGTTCCCGATACGTCGTTTTCCTTTTCCGGCATTTCTTTTGTAGCATTCCGACATTTGACTTTTTTTCCTTTTTTGGGGAACTTGAACACTTTTTCGTTTTCCAACCGTTTTGTTGTTTTGGTGTGAGTTGTGGTACCCACCTGTCCCCCCACTCCGGACAAATTTTGTCTTGCTCACCCTCTCTTTTTGCATCGCAATGGGTACGGTCGGTTGCTTCATTGTCATATTATCATCGGTTTCCTACCATTAGTGGCTTTTTTCTGTCAACATTTCCTCGAGTATACCCAATAAGGCATAACAGCGGTTTTTTTCGTTATTTTTTCTTTCCAAACCCAAAACCCAAGTGAGCTTCTCCAATACTTCGTCTGTTAGTTCCGATGCGTGCTCCGCAACATGATGTTGCCTTTTTCATTCCTGCCACTCGTTTTTTCCCCCCCCCTCCTCCTTTTTCCCCGCGTTACAAAGTGCCGATTTTTTGTTATCCCGCTTTTTCCCCCACAATCAACCTCTTTTAACTGGTCTAGGCATCATTGATTTTTTTTTCGCACAAAAAGCCCCCCTCAATCATTTGGGGAAGACTGTCCAACACTTGGATTTGCCAAACCCTGATTGACTGATTTTCACATCGCCCTCTTTAGACATTGACTGGTTCTCACCCCACCCTCTTCGTTTTTTTCGCTGCGCTATGCCCTCCCTGCCCCCCTAATGTGTGGATTATTTGCGGCTACTGACTGAGGTTCCGCGTGCCCCCAATTCCCACTTCCCCTGCGGAACTTTTATGCCGCTCTTTCGTTGTTGGCCAAATTGGGCCCACGGGGAGGGCTACTTTTTGACGAGGAAGCAGATGTGGCGCTGGCTTTGGCTTTTCTGGTCCCCCCCAGGTCCAAATCCATGGGGTGGGGTGTGCCCTTTTTTAGCTTAGATTGCCGGCCACACACCTCTTAGTCACAACACTGTGTCCACCCCCTTGGTTTCTTCGTGCCACGTCTTTCATGTACGTGATTCGGTTTTCAGTTGGGCCCCTGGGTTTTACCCCGTCAGATCAGTTGCCCCCATTTCCCCCCACCCAGCCCACCCCCTGCAAAAACGACAGACTAATTGCCGTGTGATTATCATCGAATCGGGACGGTTTTGGTGTTTCACCCCTTTTTCACTGACCTTTGTCCCATTTTGTCCCTAAGATAGGGGTCAAACACTTCAGTCCCCACCCGTGGATGTGACGCTGTGCTTTCTGGAACCAATTAGGTGTTTTCCCCCCATTATTGATGGGTTTTAGTCACTTTAGGTTGGAATGGACCCCCTGCCAAAGAAAGTTCTCGATGTGACAAGCACCAATGTCGTTCGAGGGTACCCCCCCCCCAAAACCTTTTTGCGGTACGTTTATCTAAGATTTCCCATCTGTAGTTTCTCTAACTGTTTCGGTCTTTTTCCTTTTCGTGGATGTGCGCCTTACAGATTTTTCTTCTCTATGGTCCTTTAAACGCCCCCTCCTGAACTGAAGCTTGTTATGACAGCATATTGTATGGGAGTTTGGTTCCGCTCTGCTTTTTTTTTTCTTGACACGCAGCCTTCTCACAATCTTATTTTAATTCCCCTGAACTGCGTCAAAGGGCGGTGTGTTGCCGGTCGCATCTCAAACAACTTTTGGGGAGGGACGCCTACAGGAGCCCCAAAGTTACCCTCCTTTCCCTGTTTGGTTGCAAGTTCTCCCAGGGTTCTGGTTTTCAGGGTTTGTGTTACTTTTTCTAAGTCTTTTCATTCCCGATTTTGTTGTTTTTTTTTTCGGCTTCTTCGTCAGGTGTTCCAAGGCACCGCCCCATTTTCTCCACATCTTACCCCGTTATTACACTGCCCATTTGTCGTTGCCCAGGAAATTGGGAATAAGTATTTTTCCAGCACGTTGGTTCGTTTATCACGGCAGATTATTCCGTTGTGGCAGTCCACGGAGTTTTCAGCCATGGGAACGGTCCGCATCTGTTCCTGGCATTTTCAGTGGTAATTTTTTCTTGGGGCCCGTAGCTGCTTTCGTGCCTTTTCCCACCCTTACCATAATTTTAACCCCCCTTTTTAACCAGATCAACTTCGTGGCTAGGACTCTGAGGTCCGTTCACGGTGCACCTTTTTCCCAATTCCTCCAAGGCTTCCCAACTTTTTGGTTGCTTTTATCGGATCGGCCGGTAAAGGGTGTTTTGGCCGGACTTCAATCTTTTTTTTTCTCCCCGAGGTCTTATCTATGTGCTCCCCTCTGTCGGGTTCTCAATCAGTTGTGCCGCCAGTTATCACTGTGTTTGACACCCCCGGGCCTATTCCCCCAACACCTGGCGCTTGCACCTTTCTGCAACCAAACCTTGTTTTTCCCCCCTGCACCCCCCCCCTGGTTTTTAACCCCCCAACATCTGACCTTTTGGTTTCGTGGACCCAATTTTTTCCTGGAACTTTGTCCCTTTTGTTTATTCTATTTTGACTTCCCCCATATTTATTGTTTTTTGAGAGATTCCCGTTTTTTCTTTATGTTCGAGGCACGTTTTTGTGCTTCCCTCGCTTGTTGTTGTGTTCCACAACCAAAGCCTTTTACCGTTGTTTTGGTGCTTTTGTGCCGCTTTGGGTTGCAGACGCGTTTTTGCAGCCCGTTTTTTTTTGGTGGCGGGTCGGCCCCCAGGTGCTCTTCGTCAAACTCTTGCCCAGGTCTCCACTGATTGCCGACGTCCGTACGTCCACCTTTAGGATCCGTCCTCGTTTTTTTTTCCCCCAGGGTCGTGTCAAGCGTCCTTGGCCGCGTTTTCTCCCACACCCCTCACCCGCTTGCCGCTTGGTGAGGTGTATAATGATTTAAATTTTCAACAGCAATCCCCAAAACAGATCCCACTGGCAAGTCGTTGAAACTTTTTGCGTTTTGAATTGTCTGCTGGTTAGGGAGGAGGCCGTTCCCCTCTTTTGAAAAGCGGGGCGCTGTTCCCGTTTTTCCCAACACTTTCCCGTGAGTGGTGTTACGGCGGCGTGTTCCCTGCACGTCATTGTGCTGCACAGTGTCTTTTTCCCCTGCCAAGCTCTCCCCTTTTCTTGGAAACTCCACCCCCAGCGCAAGAGGGGTCTCACGTTCGCACGACCCAATTAATGTAGGCCACTTTTGTACCCCCCCCAGGTGCGTGCTCAAACCCGGAGGTGATTTTTTTTTTGCGTGACCCCTACGATTACTCTTCCTCTTTTAACACCAAGACTTCGGAAGTCGCCCCCTTCTGTCCCCTTTGTCGACCCCCGGCGGTTTCGTCATGGCTAATTTTGTTTCTTCGGTTCGACTGTTCCTTCCCCCCCTCGTTTTTCAGTTGACTCTTCCCCGCAAGACAGTTACGCTCCGAAGGTTGCGATGTTTCTCAACTCGCGTTTTTTGCGATTCTCCTTTCGCACTTTTAGACTCCGACACCTCCCCCCCCCACATAGTCCTTCAGTCACCACTTTTTTTCGGTTTCCTCCCTTGCCTTGTTTTGACCCTTGCACATCGATCTATTTTCTTGTCTGTGCGGCCCCTCCCCCCCCCCCCCCAGTTCAAATTTACTTGACTCGGAATTTTTCATTCCCGCCACTTTTTTTCCCCTTCCACTGCAAGTTTCGGGCCCCCGAGAACCTCTGTTGGCCTTCCATCCGGTTCCACCTCTGACGTTGTGCACACCCCCCATCCCCCAAAGATGGTGCACCCGATCTCCCTAACTCTTCAACCAATGACCTTCCCTGCCCGCTCCATACGTGGTTATGAAGTGGCCCCTATCGGGGATGGTTTCCAATGGACCTGATTTTTTTCTTAACTCATGGAACCCCCCAACCCTTTGTCCCCTCGATCTCATGTCTCTTCCCCACTGATTCAAGGAAAAGTATTTTCTTTATGTTCTTTTGTTTTTTCTTTTTGTTTGAATGTGTTCCCCGTCCTTGCGTTTTGTCCACCACAGTCAAACCATTAGTCCCCCGGCGCTGTGTTTTCTTTTTTTTTGCAGTTTTGTCCCCCACATTTCTTTCCTGGGTTTTTGTCCCCCTCAAACGAAATCACCCCCCCACCGCTCTCATGTGTTCTTTTACCGTCCTTTTTCAAGACATCTTGCAATAGTATTGGAAGATCCTCGCGCCCCTTGAACAACTTTTTCCCCCCTTCACCATTGAGAGGACACTCTTGCTTTCTTTTTTTTTTTTGAGTCCAGTTAGGTGGCGTGCCCCAATCGGGAATGTTAGGACCGCATGACACCCCTTTGCTTGTTTTTTCCGCCCCCCCCAACTTTGAGTCTTTAGGTTCTTGACTCAGACCTTTCCTCCCAGAAGATGTTTCCATTGTTAGCAACCTGTCCCCTTTTTTTTCCAATTCGGTTTTTGGGGCCCCCCTTCTTGTTTTTCCCCCGTTTGACACTCGGCATTTTATGAGGGGCCCTTTTTTGTTGCTACAAACACTCCCCTTTTTCAATGATTCTTGTCCTTTTCCCAGCTTTTTTTTTGCCTTATTTCTGGTACTTTTTGTCTTGTCCTCTCCCAGTTCCCAGAACCCACCATGTAATTGCGATGCCCTGCCCAGAATTAGATGACCTCTCCGCCTGATTGCGCGTCACATTTTTTCCACCTTCCACTCCCCCACACCCCCCTTTCTGCCTCGTTTTCCTGTTCCCTCTCTCCATGACCCACCCACGAAATTTTTGATGCTTGAACAAACACTTTGGTTACGAGTTCCCCTTTTCCCCCCTTACCTGACAAGGCGATCCCCCTCGGCCCGACGGCTTTTAACGCCCTAAAGTTTTTTTTGAAGGCCCTGGTTGTTTGGCAGGGGTTCCCCCCCTTTTTCACATTTCTGCGTTTCGGTGGCAGTTGACACTCCTTTCCCGTCCCGGGACACACCAAACTCTTACAATTCCGGTATTATAAAACCCCCCCGTGCCTCCGCCGTTTTTCAACTGTCGGTTCGACCCGAAAGATTTTCTTCACCGGAGGAACCGGTTTGTTTTTTCCCACCGGGGGATTTTTTTGGTCGCTGTCGAACGTTCCCTTTTTTTGTCTTTCCTTATAGAGAATGTGGTTTTTCTTTTTGATCAAGCATTTATATCACTTTTTCTCTTAATAGATACGGTTTTCCTAATTCCCAGTCCTTTTTGTGTCTGCTCTCTTGCTGAACGGCCCTGAGTATTCGAGCGTCGACAATTTACAACCATGGAGCGGTCCCTCCCACTCTCCACCCCTTTTGCGGTTTTTTTCCCTTTTCACTTGTTTTTGCCTCCCCCCGTCTTATTTTTTGGCAGCCCCGTTCCTCCGTGAGGCCCACCCCCCCAGCGTCTTTCTGACCTGTACGCCAGGCCCCTCCCACCTGTTACGGAATCTTTGTTTTAGAATTCCGCCCTTAGAATTTGTTCCCTGTTCCCCCCCTTTTTTCAATCTTTTCCACTTTTCCACACGCGCTTGTCATTTCGTGTACACCCCACCCTGCCACCCCACCTTTCCCCCCCCCTGGAATAAGACACTTTTCTTAGTCACCTTTTAATACTTGATTCGCACTTGACGGCCCTTTGCTTCTTGTCCTGTTTTTTTTGTGACCCCCAAATTCGTGTTTTGATGTTTTTGTTCTGCCATGATCTTCGTCCTTTTTCAGAAGGGGGCCCAGTCCTTTTACACCTCGTGTCGTGTCTTTGGAAAAACAAAACAAACTTGCTTTCTTTTCCCCCCTCTGATGTCTTATCTAACTTGATTTTTTGCTGGCTTAGCAACTTACCCTTTCTTGCCGCTCCTGGCCCCCTTTGCCAAACCCCTGTCGAATCTTTCCCGACAATTCCCTCCCTCTGAACCTCCCCCAACGCCGCACTTTTTCCCTTTGACTTTTTTGTCCACCCCCCACCCCCCAAAGGCCCCCCCATCAATCCTTGTGGGCCGAGTCACACCGTTGGATTTTTTTAAACCCCTGATGCACCTTTCCTTCCCCCCTTCTTCACCTTGAGAGCCGGGTTTGAACTGTTTCTTCCCCCCCCAGCAACTCGGCTTGTTTTTCCAGTAGACAGCTTTGCCTCCTTCTTTTTTCAGTCTTTTTCTTTGGACCCTTTTAGGGTTGATCAGCCTGAGCTACCTGCTTCTTTTTTTGTCCTCTTTTTCTTCCCCCCTTCCCAACTCATTTCCAGGCACTATTTTTCCCCGCCTCGCGGTTTGCCAACAGGGTTTTTTTTAAAGGGGCGTCTCCAACATGTGCGGACCTCTCTGGCAGAGGCCTTGCCCTCCGTGGCTGGACCCCAGAAACCCCCATTCGCGCTTGCGTTTGTGGGTGGCTTTTGTTTCTTTCCTTTGATTGCCGGCCCAATCTCACACCGTCAACTTGTTTTTTTTTTTTAAAGTTTTTTCGGGGGGCCCTTCTCTTGTCTTTTGTGACCCCCTTGAAATGTCACCCACTCAAGGAGATTTCCACATTCCACAGCCCCCACTTTTCAACCCCCTCCCCCAGTGACTTCCTTGTGCGTTCTTTTTTCCCCCCCTTTTACGCGGTCGGTACGGTGGTTTGTTTTCCAATTAACGGAAAGAGGCCCCCCCCAGTGGTACCCCCGCCTCTTTTTATTTTTTTTTCCCCTTCTTTGGTCCCCCCCCCCCCCCTTCTTGTGGCCGCGTTGCCCCTTGCACCTAGTTCCCCCCAACTCGTTCTTCGATTTTCCCCCCCAAGTCTTTTTCGGTGCCAAAGTCCTTATTTGTCTTTGTAAGTGTTGTTTCCTTCCACCACGCAGTTTATACCCCTGTGCCCGCCAATTTGATTTAATCCCGGTGGCAACCAACACCTTTTTTCGGTTCCCCGCTTACTTATTAAAAACGGCGTAGTGCGATTTCTTTTTTTTAGTTTCCCTTTCCTTTTTTTGTATGCCCCTCCCCCCAAGTGCTATCCCTTCTGGGCCTTTCACACCCCCCTCTATGACCCGATTCTGGTTGATGACTTATTGTGGATTTCCGTTAACACCCGATTCCGCGGGGGGTACCCCTCTTTTTAATCACTGCAAACTCTTTTCCCTTGATTCCTTTTTTTCTCCCCCCCTTTTGATACCCCCCCGTCGGGTCTGTTCATCGCGTCCTATCCAACAGGTGGTCTTTCCCCCAGGCGGACCTCTCCCCAAGTCGCCTTTCTCACGGTGTCGGTGTTTTCCACGGCCGAAGTTCCCCTTTTTCCCCGATCATTGCCTCCTTTTACCACGTCTGAGCCCTCTTCGTTAATTTTTATCAAGGCCCGCCACATTGGCTCCATTGCCCCCAGTCCCCCCTTTAATTTTTGGCAGGAATTTTGTTTTTTCTCTTTGATTTTCCCCCCCCCCTTTTTTTTTTCTTTTTGCGTTTCAGCCGAGTTGTTTTTTGGATTACACTTCATGGTGCAGCCCATTCCTTCCTTCCCCTCTTTTCCCGGACGTGAATCATCTTTTTGTAGTTTTATTTTTTCCCGGTAGCTTCCTCCCTCCTTTCGTGCTCTCCACTAAACTTTTTTGTTGACACCACGCACGCTTCCCCCCGCCGGTTTGGACTTTGTTTTGCGTGTTTTCGTTCCCGGCCTCCTTCTTCTAAACCTCTTTTCTTCGCCCCAACTTTTGCGTTGCTTCCGGCCGGCCAGTCCCTAAATTTTTGGCTTTTTTTTTTCTTCCCGTGCGTTTTCTCCTTTCTGTCGTGCATATTTGTCCCGTTTCTTGTTTTTGGATTTCACCCACGGTTTCACTGACACCGGCTTTCCCGGCCCCCCCCAAATTTTTGTGCCCGAATCCCTTCTTTCCAACCCCAAATTGGCCACTTCACACCGTTAACATTTTTTTTGAACCCCACCCCCTCGCGCTCTTGTCACCCTGAAACTGCTGCGGCTTTCCCTTTTTTTTTTTTTTTTCTTTTCCCTCTCCGTTGTTTTTGTTTCTTTTCTTTTTTTAAAGCTTTCTCCCCGACAGCCAGGTTTTTCGTTATTACTTTTGCCTTTTTTCCTTTTTCGATTTTTTTGTTCCAAAAACCCCCCCCCCCAGGAAAGTGTGTTTGCACCCCTTGAATTTGGGTGCCTGGTTGGTTTTCGCCTTCTTGTTTTTTTTGAGGTTTACCTAACTTTGTAGCCCCCACGTGTTTCTCAATGGTGTGAGGCCCCCCCCTTGATGAGCCCTTGCCCGCGGGCCGGCCACCCCCCTCTGCGTTTCCTGACCTCGGAGGACCCCCTTGTCCCCCCTGGCCCCTGAGCAGGATCATTCACAAAAAATCCCCCCCCCGTGTTTCCCGAGGGGATCCTCGTAGGGTCTATCCAAGTAAAACACGCCCTTTCCCACCCCCCCAATCCTCCAGTTTGCCCGCCTTTTTTTTGGGATGGTTCCTCCCCTTTCTTTCCTTGTACCTTCTTTTGTTTATATTTTCGGGTTAGAGCAAAGATCTTGGCCGCATCCCCCCTTTTTCACACCCCCTCAATTTTCCCCCCTTCTGATTTTCCGTTCAGTGACAGATTTTTTCCCCTTCATGGGCTTCCCCGTCCGGTCATGACTTTGCTTTTTTCGATTTCGTTTTGTCCCTCACCCTGGTCTGTTTTTTTGGCGGGCTTCACCAGCTTTTGCCCTTTTTCACATTTCATGTAGCTTTTTTCCCATTCCGGCGCCACCTGTGTTCTTTTTTTTTTCTTTGCGGACCCTTTTTGATCGCTCCCTCTTTTACACACAACAGCTTTTCGCTATTACCGGTCCCTTTATTCCCCTTTGCCCCCCCGTGACCACAGCTTTCTTGCTGACTTTGGCTCGGGCTTCGTGCCCTCTATTTTCGGCGAATAAAACTGTTTTTTTTTTCTTTCCCTATTAGGTCTTCTTTTTCCACCCCCTAAACGCCCCTTTAGCGTTTTGGTCGTCCTTCCTTCATTTTCTCCGTTTGACCCGCTTGCGATTAGTACTTGGCCCCTCCACAGGGCTTTTGTATGTTCCCCCATTCCCTCCAAAATAGACCATGGAGACCACCAATGATTATTGTTGGCTCAGTTCGAGATGCGTTTTTCTTTTTGTTTTTGCAAGTGTTTGCTCTCGAATTTTTTGGGGGGAGGTTTTTTTGGCACTCACCCACCCCCAAGTTGACCCTAAGTTCGCACTTTTTCGTTTCTTTACCCTTTTTACTCTTTTTTTCATATTGCCTTAATCGTCAACCCCCTTTTCCCTTGCGTTTTGAAAATACCTTTTACGACAATGGTTGTTCCCCCGGTTTTTCACTAGAGCTCCATCGTCCCGCTTCCCTTTGGCATTCTCCCCGTCCCCCTCGACGTTTCCCCACATCAACTGCCTTTTTTTATTTTTTTCACTAACCTTTTCTGAACCCCCCTGGCCGCCCGTCCCCTTGGGCCCCCAAACTTTCCCTTTGTTTTATTTTTCCCCTATTGCTTTCCCCACTGTTTTTCCCGTCCCCTTACTGACAAACCCCGACCGTCCATCTCTCTAATCCCGATGGCATGGTTCAAAGTCTGCTTTTTCTTTTTGTTTTTTGGCTGTGGAATGTGTGGCCAACGTTTTTTCCCTCATGTACAAAGGCCCCGTCGGGCGGCGCCGTTGGCGGTTTTTTGGGCATGGGTGTGATCTTATGGGCCTTGCTAATTTTTCATCCACCCCAAACTTGCTGACAATGGGTTCCTTTCCCCCGCCCTCCACCGCCCTTTTTCCCCTGGTCCTTCTGTCGTTCCCTCCCCTGCCATTACTCCTTTACCTTGCAACCCCTTTGGCACGCCTTCCCTTTTGAGATTTTCCCTCTCATTTTTCTTTTTTTCCTCTTCCTTCGGTCATTGGACCCATTAGGACCTTGTAGCGTCCCCCAAGCCTCATCAACCACCATGTCTCTAACACCTCTTGGGGGCTCGTCGATTAGACGTCGCCACAGACGTATTTTTGCCTTTTCTTTGTCAACCAATTTCCCAGGCTAACTCCTTAAGGGAGGTGAAGGGCAAGGTCCTCCCTGGGGAGAAAAAAATGTGGTTTTCCCCCCCACCATGAATTGTACGGTTTTTTGCCTTTTTGTTGTAGCACCCCCAATCCAGGTCCATTTATTCGTGTCTTTTCTCGTTCTTGTCGGTAACAGATCTCCCCCACTTTGAACCCCTCCTGCCCTTTTTGGACCACGGAACCATTGTCTCCCTGGCTAGCCCACAGCCACCGACATCTCCGTTCTTTCTTTGTTTATATTTTCCAACAGCACGCCAAACCCATAGTCATCTTTTTCTTTCTTCCCCCTTGCTTAATGTTTTTTTTTTTCCCATCAGTTTTCCCATCCACCTTGAATGTAGCGGACCCCATCGGGACCCAGGATCCCATCAACGGTCCCCCTGTCCCAGGCGATCCCTTTTTCCTTTCCTACCCTGTTTGCCACTCAAATCCTCTTTTTGTGCATTGTTTCCCCCCGCATTTGGTGTGCTGTCCCCAAGATTTCATTTTCCCCCCCCCCTGGTTAATCCCCCACCTGTCTAATTCTCCCCCCCAACGTGTATTTTCTTTTTTTTTTAGGAAAAATGCCCTTCCCGGTAGAGCTGTGATTTTTTCGGCTAGGTTTATTGACCCCGGGGAGGCCTCCCTCGTGCGTTGTCGTCCCTGAGCTTTTAAATTTTGTTCTGCTTTTACTTCTCCGTCTCCTGTGGTGGGTTTTTCTTTCCCCTGACAGATTTGCATACATTTTCTCGTCCTCCTCCTCCTATTTTAATAAGCACCGGTTTTTTTTGTAGGCAGAGTCTAGTAGATTTCCCTCGATTTTCATGCTCAAAGAGCCTTAGTTCAAAACAACCTTTTCGTGGTAAACCCCCCAAAGTCCTTTCTGACCCTGTCCAAAGTCCAACCCCCCAATGACGTTCGTTCTTGCAACCCCCTCGATGGGCTTCCTCCCCCCTGTTCCTATTTACCTGGTTGCCCCCCAAATTTTTCGTCTTTTGCCCCGTTAGTTTTCCTTCCACGGGATTCCCTTTTTTACCCCCGGCCGGAAAACTGCTGTTAGATTCTTTTTTCCATTTGCACCAGATTTTTTTTTTCGGTTCACACTTGAAATTCCGGCCACAATCCTACCCCAGTGTCATGTGGGTTTACCCCCAACTGCCCCCCTCTGGACAAAATTTTATTGTCCCATTCCCCCACCTTCGTCTTTTTTGCTTCGAGAAGACTTTATCTGTGCGTTTTTTCTGTGGTCCTTTTTTTTTATTTGTTGTTTCCTCTAACTCTTCTTCTGGTGTTGCTGCTCACACAACTGATTTCGCAGAGTAAATACGTGACACTAGGCCAGTGTCTTTTTTTTTTTTAGTGCTTTCTGTTTCACTGTGTGCCCACCCACAACACAAAAAGGACTCCCCTTCTCCTGGTCTCTTCCTCAAATCTGGGGTGCTTGGCTCTGTCCCCAATTACTTTTCTTGTTTTTTTTTTTTTTGTTTCTTTTTTTTTTTTTTTTTTGTCCCGCCTTCCTTCTTTCCGCCCCAAAACAAACGTGCCGCCTTCCCCCGACTATCGACCCCATGCCAGGGTTTCCCCCTTGTCCATTGACCAGCTTTTTTTTTTTATTCGGCACCCCCCCCCCCCCCCAAAGGCAATTCAATCCTTGGCCGCTACCTGTTGGTAAACATTTTTTTAGGAAACCCTCTGTTCAAGGGTGGTTCCCCCCATTTACCCCTCCTTTTTTATAGCAGGACTGTCTACCCGCTGCCCCTCGTCCTGTTGGCTGTCAGTTCCCGCCTGCCTTTTTCTATATAAGGTTGGTGTTACCGTCTTTTACCCCCCAGTTTGATGATGCTTTTGCTTTTTCCTCCCCTTGCCACGGTGGTTCCCTCCCACGCAATTTTCCCCCCCTCAATCTTGACTTCCCTTGTACGTATTTCTTATAGTTCTCGAGGGTGCCACCCCGGTTTGCCCCCGTTGATGCCATTGTCTCTTTCTAACCCAGGGGCCGCTTCCTTGTAGGATGTGAACCAGTCCCAAACCAGTTTAGTCGCCCTTGGGTTGGGGGGTTGATTTGGAGGGGTTCTGGACGGCCCCAATATCAACCCCCCACCCCTTTGTGCACACTTTTGTTTTGGCCCCCAGGCTCCTGATCGGGTGCTTTTTTTTTTTCCACTGATGTTCCCCCCCCACCTCCCCCCAAATCTCTTTAACCCAATTCCCCGTCCCCCACCAAACTCAAACCAGACCTCCCATTTCCTTGCATTTTTGTGATCTCTTGGAGCTCGTTTTTGTACGGTCAGGGTTTTACACCTGGGAAACGTAGGTAAAAGGGGTTTCGTGGGGTTGTTCAAGAAGCTAATTTCACTTTGAACACTTTAACTTTTTAGTGTTCAGTTCCGTCGGGCCTTTTCTTTGTTAACAAAGTCGGGTTATTGTCCCTTTTTTTTTATTGTCCAAACCCTTTCTCTGTTTTTTTGCTTTTCAGAACTGTGCCACAACGACGTTCTAGATGCCCGGCCTTTCTTTTTATGAGTCAAACGTGGCCCGACGTTCTTATAAGATTCCCCAAGTCGTAGCGAGCGTTTCTTTTCGTTGGGGGGATGCTGGTTTGTGGTGGGGCCCCCCCCCCCCCACTCCATTTTTTTTGTTTTAGACTCGCTTTTGCCAAACGCCATCTGAATTTCGCTTGTTTTCCAAGCTTTGGTTTGAGTTCCTCTCTGCGTTGGGTTTTTTTGTTCCCCCTACATCTAACCCTCCCCCCCTATGAGTGACGCGGTTTCACCCAAGGCGGGGGTCCGCTTTCCCTTCCTACTATTAACCGGTGGTCTTTCGACCCCCAAAGGCGGCACACCTGTAGCACACTGTAGACAGGTGACTTTGGGGTATTTCACTTCCGAAGGCCTCCATTTTCCTATTTTTTCACTGTCTTTTGATTCCCCCGATGTGATGTGGGGTTTTTTTTTTTTTCGCTCCAGAGTTCGTTGTTTCACCCCTCAAGGCCAATTTTTGTGATCCACTCTTTCCCAACGCTCCCTTGTGGACTTGTCTGGCAGGTTGACTTGTATCCGCTTCAAGTTTGTTGTTCCCTCCGAGTACCCCGTTGGCATTTACCCCCTTGACCCTGGTTCTTTCCGGCATTCTGTTCGTCCGCTTTCCTGGACGTTCCATTTTCAGTTGAATTCGTCAGTTGCTTCTTTACTCATTAGTGATTCCCAATTAAATTTTCCCACACTTTCCCTAGCTGATGGCTGGAGATGTTGAGGGCTGTTTCGTTGCTACTTATAACTTACCCCCAGTACCCTGGGCTTTTTGATTTATTTAGACAGGACAGACGTACTTAATAGACCCTATTCTACGCGATTTGTATAACTCATTCACGTTAATTCATTCAGTGCAGGCCTTTTCTCCACAAAGTTTAACTACAACTTCGTAACCCCAACGGTCTAACGGCATTTCTGAACCACACTTAGGACACATACACCTCACCTTGTTTGGTCCCCCCAATAGCCTAGACCTCCTCAACTCCCCTCTCAAATGCTTTTGAATTCTTATTGTAAGGAATCAATCCGTTTGGTTCGTTTGTTGTGACACTCCGAAGTTATTTTCGGACTTCAGTTGCCCGCTTATTTAGACTTTGGGGTGTTTCCCCCCCCTTTTTTGAAGTGTTTTCATTTTTCCGACCGATTTTGGTGATGTAAGACCTCTTTCGTGCAGGCCTGGGCTGTCCGCACGTCTTAACAACCGTTCGTCTCCAGTTTCAAATTGCTTGTTTTCCCCGACGCGCGGGAAGCCCATAGCGAGCACATCGTTCGTGTCTTTTTTTTCGTCCCTGTCCTTCTATTACTCCCCCCCCACGTCACAATTTTGTGCTTGTGGGCTCGGATAATTTTTATTCCACGAAACCCCCCACCACCAGAGTCTTCCCTCCAGGGGTCGTGGCACTTTTCTTCATTGGTCGTACTTCACGAACGGGTTGTTCTGAAGATACGTGCCCACCCCCTGTCACGTTTGTCTCCTTCAAGCTCTGCGTAATGGGTTGCCCCGTCCTTTGTTTGCACTGCCCCAACCTCGTTCCGTTTTTTAACTTCCCCGTTGGCGCTTGATCACCCAGTACTTGAAACCCCATCACAAATTGTCAGAATTTTTACACTCCGTTTAATTCCACTTGGAGTAAGGCTGGGCGAAATTTTGGGACGATTTAAGCTCCTCTTTTTTCCTCAACAATCTTTACGCCAACACCTACCCTTCGTTAGTTGGACCCGCCCCCCCCAGTATTTTGATCTTTTTGGTATGCTTCTCCTTGTTGTCATTCCCCCACACTGGGTTTGATTCTCAAGTTTGGGCCCTTCACAACGCCTGTGTCGAACGGTTTTTCCAAGCTGTTTTGTCAGTGATTGCTCTTCCCTGTCCTACCTTTTTTCTTGGCACCTTCCCAATAGCCTTTCTTTCCCCACCAAGCTCATTGTTGATCGACGTTTTTTGAACAGGGTCCATCGTTCTTGGTTTCTTGCGTTTGCCTCCCCCACCCACCCCTGAATTTTCCCCGAAACCCCAAATTCCAGCCGTCCTTCTGGGAAACCCCTTTTCTTAATTAGTAACAACTGCCCACGGGTTGTTTTTTCCAATCTTACGCTGCGGGAAGATTTTTTGTTTCTCTACACTTTAGTTTGTCTTCTACCGGCACCTCTGAGTGCAAACCATTTCCACAGGGGTCTTTACCCCTGATTTTCCCCCTAAGTTCCACTCCGGGGACAACCCCCCCCCGTGTTCCTTTCCCCCTTGGGAACCATCTCGGGCCCACCCCACCTTGTGGTTACCGCTTTTCTTAAGTGTGTAACCCCGAACCGTACCCGCTCTTCTGGATTATTCAAATGCCCTAATTTTTCTGTTGCTGTTGTTTTGTTCTTTTGGGTACCGGTGGGTTTCCCCAAGATCTTTTGGAGTTGTCCCAGGTCCACAGACCGGTGCGGAGACCCAGTGTGGGAGCCCACATCTGGTGTGGGACAAAGTGTTTTTTAGTTCGGCCACATTGACCTCCCCCCCCCAACAGCCCTGATACATTGGGCTTTTTATTCTCCCACCCCCCTTTCAGACAGAATTCTGTGGCATCTTCTTGCCTCCACCTCGGCCCCCTCTATTCCCCCTTTTTTTCTCCAGTTGTCACCCCCCCCTGGTTGGCCCCCCCGCGTCACCTGTGGAGCGAAGATCTCTTTATGTTTCCCTCCTGTCTGCCCACCTCGGAAGTTTTCTTTTTACTGATCATCAACCCCTTCGGGTCCCTTCCGTTTTCCCAAAAATGAGGTTGCCCTTGCTCCGCCTGAGGCCACAGACGGATGGCACTTTTTTTAAGCCCCTTTCCTGCTATATCTTGGGATTTGGTTAACTACCTTTTCTTATTTCTTACAGGTGTGAATCGGTCCCATGCTTGATGGGGTTTTCCTTTTTTTCCCGTGTTTTCCCCCCCTCCCCCGGGTCCACCTTTCTTGACTTTTTCCTCTACTCTGTTGTCGGTACGATAGGTACTTTTTTGACGGCCCATGATATTCCCAACGCCACCTGTAATTGCGCGCACCCCCCCTTGACCCCCCAAGCATTTCCCTGCTTTCAGATGGATCGTTTCATTTTTTTCCCACACAGTGCACCCCAAGGACCCACAACCCCCCCTTTTTCCTTCTTTCGGGTCTCGCTCCTGGCCGCACCATCCCCCTCTTGCCGACAAACTCGGAATTTACCGAGAAGACCCGGACCGTCCCCCCTTCTCTTTTCGTTTTTGATGGGTCTGATGTTTTTTTGTTACGCCCATCAATTTTCCTGAGTTGCAGTGGTTAGGTTTACGCCCCTCTGTGTTTTGGCCTAAAGAATTTTCAAGTTTCCCCCCGGGTACAACACATCTTCCCTGTTCTAATTATTCTACCAAAGTATTCCTATTTCTTACACCTTGTAGTTCCCTTCTCGTAACGCATTCCCTTCCAGGAACCGGGGCGGACCCTCCTGTCCAGACTTTGCCTTTATGAACGTCACCCTTTTTTTCTTTTTTCTTGGAATTTTTCTCCCATTGGGGGTTTCTTGTCGGGTCGTGGATTTAGGACTCGGTC
>Ga0179593_1504814_pt1 | contig 24068 bp, 30 predicted proteins | sample CZODoug2_1_08_16_FD_185931 | JGI IMG/M metagenome (GOLD analysis project Ga0179593, IMG submission 185931) | Vadose zone soil fungal communities from Angelo Coast Range Reserve, California, USA - CZODoug2_1_08_16fungal (PacBio error correction) | ecosystem: Environmental > Terrestrial > Soil >... | reverse complement strand
TTCCAACCCTTGGCTGGCTTCCTTTACTGGAAGTTACCTCAAATAATTCCCTACTCCTAAATTCCCCCCCCCTTTTAAATTTTCTGTTTTGACTTTCTTCCGCTGCCCCCTCACCCCACCCCTTGGAAACCCCAAGTCTGCTTTTTTTCACAAAGGCGGTTTTTGTCATTTTCTCTTAGAACTCTCTTCCGGCATCTTTTTTTTCTTTGAACTCTCCTGATCTCAGTTGAGGAATTTGTTTTCCCACGTATTTTTATCTTCATGACAAATTCCTCAGCATAAGTATTGCCTTTTTTCTTCTTTTGTTGCCCCCCGATTGTCATCGGCATCCGGTTCTTTGAATGTTGGCTTTTATTTTGTTCCCCACTGAATTGACCTCTCTGGATTGCCTCATGGACTTGCCTAACTGGTTTCTTGGATCTTTAGAATTTGGGTTTCTTCCCCCCCTTAGCTCGTTTTTCTTTTATAGAACGAGACCAGCGCTTGTTAGGCCCTTTCCCCCTCTATGCTGTGTATTCTAAGTGTTTTGATTATCCTTCGTTTAGTCAATTCTTCCTTACCCTTAAGTATCCTTTTTTTTTTTCCGGCACCTTTGGAGAAGGAGGGTAGTTCGTTCTTCTTGTGTTCTTGGACTTTCCATTTAGAATCTTCCTAAAGCCATCCCCCCCCCCCCCCCCCCCTCCGGCTATGTTCTGTCTCCGCCCCCCAATTGGAGGAGGCCTTGTTCCCTTTTAATGATTTTTTTCCTTGACTTGTGGTCGTGACTTTGGCTTTCCCCCCCCCAAATCTACCTGACCTCGAGGGTTCGGGATGGTAATTCTTCGTTTTTATATAACCTTCCTCAGGTCTCATTGCCCTCTTTTAAGCGCCCAATCAGAACGTCCCATTTGGCCAAAATTGTCTTCTGTTGCTTCTTGCTTGTTTCGATTACCAATTATCGGTTGACTGTTCCTTTTTTTTTTTTCCCCCCGTAGGCTTCACTTCCAACTGGCGTCAGAATATACGCCCCCTTTCATCTTTTCCTCCTGTTCATCATTTTATCGTTTAATTTCATTCTCACATCAATACCACAATCCAGATCCCCTCTTTTTTGTGGGTGATTTAATTTCCCCAATTCGTTCTTTTAGGAACAATTACGTTCATTTCTGTTGGTGGATCCGCACCGTACCTGCGCCCCCCTTTTCCGTGTTTTAGTATCCGGCATGAAATTGCTGTTTACCCTTTTTAATTGTCCTCCGTCTCTGATTTCTGTCTTTTTAAGCTGTACGGCTTATGCTTTCCTGTTGCCTTTAATCCCCAATTGATTTAGTCTCCTTCGTCTTTGAGACTGGCTTCTTCCCTCCTCCCTACTTAGGAGGCGCTTTTTGAACCCCACTCTTTCGGACATTTCAATTTTATTTCCCTTCCCTCTACCGCGTGAATGCATTTGTTCTTAATACACTCCGCTGGGGACTCTTAGACCTTCTCTCTTTTTTTTTTGTTCCATTTTTTTTTTCCCCCCATCCGATTCACGTGAAGTTTTTCCACTCACCCCCCTCGAACTTTGTTCTCTTCTTGCTGCAGAGCCAACCCCCATACGAACGCCCCACGATGACTTTCTCTTTTTTTTCTAAATTTTTTGAGTTTGTAGGAGCCTCCTTCGTGAGTTTATAATTGTTTTTTTTTTCTTCTTTTCTGTAAGTCCTTCAATGTTTTTTGACGAATTCCATTTCTTCTTGAAGCCTTCCCTACCCAAACGTGCCCTTTCCCCCTTGTTTTTTCCTCTCCCCCTAAGCGCCAGGGTAGGAACACAAGCTTTCCCCCTGTCATTCCTCCCCCTCCTCTGACGTACCTTAAACTTCTTTTTTCCTTTATTTTGATGAGTTCTTTTGATTTTCTCCCCCAGGAGTTTTTTTTTTTTTCTTGCGTCTTACTATACTCTTTTTTCAATACTGTCTTTCACGTTTCCATACTTTTTGTTCTCTCGCTAACAACATTGAGATATATCTGTTTTTCCCCCCAATTTGTTCTTTATTTTCATGAGAAACTTGAACTCCGTTTTGGATTTCCTGGCGTATCGTACCTTCCCCCCGTGAAGATTCTCTTTCCTTCCGTTCTTTGCACCCCTTTCCTAGACTGGTAGACTCCCCTGTCCCAGCCTTTTTTCCTTTGCGCGGACATAAGGTGTGCTAAAAATCTTACTGGTCCCTCGGCTTGTGATGTAATTTAATTTGACGTGCTCTTTCCTCCCGTCGGCTTGTCAGAGGTACTCCTTTACCACTTGCTTTTTACCGTCCCTTTTTCAGAAGGATTGACCTTTCTTCTGCTTTATGTTTTTTCCCTGGCTTTCGGTGATAGCGACTTCGGTTTAGCGCTCTGAATTGTTCCCCTTCGGGGTACATGTGCTTTACCTTGGGACCCCTTCCCCTTTCCTTGAATATCGGCAGACCAATTGTCTCGACTCCCTTAAAGTAGTCCAGTCCTATTCATGGCTCGTATTTTGCCCTATTTAGCCACTATTTCTTCCCTCCACCCACCACCCACCCACTATCCCTTTTCCTCTTTAGTAACTTTAGGGAGTCCTCCTACGCTATTCGTTAAGTTACCTTTTCCCCCCCTCTTAGGTTCAAATTCGAGAGTTTGACCCCCACGTTGCCCTTTTTGGTTGTTTCTTCCCCTTGCCCAAGAATCCTCTATTCTTTGTTGTGTTTGATGTCTCCCCCTTCAACGTATTAGCGAACGCTTAAAGACTAATCCTGGTTTTTTCCCCCCTCCTAATTTCGACTCAATATTCGCACCACACCCTTCCCCATTCCCTCCTTAAAGCCTTCAAGTTACGGACCTTCCCCTTCTTGACCCCTCTTTGTGGGGTTGGGAGGGAATCATACTGGGGCCCCCCCCTCCCACCTAGTTAAAAAACCCTCGACAATTCCCTTTGGCGCTTGCCCTACTCCGGAGGATTCAAGGATAGTCAGACCTACTTGATTCCCCCTCTGCTTCCGACTATTACTTGTCCCCAATGAATTCATACCCCCTTTCCAACTACCCGAGCGTTTCTCATCCCCCCGCGTTTCCGCTCCCCCGCTCCCTTACTTTCTCACCCCGAGCGCAGCTGCCTCAAGCCCTTTTGATTCTCAAGTTCCTCCTCAGTTCGATAACACCGTCTATGTCCTCTTTTTTTTCCACGAGTTGCCCCGCTTCCGAAATCGCACCCTCTTCGATTAACACCCCGAGACTCTTCTTTCCCGCTTTGCCACGTCCAGGAGTTTTATAATCAAGTTTTTTTTCCAACCCCTGGGTTCAGCGGCTCCGTTACCCCCTTTCTTACTTAAGAGCCTCCGTCCCTCCTCCCCCACGTCTCTACCGTTTTCCAGTCCCTGCCCCCCCAACGGAGTTAACGTTCTCGTCCCCCACTGGACAACCTTTTCCAACCCGTCCCCTATTCCTCCTGTCCGAACCCCGAACCCGAACCTCTATTCCTATCACCCCCGTCTTCCGCTTACCATCTTCTCGACGCAGTCCAAAAACGGTAGGTGGTCCTCGACCCAATTTCCCCCCCCCTCCAACCCCTTCACGTAAGGCTCCCAGACCTTACTGGACGTTCCCTTAAGTTGCTTCCTACCCCTAAGACCTCCCGGTTCCTTTCCTGGGACGAGTCTCTCACCCACAGCTTCCTGCGTTGTTTCTCTTCAGCTTACCGAGACCCTGTCCCGCTTGGATTTTTCCCCAACCATAGGAATTCCTTTACCAGGCGTCCCCCCCCCCCCTACTGAAGCTCCCTTCTAGACCTTCGTCGGCCGACAAACACTCAAAACTTTCCTCAACCCTCTCTCATTCCCAATCAGAGTGTTCTTTTTGCTGTTGGATGCGCCCTCAGCTTCCTGACAATTTCCTTTTCCTTTTCTTTTTTATGGGGACTACCTCTTCCTTTTTTTGACAAAAATCCCCTTCACCCATCTTATCAGTGCTAATCACCCCCCATTCCTCTTTAATCTTTACGACACATTTAAGCCCCTTTCGGTTGTGCTCAGGATGACGGCTTCATTCTCCGCTGGAAGATTCCCTCCCTCATTCCCTTGATCAGAGAAAGTGTTAGGAGTTTCCCCTAATCTTTCGTCAAGACTCCGACTACAAGGCCACCTATTTAATGAGCCCAACTCCCGCTTCGACCCATCTTAAGCACTTCCCTCCCCAAGACCACCCCCTTTCCCCTTTTTTTCATGACCCAGGCATTCCGTGAATTATTGGACCAGTGTCATTCCACATCAACGACAGCACTTCCGTATAAGGAAATAACGGCCTTTTTTGTCCACTGTTTCCTTCCAGCGCACGCATCCAAGTTACCTTTGGCCCCCCCACATACACCCCCTCATCGGTGCAAGCCAGCCCACCCCTTTTTTTCCCTTTCTAGCACGATTTTTTATTTTCGAAAATAAATGGTGAACTCAATGTGGACCCTTCCTCCCAGCTTCAGGTAAATTCGGTTAGGGAGATTTATGGCTAGTCCGGTTTACGGACTTGTTTCGATGTATCAAAGGACACGAAGTTCGTTTTCCTGGCCCCCTCCCGTTCCCCCGCGAACTTGGTAAAGACCCAGTCAGTATTGAATTTAATTTTAACAAGGGTATTGTCCCCTTCCTCTGAATTCACGGACACATCACTCGAATTTCCTCCCGACTTCCTCCAAATTTTTTGAAAAAGCCGACCGCTACTTTTTTTCCCCCCCCTGACCGAACTTATCTTTTATGGTTTTTTTGACCCCCCCTTCAACCACCCGGAACTGGCACCCATACTTTCCCCCTAATTTTTCCAAGCATCACTCATGCCGCCCCCCATGTTTTCGTTACCCCCTCACTTCCAGTGGGTCCCCCCTTTCTTCATTATGGTCATTCCTGCCTCAGCCTTCAATCAGACCTTTTTCCCTTCAAGACGCGACCAGATGGCCAGCACCAGTCCCCATTTAACTTGCCTCTCCCACGAGCCCCAATCGTGTACGACCCACTCCGTCTCACTTTCCTTTTAAGACAGGCCATTTCAGCCTCTGGTCCCCTTTTTCCAGGAACAGGTTGGTCTCCCTTCTTAGCCCCACTTGATTACCCCCCTTGCCCTTTGTAACCCCAAACGTCCCCCTCAGTAGAATCACTTCTCTAACAATTTTTTTTCCTCGCTGTCAATCCTTTTTCCACCCCCCGAATCTCCAGCCTCAATTTGACACACCCAATCTCCCCAGGCTGACTTTCAAGTCTTTTCTTTTTTTTAAGACCTCTCCGCCACCCTGTCTTGACCTTGGCCCTCCTGAGTACCCGTGGAATTGCACCACCCCTGGCTTTTCCCCGCACCTAGAGATCCTGCTTCCCTGCCGCAATCATTTGATCCCTTAAAGGACTGGGCTACTCCGGCACTTTACAACCTAAGAACTTTGGGATATTTCATTCTCCCCTCCGTTTCGGCAGCGTTAAAAGAACCCTTTCAACCTCGAGGTATCCATGGCCCACCGCCCCCTCTTTCTTCGATTTCTTTTCAAAGTATTGCGTAACGTGCGTTTCCCCCGAATTCTTTTCCCATCCACCATCCACTCACAAAACACCCTTGACTCCCGATTTTTTTCTTCACTCTTCTATGCTCCCCCCATTAACCCCCATTCTTCTTCAAGTCACCCCGACACTTCTTTTTTTCCTCTCTCCTATTCAATAATCATCCGTTTCCTCAGATCTGACTTCGTTACTCTTGTTGATCCTCGATCATTGGTTGAATGTTCTTGCCTTAGCCCAATTTCCCCATCCTCCTTTTTTCCCATGGTTGTCGTTGGTGATGCGGTTACCCAACTTTTTTTGTTCGCTGGCCTTTGACGGGCCGTTCCTCCAAACCCTCCACCCATCCCAATTACCCCCCCCTTTTCAATTGGTCATAGGTGTTGTAATGATAACTTCCCCCAGCCCCTCCCCCTTCCCACAAAAGTTGATGTTGTAAAAATGGTCCTTCCCTCGTCCCTTTTTTCCGTCCAATGATTGATGGCATCTTGCCCGTGATTTACTTTTCCTTTTGGGGGTTTTCATCCCGTATTGTAGCTCTTCACCCCCCTGATCCCATTTTCCGTATCTTCTTTCCATCCCCTGTAATTGACTCATTTTTTTTTTTGATTTTGGTTGGGTTTTCTTTTATGGGATTCGTGTGTTTTCTCAATTTTACCTAACTCTTCGCGTCTAACCTTGTGATTTTTTCCCCCAGGTATCTTTCGACGTTGGGTCTTCCCGCACTCTAGATGGTTTAGTTGGGTTGCTATTCTTTTCGACGCTCGTATGGTCAGCTGTCACTGCTAAGTCATTTCTGACTGCTTCTGAATTTCTTCCGCCCCAGGTGGTTCGTAACTGTCCGCTACTCTTTTTTTTTTGGTTTTCCTTTTTTGGCTCCCTCTGGTCGGCGTCTTAATTGCCAAATGTTTTTTGACTGGTCCTTTTCGACTCTTCCATAAAGACCCTTCCTTTTTTTTTTTCAGGAGTTTCCCTTTTCCAAACACACCTTTAGTCCCCCCCCATTCTCTTCTGCGATTTTTAATGATCACTGTTGGTTTTTTATTTCCCACACTTAAAAGGATCCTCTTATTATTGGTACTTATGTACCTTTCTCTTGTCTCCCCCCCTTTTGGAGTCCGGAGCGCCTTTTCTTGCTTTTACTTTATCATTCAGAAATTTGTACTTCACAGGGGAACTGTCGATAGCTAGAGGACGTTTCCCCCTTTGCTGGCCTTCCCAAATGCGGGTTGAAGCTTCGCCTTGGTCCCCGCGTGAGGATGGGGCCATTTTCCCCGTTTTGCGAATCGTCCACGAACCCCCACGTGTTAGTTTCTCCTCCAGGTCAGGCCTCAAGTTTTTTTTTTGGTGGGCCCAACGACTAACCCATCAGTGAGCAAATTGTGGGTTCATTTTTCCCGATGTAGGGTTTATTTTTTTCTTCCCCTTTTTTATGTGTTTGACGGAGTTAATACCCTTTTCGCAAAGGCAGTGATTAGTTTCTTTCTTTACCATGACCTTGCTGTCTTTTCCCCATTTGTTTCAATCAAGTTACGCCGCTTTTTTTTCTGGCGCTTACCAAGTGTCGTGTGTATTTTCATTGCTTTCCCAGGTGTCGGAATCCTTTTCTGTAGTCTCCTTATTGGGTTATTTTTTCGGTTTGAAGATGTCGGGACGGATCCACTCTCTCAGATGTTCACTTTATCGGTGTCGTTATAGGCAATTTTCCCCCCCCCCATTAGTCCTCTCCCCCCCAAGAGAGTGAGCTTTTGATTTTTAGGACTTTCTGACTTAGGTCGCTTTTTTGAATTAGGACCTGGATAGAGGTCGGGTGTTCCTGCTTTTCCCGACGAGTTTTACCTGTGCCCCTAACAAATGCTTTTTAACTTCTTTTTTATTTTGACCAACCTCCATACCTTCAAGTTCCTTTTCGGAATTAGATTTTTTTTGTTCCATTTTTTGGCGTTAGGAGTCCTGTTATTTCGTCTTGAGCTGATTTATTGTTTTTCTCCCCTCCGGTTTCCCTGTCTATGTGTGACTTCAATCTCTCCCCTTTTGGGAATGGCGGAAGACTTAATAATCTCCCCCCCCGGAAAGATTCGAAACATGGGTACTAACTCTACGAGTCCTGGGGGGCCCCTACGAAGTTTTTAAGAGACAAAAATGACAGTGCTTCACTTCTCTGACCCTTAAATTCATGTTTCCTTATTCTTTGATGAGGGATGATCACCCTTGGATCTCTTCGCCCTCGTGGGGTTAGGTCGGACTTTCTTTCGTCCGCGGGGAAATATTGCGTTTTTTCTTTCGTCCCTTAGACTTGAGGTTGGCGTAACCCTTGATAATGAGGTTTTGACAACGGTTCTGCAATTTTTTTTGAGGTTGAAGAGAAGTCCGATTTTTTGATTGTTTTTTTGTTTAGGAGTCGAAGTTTCCAAACGGGCTAAAACCGAAGTATTATTTAGGTCTTTTGCTAGGTAGAAACGTATCAATGATGCTGCGAAGCTGAAAGGGTTGTTTCAGGTATGAGTGTTCCCTTACCGGACTGTCGTGCCAGAAGATACTTGGGACTGTTTGATGATGTAATCGGAATTGTCGGCTCCTTTTTGCCCAGGCGTTGCCACGAGTATCCCTCTTGTCTGCGCGCTTTGTTATAAACCCCTTTCGTTGTCTTCTTTTAACTGGTCTTGGCATCTGTCGTCTGTTCTTTTCCTTAGTTTTCTCGATTCTGGAAAAACGCTGGAACTTCTCCCCCATTTAGATGATTCGCATTCTTTGGTTCCAGGCGAGTTTTCTCTGTTGCAGCCATTGTAGAAGTACCCCGTATTCCAACTAGTACTTCGTTTTGGTAAATCGGTAGGTGTTACCATTCCCAACCACCCCACCACCCCTCAGTCTCTCCCTGGATTCTTCGTGACTAAGTAACGTTTAAAAAGTTTGTATGTCTTTTTTTTTCAATCTTTTTTTACATTTGCGTTTTCCCCCCCAGGTCTTTGCCCCCTGGATCCGGCCTTTCTTTCACTTCCCAGCCTATCTCCTCTCCTACCTCAGTTTTCATAGGCTTTACTTCGCCGTCTCAACCTCCCTGGTGCAAGAACCTGGTTCCGAAGTCTCTTCCCCTTTATGTCACGCGTCACTTCACTCAGTCCTCGGTTCGTTACTGAAAAATCACCTTTCCTTCCCCTTCCCATTTTCTCAGGCTTGTTTTTTTCGGACTCCGTTGTGCCCCACGACTTTCAACCCTAACCGAGAAATCTAGGTCTTCCCATTTGAATTAGTCTAACTCTCCTGCTGTCCGACCGACAACTCCTTTTCACCAAGCCTCAAATCAGAGAACCCCCCCCCTTTTACAGTTAAGTCCCTCCCCCCCAGAGTTTTCCGCTAATCGATGATTTTCTCCCCCAGATATAGACCACGTACCATTTGAATGTTCCTACCTAACCCCCCTCCTCGGCAGTTCATTTAACGTTCTTACCCTTTCCCCTTGACATTTCCTGTGCACTTTTTCGACCCTACAATCTTACATCACAAGACCAAGAGGGGACCTTTAAATTGTGACCGCCCGAAATTATTGTTTCCCGCCATAGATTCCAATGTTTTTACAACAACGGTTACTCCTTCTAATTTCTTTTTTTTTTTCCCTTTAATAAGATACCTCCCTCTGTCTCTCCCACTTGTTATCTCCCTACGCCCCCCCGATCCCCAACGGAGGGTCACGGTACTCTCCCCCCCCCCCCCGAAAACTTGTCCCCCTCGTAATAGTTTTTCCCCAAAGGGGTGTCTTAATCTCTATCTTCCTATCACACAACGTCCACCGTTTTCCGCTTGTCATCCTCTGCCGCAGTTCTGAACCAACCCCCATTCGAATCCATCTTCCCCGACCCAAACTCCCTGCTCCCAGCCACTTTCATCCCCGTTGATTCCTTCCTCCGTCATTTTTTGCTCTCCCCCCTAATTCTTCTTTCTCCCCCTATTGTTTCTGCAGTGGTGCTGAATCGGCTGCACTACCATGCCCACGAAACTGGATTGATTCCATCTTTCGGAACTACAACCAGGTAAAGTAGCCCCCCTTAGCTCCCGGCCCCTTCCGGCGCCTCCCCCCAAAACTAACAACTTTGTCCCTGTTAACTATAAGATGAGGATGTGCTTTTTTGCCAAAAAAGATTTGATCCCCTCCCTGTCTTTTTGATGTTTTCTCACTCTTTACGGTGGTCTTGTCCCAATAATGTCCACTCAACCCCCTACTCTAGTTCTTAAAGTCTCCCCCCCCATCCTATAATTCCCCGACATCGACCCTCTATTTGACCTGGCGTTTGACTTTTTTCCGTAGCGGATGAACGGAACCCCCCTCCCTCCTCTGTCTTATTCGGCTCCACTCCCTCATCTAAGCCCAAATCGAATGAAGAAGACCGTCCCAAGGTCGCAAGTCTCCCGGAGACTACTCCAAGGCTTGTAAAGTTCCCCTGTAACCCCCGTACACGACTCATTGACCGCTCCCTCAGGTGCCTAGTCATCAGTTACCCAGTGAGCCCCGTGACCCTTAATAAGCACCCCGAAAAAGAAAGGACGGTTCTATGGCCCCTCTCCCCTCGACACACAACAACAGCACGAATTGTCCCCCTACCCCCTCCCCTTTATTTGCCCGCAACTAGCCCCCCCCCCACTTCTCCGCAACGAGCTTTATTTCTTTTTTCTTCCCCGGTTCCACTCAATGTTGACATGAGACAACTTCCCTCAGGCCCATTGTTCGGTGGATCGAATCACTTTTTCTTTGAGGGTCCCAATTGTTTCTTCCGATTCACGAAGAGTCAACCTTCTGGTCCCCCGCTTTTTTCTGCCTTTTGACCAGCTATATTTGACCCCCTTTCTTTTTCTTTTCCCCAATTTTTATGACAAGATGGAAGCCCCCCCGGCCGACCCTTGCAAGTAAGCCCCCCCTTCAAGCCAAATTGACAAGAAGACCTCTTCAACAGCTATACATTCGCCATGTTTTGACTTACAACCTTTACGACCCCCTTCAAGTCATTCCCCTCCCCCAAAATATTTACCTCATCCAATGTTCCATCCGACCCCCCTATGCCCCTTCATTCCCTATGTCCTTATTCTGACTTCCCCTCCGCTCAAAGAAGAGCCCTGCACTTCCCTTATGGCAGTCCCCAGACCCCCTCTTATTACTGACTCGGACAACAATAGGGGACACACTCCGGGAAGTTTTCCACCTAAATGTTACAGAAGAACAGTCCAGCTCATTAACCGCTTTCCCGCACACTTCTCTTTAGCCCCCCCTTCCCTCGCATCCCCCTCAACGATTAGTGATCTCCCCTCTAATCAGATCCAGATCGACTTTCACAATTTCCTCCCATCGCACCCAGCTCCTTCAACCTTTTACACCCCTAATCTATCCTCAAGAACATGCCCAATGGTAGGACGATTAGTCCCTTTACCCTGCTTTTCCCTTCCTTTGGCCCACTCCCGTCCGGAATGGACTCTAGTGGATTATACAACAACCCTGGATTTTCTTCTCTCGTGCCCATCAAATCATTTACCTTCCGGCGCTTCGTGGCAACTTTGACAACAGACTTTTTTTGAACCCGCAGTCTGGTTTGAAGACTCGTATCCCCTCTTCCACCCAATTTCCCCCCTGGTTGTCCCCCGACATTCCCCATGTTATGGGATTTCTTCTGTGTGTTTCCGTCCCAAAGTTCCAGATGTGTCCCCAAACACTCCCCTTCGACGTCTCCATTTTCTCTGTCCCCGGCAAAGAAACCCCATGAGTCCGACGAGGTTAATCTTAACTTCCTCTCCTCCTCATTTTGTTGGTTTTGTGAGCTCCCAACCTTTTTAAGACCCCTCTTCTTTACTCCCCGTTTAAATTCTGGTTGTAGCCCCCCCCCCTTTAATCATCCCACATAGGTCTACCTGATTGTTTTTCCCACTGTTGTTTTGGATTCTGACGGGCCGGTACAGCCCCCCCGCCCTCACCTATCAGCCTTCCGTTGGACCAACCGGTCCCTGTTTCCCTCCTAGAGTTGACGTCCGGTCGCCCTTTCGAATGTCCTCTTCCCACCCATTTTTGATTTTTTCCACGTTCTTACCTTTTCTTCTTCTGAAGCCGGATTGTCTTCCCCTGATGATGGAAGTCTTCTAAGGTCGCACCTCGCTAAATGGTGGGGGTGGTGACTGACTCTGTCCGATTAGGATCCAATTCCGCTCCACGGGTAACCCTCCGTTCGTTGGTTTCTGGCCCCTAATTTTCCCTTAATAGTGCCCCTGGGATTGTTGGTTCTTTCGTGAGATTTCGTGGGCTCCCTACCCTTTCTTCGCTGTGAGTCCTGTGCTTACCGGATTTTTTCGGGGTTCTCCCCCAGTAAAATCTCGCTTGGGTTACTCTGTTTATTTTCATTTGTACAGGATAGTCCCCTATGTCCCCCTCAGATTGTGATTCTGGTGTCTATGACTTTCGTCAATTTTTCATCCGCTGTCATTTAAGTCGACCCTTTTTGTTTGGACCGTCCGGTGCTCTTCTACCTTTATTCTTCCTTGCCGGCGATTGTTGCATCTACATCCCCTCATTCCCTTCTTTTCATCTGTCTCAACCCCTTGGAGCGGCAGTGGTTGAGGGGTACTTTTCTGACTTTTGGAATTTCCCCACCCATCTCATGATCCTTTTCTTTTTAGGTCCTTTCTTTTTATTCGGATTTTTCCTCATTGGTGTGATCTCCATTCTTGCCTTTGATTTAGGCTTCTTCATCTAGCCCATCCTCACTCTTTTGAAAAACTTTACCTTCTTACTGCTGGACTTTCTCTTGTCTCTTGAAATAGTCGCCCACCTCTTTCTCAGACCCGCTTTGCGTCAAACTCCCTCAGAAAATCATCTGTCTCTAAACATTGATTGAAAAATGTTCACCTCTCACCTACGCAACACATAAGGCGACGTCTCCCTTGTTGGTCTTATATTTGTCCCCATGCGGGTGATTGGCACTGACGTATTTTATGGGTTGCGCTTTTTTTCCTTTCACGGTAACACCTTGCACCTTTTGATTTTTGGACATTTCCACCCTTGCTGTCTGCTTCCCGTCTTCAATAATTGAAGCCCCCTTTCGTTTGAGTGGCTGGTGATGGGTTGCGGGAATTTTTGATGATCGTCCTGATTTAGTCTCCCCCTTAGTATTGCTTCTTATTCTTGAGGGCTCTTTCTTTAACGAGCTAAACTTTATCTTTAGATCTTTTATCGAATTCCCTGCTTCATCAGGCTCTCTAAAAGCGGACTTCGTAATGGGGGAGGTCCGCTTTACTGATCCTGTGAGGTTTTTTTTGGCTGTAGAACGGATAGAGTGAGGTTTTCTTGGCCACCCCTTTGTCCTCCGGTTTCACTTCCCGCGAGTTACCTCATTTTTCCTCAAATTGACGGGGCTCTTTTTTTTTCGGAGCCCCACCCCCGAACCCACTTTCTTATTTTCCTGCTCTTTTTGTCTCCCTTGATTTAGGCGAGAAGGTTTGCTTTTTTATGAGATGGGACCGTGCAAATGGTTGACTCCCTGGACTCCCTAGAGAAGGGGCGGCCCTGAACCCTGTACCCACTCGAACCGTGCGTCTCCCCAACGTGGGGAGGAAAGCTGAGGCGGTATACTCCTGAGCCCACTCAAAAAACACCGAAGGCCTTCCACATAACGGTACCTTTCTTGGCCTTTTTGGCGGGATTCATCACTCTTTGTCCAGAGTACTCCCACGGTCGGCTTCTGGAAAGAATGCTTGTCAATCTTCTAACGTGGTGCTCATCTGATTTTGGGGTTTGACAGTAACAATTGGATGTTAACCTTTTTTGATTGTTCGCCCGGTGGTGATACGAGTAAACCGAGTTGTGGTGTCAGACTTTTGAAAACACGTTGATACCTCCATTATGCGTACAGGTCGCGTCCGGAATCTCTAAAATTGTTGTCGCCTGGGGAACTGCATTATCGCCCTTGCTCAAAGACTTCCCCCCCTCAACTGGGCTTTTCTGTAAACTCGTCTTTGATTCCTTCCACTGTTGTAACTTCATCTGATACCTTGTGTGTTCTCAACTTCCCGGCGTCTTTTCTTTCCTTGTTGGCTTCTTGTGTCTCTCGGACTGCTTCGCTTAACCTTTCTGTTCAACGTCTCGGGATCCAATTTGTCGCCCTGGGTCATGACAATTTTTCGTGCTGGGGTCCCAATTTTTTTACCTCGAATTAGTGCATCTCTTGACGAGGGGGTAGTGTTTCGTACTTCGTTTTTTACCAATATGGATGCCCACACACCCCCCAGCGTATCCGGTGGAGCGGTTCACTTTCTTTATTTCCTCCGTAACGGTCAAACGTGCTGAAATCCCATGAGGTCTACTCTCTGGTTTCCCAGGGTTGAAAAGTCTGTAATTTAGTCCACTCTCTCTTTTTTGCAGCCTCCCGGTGTTGTGTGTATTCTTCTTCTTTTTAGTCATCGACTCTCCCGCTTTGCCTTCCCAGGGTGAGGGTCCCCATGAAATTTCTCCACTTAGGGTTGTCGTACATCCTCAGCTCTTGTTGAAACCTTTACTAGTTTTCCCCCCCCATTCCCCCTTACGACTCCTCCCTCGTACAGTTTGGTGGGGGGGTTTCTGATTGCCCCCCCTTTTCTCCAAACGGAACAGGTTAACCCCCGATCGCCCTGGCTTTTTACTACTTGTTGCTCAATCACTGGGAGCCAATTACCTTTTTCCCCCCCCCCAAGACTTCAAAATAACGACCACCTTTCTTTTGAAGTTTCGCAAAGACACGCTTTTGTTCCCCCATCGCTTATAACCCATCTCTTTTCACAGATAGCACAATTTCCTCCACGGCCCCTTAGCATTATTCACCCCCCCTTCTGTTATAACCCTTGACACCGCCTTTTCACTGCTTTTTCCCTCCCCTCCCCCCCCCCACATCCCAATTGGCCTGACTTTCCCGCTTTTATCACATTATCTGTCCGCCAAGCGCTTTACCCTGGCTTGGACCCCCCGGTAGAGGAAGAACCCTTCCCCCTTCTAATCAGCCTCCCTTAGACTAGATCACGTGTGTATCCGTCGCCCACCAGACGCCAACCGGCTTTTTTCTTTGTCCCAACACTTTAAACCTCCTCCCACAATAGCAAGATGTTTTTTTTCAGTCCCCTCCCCCTCGCGCTCCCCCCAAGGGATCAGATGGCCACCGCCGGGGGAATAAGGTATTCGCGGTTTTACGATCTTAACAAAGAGGATCTCCCCTACCCCCAGTTTTTGACATGTTCTTTTCGGTCATATTTAAAGAAGAACTGGGGCTCCCAATTCTTTCTATGGTGACCCCTGGGGGCTTCACCCACTATGTTCTCCGCGTTGCCTTGACTGCTTACCGGAATCCATTCCCCAGACTTATAAGATTTCGTCCTCGTTTTCTTCCCCAACCATTTGTGTTTTAAAACCCAATCCGCTTTTCTATCCCCCCCCCCCTGTAGTAGAAACCAACCCCCCTTCACCTATTCCGAACTCATAGTGGTTGCTTTCTTAGCTTTCGCAGACACCAGAAGACCCGCCTAAGATCATTCGGACCTTCTGTTTTTTTGTGGCCTAAGCGCTTGAGCCCTTCGTTTGACAACAGATACCCCCCTCGTTTTAAGCCATTCCCAATCTTCTCCCAGCTCCTCCCCACATTTACCCCTCCTTTTTAAGGAAGCCTTCAGCTGCCTTTTTCTCCACGATAACCTTTGACTCTTCCTTTTGAGTTTACTTTTTAATACCAAGGGCAAGACGTCCCTTCTACTAACAGCTTCAGACCATTACACCTTCCCCTCCCAGCCCACACTCAATTTAATCTGACAAGGCTTATTTTCCCCAGAAACTTGACATCTCGGGTAAATGACCCCCCCATCCTCCTTCACTTCATGACCATCTCCCCGGCATTGGCCGTACGATTTTTTTCCCTGTCTAATTCCTCTCCCAAAAACAACCAAAACTGACACTCCGGAAGTGTCCTAACACCACCTATTCCCCGCATTCCCCCCCAAAAACCCCAGTTTGATTCGCCTTTTTATTTGCTTATGGTCAGGAATTCCACGGCTTCGAACCCCTGCTCCCCCTTTTTTTGGTTTTTTGAATTCCTTTTGGTCGGAGGGACACACTCTCTCTTCGCGACCTTCAGTCAGCTCAACCGCGACCCTTTTCTTTTCCCAACGGCAGCTAGTCAATATCTATCTTCTCCAGATTTTTTCCCCCCCTGCCTTTCTTGAGCCTCCATCCCGACATATAGTCAAGATGGTTTCCCTCCGTCATGCCAATTCTCCAATGTCCCCGCGAAATCTCTAATTTTATAAGGAGATAATGTTCTCTTTTTAACCTCACCCCCGACAAGTGCACGAGTATCCCCTCTCACTCTGCATCATGCCGCCGCAATGTTTTTAAGCCACCCCCTTCCCCCTTTTCTTTCGGAATGCTTTACATTTCCCCTCTGTCGAAATGAAACATTGTCTCAGTTTTTTTAATTTTCCCTTTAAGACTGCTGGGAACAAAGTCCCCTTTTTCCCCCCCCTTCGATTCTTCAAAACGACTACCCAAATCGACTTTTCCAAAAGTCTTGGAGCCTCCAATGCAGATTAATTCTAACGAGGGAACATTTCTTTATGAACATGGATGCTTGCCCCCCCTAATTCCCCCCCCCCCCCCAGAAGATCCCATTCGAGATTCTTTTTTTCCCCCGTGCTAGCTCACTCTCTCCTCAACCTTTTACATCACAGCAACTTTCACGGATCCCCCCCCTCCTACACCTCACACCAGGATTTCGTAGCCCCGTTTTCTTTTGGGCCCTACGGCCCAACAAGCATTTCGGAGGAGTATTCTTTCCTGCGCCAACGATTTCTGTCCATACCACCACCCCATTCCCTGGCCCTCCTTCGCCTTACGTTTGATGATGCCGCAATCACTGTGATCCTCCCTTCCTTTTCTTCCGTGATTTCACCGTCAATTTACAACCCTCAGAGCTTTTTTCCCCCGGTCAGTACTGGTTTTCCCCCCCCTTAGAAAAAACGAAAATCGAAGCGCCCCCCCTTTCCCCTGTTTCTCCCCCTCAGTTAAGATGGTCTAATTGAATTCGTTCTTGGCCCACCGCCCCCAAGAAATAGGCCCTTCACCCCTCCTTTCAAACCCTGTCGTACTGACGCTGGTGGCCCCTCTTTCCCTATGTGGCACCTCCCATTGAATACCATGATCGAGGACCCACCTCCCCCCCCCCAACCCCCCCCCCCCCACAGTCCGCTGACATCTTTGATCATCTTTTTCTCTCCTTTTTGATCTCTGCTTGAACCCCGAAGTTAAGATTCGTCGTTTCCTTTTTTTCTTTCCTAATGTCTTTTTTCTTTTGGTCGCATTAGAAGAGTTCCCTCGTCTCCTCTCTACCCCAGTGCTTTTTTCCAACCCCAAAAGGTTTGCCTTCTTTGTGACGAGGCCGGCAGACACCATATTAACCCCTATCAATTTGAACTTCGGTGCCCCCCCCCCCCATGGAATTTTCCCGTATGTTGTTGTGTACGGCCTCTTTCCCCCCCCTCTTCCAAAAGGGAACTCGGGGGACCATCCCCACCACCCTCCGCACATAGGCCTTTTTTAGACCGCTCGTCCCTGAAGGTCTCCCCTTTTCGCATATCTTCGACCTCCCCTGGGTTGGGGTGGTATTTTTTTTTCCCACGTCTTTCCTGCCCTTGATCCTATCCGGGGTTTTGCCGTTTGGAAGTCTTTAACAACTTGTTAATTGCCTCTCTTGGATTGGTCTGTTCTCGGTGATTTGAGATTTTCACTTACGTTCTTTCTTGCTGTCCGTGTTCCGAAGTATTTTTGGATCTTCTTAGTCTTTGTTTTGATCCTCGAATGCTTGTTCTTGCAGTACCAGCTATCCCCTTGCGTCAGCTGTCATATAGTTGCTGTTTTACTGGAAGTGTTTTTCTCCTGTGCCCCGCATGTGCGCAAAGTCGAAGTGTTCTGGTTTGACTGCAATGTTATGGTTCTTTATCCCTTTCCCCCCTCTTCTTTGACGGTTTCAGTGCACGGACCCCCTGAACTGAGCGTTCTCTTTCTGTTCTGGGTTCTGAACATTGGATCGATGTGAGTCTTGATCTTGAATGCTCTTAATGACTGGTGGCCTTCCTTCGAAAGGAGTACTTCTTAGGGTCTATGATTACCTTCTCCCTCTCTGGTCATCCTGCTTGATGGATACTTTCCCAGTCTGACTATGATCTTTTTTTTTTTCATCAATCAATCGGTACCCCCTTGATGATCGGTAGACCCCCCCCCACCCCCCCCCCCCAGCTTCTTCTCCACGTTTCGGGAGATGGAACTCCTTTTGCGCTTTTGCTCTGACTTTCCTAGGTCTCGTTGCAAGTCGCCTTGTCGTGAATCTTTTATAAGATTCGCCCAGAATTCCAAACCCCCTTTCACTCTTCTCCAGCAGGGACCCCTCCATTGAACATTTTTTGAGAAAAAGAAAAGACCCCTCTTGACGATCCCCTCCTTTTGTTTCTTACCTTTGTCATGGGTTTGTTTTTTTAGGACAATTATTTGTTGGTTTCTTCGATTTTTCAGAAAGTTTGCGGTGCAAGGCGTGATTTGGTCGGCAACTTGATGTCGTTTGTTCCTTTGCCCCATAAGTCCGCCTTTGTTCTTTTAATGCTGGACGTTTTTCTTGGAGGAGGGACTTGGCTGTAGAAGGTCGGTTTCCTTTTTAGTTCCTTTTTCTTGAGTTTTCTCTCAGCTGAGGTTTTCCTTCTTCACGAGTCAAACTTCTTTGTCGCTCTGCCGTCAGCAATGCTTCCCCCTCCCGAAAGCGTGCCGGGTAGCCCCGTGTTTTTCCTTAATGTCGTGTTATGGCTTCAAAGGAGGCCTGTTCTGTATTTTTCCCCTTTCGATGGAACTCACTAGTCTTTCCCCCCCCCCCAAAAAATTGCCCTTGCTATTCTGGGTCTCTTTGGTCTCCCCTTCCCCCCCAACGAAGACCCCCACGCCTTTGGAATTTCCCTTCTGCCAGTAGTTTTTTTCTCAGTTCGAGATTGCGAGTTGTTACTGACATGGGAACGTTCCCTTCTTTTTACGTCTAGCCAGCTTTATGGTGCCGGTAAGCCCCACCCTTCCCCCCCAACTTGCCCATAGTGTCTTCGAATTTTTATGTCTTCCCTTAGACAGCTTGTTTCGCCAAATTCCCGTGAGGAAGGAATCAACTTTCCCTCCTCTTTCAGTTGGGCCCCTTCTGGGATTTATGATTTCTCTATTTTCCCTGTAAGAACCCCAGAAGGGGGTTTTGTTTTCGGCCCTTATAACACAGTTTCATCACGTTCCAAGTTTTTTGCTTCTACTTGTGATAACCCAACATTGGAGATATGCGAGTTTTAATTTTTTTTTTTCTCTGTGAGACGTCCCTTTCAATCGTTTCTCTTGTGTTTCGGCGTCCTAAGTTTCACACACGTTTAGACGTCTGTAAGAGTATGGGTAGTTTACTCCTTCAGAGCTTTTGAGAAGAGAAAAGTGGTGAGTCCATGTTGGTATTCCCTTTCAGTTGGAGGCCCGATACAGTGCCCGAAAACCGGTACCTTCACAAAATTATTTTCGCCTCCTTGGGATGTACTTCGGTTGAGAGTTAGGACTCCCAGTTCCCCCGTTCCTCGGTGTTTTCCCTTTTGCGAGGTGTCGAAACTTGACGAGGATGCCGTTGATGTTTCTTTCATCGTGTGTTTTTTTTGGGATAGTGGAGTGGAAAGAGAGGGAGGATAGAGATCTTCCACATTGAGGAGTCCCCAAAGTTCAGTCAATGGTTTTTACGAGGATTTTTTCTTGACTGGATTGTGCCTGAAGTCAGTGCTAGAGAGGGTCTCCCTTTTCTTCTCCTTTCTTAAACATTAGTAGTCCCAGATCCAGATCTATTCTCCCCCCCCCCCCCCCGAGTTGACCTCTGTCGTTCACCCCCTATTCTGATTAAATGAAACACCACCCCCCCCCTCCTTATCCCCTTTGAGGTTCGGAACTTTCATGTTTTTCCCCATTTTCCTAGGAGTTGATGAGTAAGATCTCTTTTCGTCGACCTTCCCATTTTTTCCACCGGTTTAGTGTGTGATCTGTTTATGGAATTCCCAGATCGCTTGGACCCCTACTCCCCCCCGTTTTGTGAAGAGACTTGAAGCCTTTTCTAGGTCCGATCCCCCCCTCCCAACTTGGTTGTCAAAAGAGACGAAGTTGAGACCCTCCCCCCCCCCTCTGGTCCTAAATAAGCAGTTCCAGTTCAGTTGAAAACCCCTTCACGTTACGGACCTTGTCAAGACCTTTCTTCTTATTTTGTTGGTGGGGTTTTAGGGTCCTCCCTAATTTTTCCCCGGTCCCCAACCCTCCGAGACATAGTATTCCTTACTTTGAGTATTTGACTCCATGTAGCCTCTCTGCCCTTTCCCCGATCCATTTTTACCCAGAACTTCAACCCTCTTTCCCCCAGAGATTGGTTTTTTTTCCCACAGCGTTTTTTCATATATCAATTTTCCTCTTATCACACCCTCCGCGACCGATAGCCACCTGTTTTTTCCCACATAAAATTCCAAGGGAAATCCTTTTGCCGTCAACACGCCTTCGAAATTGTTTCCCCGTCGTCCCTTTCCCATCTCACACTATTACAGAACCTCCGAAAATCTTCTATCCCTTTTTCCCCCCCTCCTCTTCCAGATTTGGCAGTTCTGTTTTGCTTTTCTGTCGCCCCTTACTACTACATACCCCGTGCGACCCCCCCTTCGAGCGTACCAGTCTTACGGCGACCCTCCTCTTATTAGTCTTTTTTACTACGACAAGAACTTATCACCCCCCTGATTGACTTAATTTTTCTCTTTCAATTAACCTTGTCAAAACTAGAACTTCTCTACTTTGGCCCTTTCCCCCCAACTACCTTTTCTTAGTCCTACCCCATATCATCGTGTGACCAAGAGTTTTCATAATGTATGCTCCCTCTTAACCCCTTCTGTGTATTACGACCCACTGACCCTCTGCTCTCCCCCCCTACCCCACCAATAAGGACTCACCTCCATGACGTCTTGATTATTTTTTCCCCCACGGGAATTTTTTCAGGCCTTTCACCCCTTATAATCCCCCTGGGCAAGCTTTTTGTCCCCCCCTATTGCCCAGCGTTTCTTCAAGTGATGCATGCCCGGAGTCATACGCACTTTTAGATTTAGTACCCATTTTTTTCCCCCCTGCTGAACTCCAAAAAGTTCCCGTATAAAAAACACCTCCGCACCAACAAGAGTTTTTTCTGAGACGCAAAAATCACAAAGGTCCCCAAAGACTTCCCCGCCCCTTGTCGTTTTCGTTTCTTTTTTTTAGGTGATAAGGAAGCATCCTCTATACCCTCATGGTAAGGCATTTTGATTTCTAAATTAGAACGCATTTCTGGAAAACAGAATGTTCCACCTTCCCCCCTCTGCTTCTTCCCCCGTTGTCCACCCAGGATTCCTCTTGCTGAAAAATTTACGGACCCGTCATTTTGCTCTTTGTGTGAGCTCACATTAAATTAGACTCCACAGTATCCGTGGACTATGATACAGAAGATGTACCTAATCTTCAGAACTAAGTAAGCCCTCCCCCTTTAAGTCTCCGCTCCTTCAACTTCTTTGGTTTTCCCATTCTACAGCCAAGTCCCATCGCCCCTTTTCATTCGGTTGACAGCCGATCTCTGGTCTTGAACACAGCTTTTTGAATAAAAGAAGCGTTTCCTTACTTCCAAATACTCTTTTGTCGTCCGCATATTTTCCTTTATCCGCCAACCCCCCCCCCCCCTAAGACGGATAGTCCCCCATACCCCCCCCCGGACAACCAAGGCATATTAAGAAAAAACCCCCACCCTTTATCGATGTTTTTATCTGAGTGTCCGTAAAGCATATTTCCCCTCGTACTGTTCTTTGTTCCCTTGGACTTTTTCACTTTTTGGATGAAAACGCCCACCTAGTTGGACACACCCGAGGACTTCCCTCGACCTTCCCTTTTTTCCCGCCCCAAAGCTTAGGACGAAAGATCGAGTCCTTCCCCCATTTGCGACCGCTCCTTCTGACGCTTCCTCCAGTCCCTTCCCCCTAATGGCAATTCTCTCCCCTCCCAAGTCAAGCCTTACTCATTTCCTCCTAAGAGGACCTTCGATGTGTTGAAACCACACTTCTTTTTCTTGACCACCTTCGTAGACTTTTCTTTCCAGCCCGACCTCACATCCCCTTTCCTCACTCCCCAAAGTACATCCATATGCCTAAGGACATGTTCCTTTCTGTCGAGATGTCGACCCCCCTCAGACCCCTCCCCATGTCCCTGTCCCTTCCTCTGACCTCTCCAGCAAACCCAAGAACCTTGACCTTACGGGCACTCTCGCGCCCCCCCCCCCCCTTTTTTCTCCCGCCTTAGAAGAAATCCGTCCTCCTCCCCCAGACCTCATCTCTTGAAAGTTCATTAACAGATGGTCACCACAGACCGTATTCCCCACAACAAGCCGCTTACCGAGTCTTCATTTTTCACCCCGTCCCCCTATCCAACCTTCCATCTCACACCCCAGTGAGAATCAATTACTTGGACCCCCCCGAATAGAACCCTCGCAAACTTTCCCCCCCCTCCCACGGTCCCGCTTCGTTCTTACTTTTTTTACGAATGGCCATACCGGCAAACGCCTTATTTCCCGGGCTTTTCGCCGATGCGCTCAAAAGTTTCTTCCGACACAACACCATGTGGCCTCACCGACCTTCCTCCCAAGACCCTCTTGGAATCCCTAAGGAAGAGATCTTTCGATTTGAACCCCCCCCTGCAAAGGGGTGTACACACCCGGCTTGACTTTTACTTAGTAATTTTTCGGTTCAGGAGGATTGCACCAAGCCCCCCCTGAGGTACCATGGAAAATGGTTGTACCCTCAGTTTCAGCTGTTATGGGTTAGTCTTTTTTTTTACTCCCCTAGCAGCTCCGGCACACCCGTTTTTTTTGTTTGAACCAACCCTCCCCCTCCACCCTTGAATAACCTTCCTCTTTTTTTCTCATCTTACCGCTATCTTTTTCCCCGGGCAACTCGGGGGTCCCCCCACAGGACCCAACGACGAGGAACCCTCCCTTTTTTTTTCTCTCCTCATTTTTGTTTCTCTCTCTATTCACAATACGAGATTCCTGGTGGACCCTTGAGTCTCTGCGGTTGAGCGAATAGGTACTTTCGACCCCTCGTTTCTATTTCTCCCGTTGGTAGTTTGATGTTGTCTGGGTTAAACCCCAACGTTTTGGATTTTGAATTGCCTCACCATACTCAGTAATAGATAAATATGAAATTGCAAAACCGGTTGGTTTTTTTTTTTTTTTTTTTTTTATGGGGATTCCTCGCTGTTGACCCTAAGAGGTTCCCCAAATCTGAATGAAAGATGTCCCACCACGCTGCTGTTGAAGTTTTTTTTTTTACACTCGAGTCGACTCATCGTCCCTTCCTTTAGGCATCCATGATCGTAGCCCATTCGCCCTTGTTGCCGATTGTTTTTTCGCTAGTCCCCATTCCCCTACTCAGTTGTAATCAGGGTTCGCATGCGAGTCCAGTACGGTAAATGACTAAGTGAATACTTTTCTTGCTGTTGTAGTTTTCTATTAGTTTTTTTACCATCTTGCCTTTCTGAGATTGCGCTGTGATGCAGTGTGAGATCTATTCTTCCTGGGATTTTCAGAACCTCGAAGGTAATTATTTTCTCTTTTATTGTGTCCCCCTCTCCGTTTTTCATCACTCAGATGATGTTGCCTTGATTGAAATTCGGTTTTCGCCCTTTCTCTTTTTATGTCGTGGCCAAGTTTCTTGTTATTTTTTTCTTCAATTCATCGGTCGCCTTAAGTGACCAATTTGTCTTTGACCCTTGCCTGGTTTTGCCTTCTAACTATCCCCTCAAGCATCTTTTGCTATGTCTTATTAGACCCCGGGCGGAATGATGATGTAGGGATATATGCTTTCTTTTCCTTTTTCTGCTTTCCCCACAAATCTCAAATGACCTCTAGGCCCACAGCATTTTCCTTTTTTTTTTAGAGGTCATCTTGGGAATTGACTTCTTCTACCTCACATAACTACTCTGTCCATTGTAGTCCCATCCGTCAGACCCCTGTCATGGTTAAAATTGGCTTATTGTCGTCATCTCTATTGTTTCGATTCACACCGTTATCCCTTTGACGCTAGTCATCTTCTAGTTTTTTACCACCTTCCTGTATTGTCGTTCCCCCTCCGACTCCCTGGCCCTTTCTCCCGACATGGTCCTCATTTCATCCCCACATTGATGCACCATTTCCCACACTAGTTCTTTCTCGAAATGTTGTTTTTTTTTGCCCCTTTCCCGCTGAGTGGTATGGTGTTATGACTCTTTTTTGCCTTCTCTTCTAACCTTGAAAATTTGGCCACCGGTCTTACGTGGTAGGTGAAAATTTCTCTTTTCTGTTCATTCTTTTTTTTCCCCTACTCCATTTCGTTTTTCTTTCTGATGTCAGTGGCGTGGTTCGGGACTTGTAGAGGGTAGGACTTTCCCTTGATTAGTTTTTCGTTCATTGGTTTTCTCGTATTCTTCTTCAG